>Ga0207428_10003354_pt1 | contig 15564 bp, 9 predicted proteins | sample RhiMethybrSRZTD1_FD_187600 | JGI IMG/M metagenome (GOLD analysis project Ga0207428, IMG submission 187600) | Populus rhizosphere microbial communities from Tennessee, USA - Rhizosphere MetaG P. TD hybrid SRZTD1 (SPAdes) (version 3) | ecosystem: Host-associated > Plants > Roots > Rhizosphere >...
AAGATTGTTTGAAAAGTTCGGAATTCTCTTTATGTGCTTTTTGTGCCTTTTTGTGGCTAACTTTTTTGTGGCGCGAGCCAGCGAGCGAGATTGGTGACGTAGGCTTTTATGTCTGCGAGTCTCTCCGGGTGGCGCTTGATCTCGTCGCCCGGCGGCTCCTCCAGAAAACGTGGGCAGCCTTTCGACGTATCCCAGTTGTAATCAACAAAGTGATGAAAACTCGACTCGGCCACCGCTCGCCCCAGCCGATTGCCGTGTCGATCGTCTCTACATTCAAACGCCACCGCCAGATTAAAATCGCGTCCGGTGACCTGACTCCTGCCAGTGGCGATTACACGCGCGCGATCCTCATCTTCCGGTACACCGACGCTGCCTTCATGCGGATGAGCCGGAAAACATTCAATTACACCTGCATCACGCCGAAGAAGCTCATGCACAGGTTCAACCACCTTCACCTTTTGATAATCACCGTTAGCACCGGAATGATAGTTGGGCCACGTAATTGACGTGGTTACCTGATCGTCGCGCATATGACGCGACGCGTCGGGCTCCTGATGTTGCGAATGAAAGAAATGCGCGCGACCAACTCCGCCCAGCGTGCACAGCGATGAGCCGAGATCCGCGTGATCGCGCGTCGTCATGATTCCCCCGCCCCGCTGATGAAACCGCGTGATTCCGTGACAATCCGCAACGGTCAACCCCTCACCCGGATCAACTGCAAAAAGCCAGAGCTCATCAACGTCTGTCGTATCAAGCACGCTTAGGATGGAGTCGTCACCTTCGCCGTTAATCTCACGATTCCGCGCGGTGACTCTGTAGACAGGATTCCCGTCGCCGTTCTTAATCGACGCGAGATGCTCTCGCAACAAAGAAAACCGATCGACGTTCCAGTCGTCTTCAATATTACGAATTGTCGTTTGTAATAGGATATGAATCAGATCCGCCATGCCTGCCCCCTCGCTTGTATTGTGCCCGGCCACATCATACCAACACCAAAACTTAGCCACAAAAAGGCACATAAAGCACAAAACAGATATTCAGCTAAGGGCAAGCCCAGATCCTTCAAGAAAGCTCTTTTGTGCTCTATGTGCTTTTTTGTGGCTAAAATATTTTGTGCCTTTCGTGGCCGCTCGACATCGTACTCGAATGCGGATGAACGCGGATTGGTTTACGGATTTTTTGATTTCACGACGAAGTTGAACTTGCGCGCGCCGGGATTGTAGGTCCCTTCGACGGCACCCACTGACGTCGCGCCACCTCGGAAATTAATGGTAGTGCGGCGGAAATTGCCGTTCTTGTATGCTGGAGTGAGGCCGTCGTCTTCATACAGGGTTGTTGAGGCTGTGCCGGCGTCGTCGGGATAGATATTGAACGTGATCGGATCGAAAGGCTTTTCGCCGACGTAATTGAGCGTTGGGCCAGTCGGTATGATCGCGCCCGCGCGAACAAACATCGGAACGGTGTCCAGAGGCGCTTCGACACTAATCATCGTCCCGCCCACGTACTTCTTGTTGGTCCAATAATCGTACCAACCGCCTGCCGGTAGGTAGACCAATCGACGAGTCACATCAGGTTTCAGAATCGGAGCGACGAGCACGTCCTCGCCAATCATGAACTGGTCGTCGATGTTGTATGTGCTTTCGTCGTCCTGGTAGTTGAGTAGGAGGGGTCGAAACAACGGGACGCCGGTACGATGCGCGTCTTCAAGAGTCGTGTACAGGAAAGGCAACAAGGTGTAACGGAGTTTCAGATACTTGCGAATGATGTCTTCATAATATTTTCCGAAGCGCCACGGTTCCTGGTCATATCCATCGATCACTTTGTGATTTCGACAAAACGGAGCCAGAAAGCTGACCTGATACGACCTCACCAGCAGCTCACCATTGCCGCGTCCGATGAAGCCACCGACATCGCTCCCGATAAACGGTTCACCCGACAAACCAAGCGAGGTGAACATCGGAATGTTCAACCCGAGCGACTCCCACGTGCTGTTAGTGTCGCCTGTCCACATCGTGGAGTATCGCTGAATGCCGGCGTAAGCCGCGCGTGTGATGACGTAGGGGCGGCGGTCCGGCCGGAGACGCTCGAGCCCTTCGTAGGTCGCACGCGACATCAACAACGCAAAGACGTTCCGATTCTTCGCGTGCGTCGTCTTCTCGCCTTCGTCGTAGCTGACGACGTCTAGCTGGTTTTTGCCCGTCTGATCTACGAAGTCGGACGGCTCATTCATATCGTTCCAAATGCCGGCAATGCCGTTGTCCGTGTAGGTACGATGCAAGTCGCCCCACCAGGTTCTCGCTTCCGGCATTGTGTAATCGACGAAAACACTCTCGCCCGGCCAGACTCTCGGTACAAAGAGATCGCCGTTCCGGCGGCGCTGGAAAAAGTTCTTCTCTAATCCCTGATCGTAGGCGTGATAGCGTTCATTCTTATCCGACGGTTGCTTGATTCCCGGATCGACTATCGTGACCAGCTTGACGCCCCGACGACCGAGCTTGTCGCTCAAGCCTTTTGGATCCGGAAATCTGTCCTTGTCGAAAGTGAACACGCGGTAACCGTGCATGTAGTCGATGTCGAGATGCACGACGTCCAGTGGCAAGTCGCGATGGCGATACTCGTTTACAACCTCGTCGACCATCGTATCGGGATAGTAACTCCAACGGCTCTGCTGATTGCCGAGTGCCCAAAGCGGCGGCAGAGGCATGTGGCCGGTCAGGTCAGCATAGCGGCCGAGAATCTTTTTGATCGATGGACCATAAAAGAAGTAGTAGTTCATCTCGCCGCCTTCAGCGCCAAACCATGCTCGCTGTTGCGACGAGCGGCCGAAGTCGAAATAGCTGCGATAGCTGTTGTCGAAGAAGATTCCGTAAGCGATGCCGCGCTGCAGCCCGATATAGAACGGGATTGTTTGATAGATCGGATCTGTGCGTTCAGTGTAACCGGGTGTATCGGAATTCCAGTTGACGAATGAACTGCGGCGTTTGTCGAGGCGTGAGGCTTTCTCACCGAGACCATAGAAGTGTTCGTCGAAACCGAGTTTCTTCGACGCGGCCACGAACATGCCGGCCTTTGGATCGAACATGATGCCGTTGAGACGCCCCTGGGGGTCGTACGACATGGGACGTTCATCCGCATTCAGAACGCGATGCGTGCGTGCGTCGCGAAACTCGATCAATAAAGGTGAACGGCGGACGACGACTTCGAGCTCATCCGTCGAGATTGTTATTAAATCGCCCGCTTCATCGAGGTTCCAGCGCGGTGTGGGCCAAGCTACTTTGGCAATGGCCCATGAGTGATTTGTCGAGGGAACCGGTTTAGTGAATGATGCTCGGACGCGGATGAGATCCGGGGCGTAGATTGTTATCACTACCTGTGAATTGTCCTGGCAGTTGAGTGTGATGCTTTGTTCGGATTTAACGAGACTGGTAACCGGCCCGATTGTCTCCAGCGTTGTGATGTCCTGCGCGCGTGCGGACGCGCAGAGAGCGCAAATAGCCGTGAGTACTAGAAGTCGTTTCATAGTTGGTTTACAGGATTTACAAGATTAACAAGATTGACAGGATTCATCTTGTTAATCTTGTAAATCCTGTTAATCCTGTCCAACTTTCACTCTCGAAACGCGAGCCGCGCGGCACCCAAAAGGCCCGCATCATCCCCACACTTCGCCCTTACAATCTTCACTCTCACTAACGGAAACGCACGCTCCTCAACCTGCAGGTGCATGTGCTTCTCGAACAACGCCCAACCATTCACTACACCACCACCAATCACAATTATCTCGGGGTTGAGAATATTGATCAGGTTCCCCAGTCCAATCCCAAGATAAACACCCATGCGCCGGAAGATCTCGAGCGCGAGCTCGTCACCCTGCTGGCCCGCTTCAAAGATCATCTCCGCAGTTTGAACCTCCCCGCCCTGCAACACGGAATCCGGATACCGCGGGCTCGCCTCGCGCGTCATGCGCACAATCGCCGTCGCCGAAGCAAACACTTCAAGACAACCACGACTCCCACACGTGCAGGCAACACCACCGAAAGGATCGACACACATGTGTCCAATCTCCGCCGCCGCTCCGTCCACACCGCGCCACAACTCGCCGTCAAGAATGATCCCGCCACCAACACCAGTCCCGAGCGTCACACAAATAATCGTCTTACAACCAACAGCCGCTCCCTGCCACATCTCACCAACTGCCGCCGCATTTGCATCATTCTCGAGAATGGCAGGTAAACCAAGCTCGTCACTCAACGCAGCAGCTAAACGAAACCCATCGAGACACGGAAGATTCGGCGCCTTCACAACCACGCCTTCCTCGACCTTCACGGTCCCGGGAACAACCAGCGAAACTGCCGAGATCTCAGCCGCTCTCTGAAATTCGTGAACAGCCGCGACAATGGCATCAACAATCGCGCCGGCGGCCGTATCCTGTGGCGTGTGCTGTTTGAACCGTGTGTGAATATGGCCATTCCGATCGACGGTCGCGGCACGCAGGTGCGTTCCGCCAAGATCAGCAGCGAAAATCAGTTTTTTATCCGTTTTATCCGCGGCTTCCATACCGTTCCCACACGACTCTCGGCGTTTCAATATTCCTCCCACGCTCAATACTCATTGCCAGCCTGATAAACTGGGCCATGGACCACGCGAGCGGCGTTGCCGATCCGGTCCCGGCGCCGAAGTGAAGACTCGCAGCCGGACTCTCCTCTCGATCCCAGACCTGCTCGGGAATCATGAATCCATCGTTCGCGAATCCGGCGAGGGTATCCAATCTCGTTCGGGCCGCAGCAACATCACCCGCCGCGAGTTCATACTCACCGCGCTCACCCGTCAACAAGGTCCACAGACGACCGATCCCATTGCGTGCATCGTAGTTTCCGCCCGCGGCAGTTTCGCCGTAGGCGTCGTGATTGTATCGATACCACGCGTCACCGGCAGGTGTCTTAACTTTTATTAATTGGTCGATAAGCTTGAGCGACTCGACAATCAGAGGATCGCGGGGGCTTTTGATGCCGAGACGGACCAATTCCAGAAACCCCGCATCGAGAATCTTGCGCTCATCAATCACCAGACTGCTGCTGTTGATTTCCAACTTAGCGCCGTCATTTGGATTGTCGTTCTCAGTGATTCGCAGGTAATAACCGGCGGCGTTTCCGGACTTTGTTACGGTCCATTTGTGTACGCCCTGCGCCCAGTTGTCGGCAGTTTGGAGATACTTTGCGGCGCTTGTCGCGTCGCCGTTGCGGTTCGCGATTTCGGCGGCGCAGACCAGACCGGCGATCTGCGCGGCGATTGTGGCCGGTGAGTAGCCGGGCTTTTCCTCCCAGCGATCCTGATCGGTGCGTGGCCCACGATTGAGAATGAAATCACCTGCGGGTTTAATGTGCTTGAGCCAGGAAGTTCTATCGTGTCGCTTCAATTGGAACGCCAGCACGAGCGGCCACGCTACCTGGTCCATCTGCAGACCGTTTCCGATCGGGCGGCCATCAACCCAGGAGTTCTGAGGAAAACTGCCGTCGGGTTTCTGTTGCACATTGAAAAGATAATCGAGCAGTCGATTGGCTCCGGCGCGATCGCCCATCGCGTCGAGTGCGGTTGCTACGTGATAGAGATCGCGCGACCAAACAGCGTGATAACCGGTGGTGTTCGGCTCGTTGGAGTTGGGACCGCCGCCCCAGGGCGTGGAAGGCGATGCGATCACAGCACCACGATAGGTTTTGTCTTCGAGGCCCTTCAGGACCATCGCCGCCATATTGAACTGGCGCTGGTGCTTCGCTACACGCGGAAGTGTCGCAACATACCGTTGCCACTCGGCCTCATACTCGCGCCTCACTGCTGCGAACCCGCGGGCGAGTGACGCACGCGCCGTTGCAACGGCCTGATCCGGTGTTTTGGCAAAGCTCAACGCGAGCGTGCAACGGTTATGATTGAGCGGGAAACTCTGAACCAGGTTTGTTGGTACCTTCATGGACAACTCATGAAACCCACAACTCGGTATCAATGCTGAAGCTATATCCTTTTCAAAAGCGATCAACCCGTTGCGTTCAATGTGAGTGTCATCGTGCCATCCACTGTTGTTGATTGACGGATCGTATTGCACGTATACGTGAGCAGTACTACCACTCTTGATGCTGACATCTACGTCAATTAACACCGTGTTGCGGCGGGGATCGGTAACGTAAGTCTTCGTGATTGTGTACGCACCGCTTTTGGCAGTGTTGATTTGACGAAATGTCAGCGCCGCGGGATTCGGAACCTCAAGACGATGATGTGTGCTCTCGATCTCACTCTCAATCCGATCACCGGTATCAACGTAGACTTGCAGCGACTGCACGTTTGGCAAATCCACAGTTGGATAAAACACCTCGGTCATCACACCGTTCGCGAGCGTAAACCAAACCTTAGAAGTCACCGAAGCTGACGTCCCAAACCCATTCTTCGCCGCCGTGGCCCAATGCGCATCAGTGTCCTGCGCCATCGCCACGTGGCACCCGAGTAAAATCAGTAAAACAATCCGTGTCATCCGTGGTTAACTCGGCCGAAAAATCCTGCATCCCCAGGCCTCAATTGATAACGCCGGCAATCCAGGCACTCCTCCCTTCACATCCACAAACTTTTTAGTTTTCGACACCTCGACTGTCCCCAAAAACGGACTGCTCGATAAATTGATCGCCACCAACAGTTCCTCATTCCCCGCACGACGAACAAACGTCACAACATGCGCCTCATCCGAGTTCTTCACCCACTCGAGCGTTCCACGTCGCAACGCCACACTCGAGCGCCGCAACGCCATGATCTGTTTGTAAAACTGCGGAAATTCCTTGCGCCGTTCGGCAATGGCCCAGAAGATCGGCAACTTCTCAAACAACGCCGGCGCGCCTGACTCGGTCGTATCACCAACCTCCATCCCGTTGTAGAGCATCGGCACGCCATCAAGCGTAAACACAAACGCCGACGCCGCGAGCGCCGCCGGTTCACCAAAACGCGCAATCGCGCGCCGCTCATCGTGATTGTCCGAAAACCGCATGTGCAGAGCGCCCTTCGGCCACTCTCTAACTTCCTTTTCCCACTCCATCCGCAGATCCAAAGCACGACCCCTTCCCTGCAACACGTTCGTCAACGCGGTGTGCAGCGGCCACGAATAATCGAGATCGAAAGCGTTCACTGACAATTCTGCTTTGTGTGCTTCGGCAAGCATCACGATGTCGGGTTTGATCTGCTCCAACTCTCGACGAGCGTTTTCCCAGAAATCCGTCGGTACTTCACCCGCGACGTCGCAACGAAATCCGTCGAGATCAAACTCACGAATCCAGTGCTTGAGCATGTCCGTCATGTAACTTCGCAACTGCTGATTCCCGTAGTTCAACGCCGCAATGTCGTACCAGTCGTACGGAAAAGTGACATTTCCCTTCGCATCGCGCTTATAAAACTCGGGATGCTTCATCAGCACACTGTCCCACGAGGTGTGATTCGCAACGATGTCGATGATCACTTTCAGACCACGCGCGTGTGCCTCACGCACGAGTCGTTTCAGATCGTCCGCGGTACCATAATCAGGATTGATCCCGTAATAATCGCGCACCGCATACGGGCTACCAATCGTCCCCTTCTTCTTTTCCTGTCCAATCGGATGAATCGGCATCAACCAGAGAATCGTGACGCCCAAATCTTTAAGCTCATCTAGCCGCGCCGTAATCGCGTTGAAATTCCCCTGCTGTGAAAACGCACGCGGATAAATCTCATAGATCACTCCATCGCGCACCCAATCCCTTACCGTCCGCGCAGACTCTTTGGAAACATCACGCCCGGCCTGTGGAAATGCGAGGGGCGCACTAATGGCAACGAGCAACGAAATACTGAGTAAGAATGACGAAAGCTGCACCAGCATGTTTATTTCTTATCAATCAATCCTGAGCTGGGAACTGCTTGTACTGCCTCAGGTACAGTAAGTGGCTCTTCGCGATCAGCTTCGATTACTCTGCTTGAGTCAAGATCTGCTACATCCTCAACCCGCGCCACAAGCAGTGCGGCGAGCAACATGAAGCAGCCACCGATGAGCACAACATAAAGCGGGCTCCGCGGATTGTCTGCACCAAAGATTCCGCGAATTAGTGGACCAAATGTCAGCGCCTGCGTGATCTCGGGAATGACGATGAAGAAATTGAAGACCCCCATGTAAACACCCATCCGGGCTGCCGGTAACGCACCGGAAAGAATCGCGTACGGCATTGACAAGATTGAGGCCCAGGCAATTCCGACACCCACCATCGAGAGCACCAGAAGCCATGGGGTATGAATCAAGTAGATCGAAAGCAGGCCGAGGGCACCGCAGATCAAGCAAAGGACATGCACGGTCTTTCGACTTGTAGCAGCGGCGAGTTTAGGCAGCAGAAAAGCAACCGCAAAGCACGTGATGTTCATAAACGACATCGCAAAGCCGCCCCATTCGACGCCGTGTGTGTATGTTTCGGACTTCGGATCGACAGCGCCGAAGACTTGTCGTGCAACAGCCGGAACGTAGAACAACCACATGCAAAAAAGCCCGAGCCAGGTGAAGATTTGCACGAGAGCGAGTTGTCGCATAGTCCGTGGCATTTCGCGCAATGCCGTAAGGATCTCTGCGAAGCCCGCCGCCACTCCCGCTTTTTCACGACGCATGCGATTGAAAGCATCCATGTCTTCAGGCGGATATTCCTTGCTGACAAATACGGTCCATAGCACGGCCAAAAGGAATGCCGCCGCACCGATTTGAAATGCATATTTGAGCGTGAGAGGAATGCCGCTCTCTGTATTTCCTGTCACGCCAAAACGACGAAATGCCAGTGGCAACCAGCCGGCCAGTGTCGCCCCCACGCCAATGAAGAACGACTGCATCACAAATCCCGTTGTCCGCTGATCGGTGTTCAGTTTATCTGCGACAAAAGCGCGGAAGGGCTCCATGCTGATATTGATGCTCGCATCCAGAATCCATAACAAACCCGCAGCCATCCACAAACTGGAGGACGTCGGCATGAAGAAGAGCGCGATGCTTGCAAGGATAGCGCCCACCAGAAAGTAAGGACGACGACGTCCCAAACGCGTCCAGGTGCGATCACTCATTGAGCCGATAATCGGTTGCACAATAAGACCGGTCAGGGGCGCAGCGAGCCAGAGGCCTGGCAGTTGATCGGGATTGGCGCCGAGCTTTTCGTAAATGCCGCTCATGTTGCCAAGCTGCAACTGCCAGCCAAACTGAATCCCGAGAAATCCGAAACTCATGTTCCAGATCTGCCAGAAGCTCAAGCGTGGTTTACTCATTTGAGGATTCCTTTTGCACCAGTTTGCTTCACACGATTTACAAGGGCCTGCGGTATGAATTGATGGTAAAGATTGCTACTGAACGTTTAGGTAAATTCAACCGTATCTTGCGGTCGCGCACGGTAACGTCACGAACCACGCCAAGACGATCCTGCAACACGGTTCCGTCAGGAACGTCGACAGGTGCGACACCGAATTCAATGTCGGCTTCCTTGCTGTCGTTATTGAACACGATTATGGCGGCGCTGTGTTGCAGCGTGCGCGCGTAAGCGTACTGCTGCTCGGAGACATAGAGGTTAACCAACGAGCCCATCCACAGCGCCAGCGACTCACGGCGCAGCTTTGTGACCTTGCGAATAAAATCGAACAGCTCCTGCTCATCTTTAGTGCGACCCCCGGCGGTAAAGGCGTCTTGCTTGTCGCCTATAAAACCGCCGGGGAAGTCGCCCCGCGTTGAAGGTTCGTCACCGCCTTCCAACGCGATCTCGTCGCCGTAATAGAGCTGAGGCACGCCGCGCGTCGTCAGCACAAACGCATTTGCCAATTTCAGACCAGCAATTGTCGCGCCATTCTCGCTCATGAAACGGCCATCATCGTGTCCACCTAATAGCGTCACCAGAATACCTGAGTTGGTATAGAGATAATCTTTCGCCAGGGTCTTCGGAATCTCGTCAATCGCTTTGCCTTCGGCAAACGCGTGCCGGATCGGATAGAAGAGCGGGAAATCCAGCAATGAATCGAGTCCGGAATCAACTCCGTCAAAGCGAACTTTGCCGCCTTGAAAAAACGACGTATGCACCACGTCACCATCCTTCACTTCACCGACCACTTTGAAATTCGGAAACTCGCGCTTAACCGCCTTCGTCCAATCGTGCCAGAAGGAGTTGGGCACGTATTGCCATGTGTCCATACGAATGCCGTCGAGACCGGTGGTGCCGATCCACCAAAGCGTGTTTTGAATCAGATAACGCGAGACTTCCGGGTCGTCCTGATTGAGATCCGGAAGGAAGTCGAGAAACCAGCCTGCCATCGTTTCCCGTTTCAACAACTCGACGGGGCGCGGATCGTGAAGCACCCACGTTTGAAAGACATTGTTCAGATGATTGGCTTTTGTGCCGTTGAACCAGGTCGGCGTGGGCATGTCGTCCACCCATGGATGATATGGACCAGTGTGATTCACCACCTGGTCCTGAATGATCTTTATGCCGGAGCGATGCGCGATCTCCACGAGCTCGCGCAGTTTTGCGTGTGTGCCGAAGTGCTCTTCAACGGCGTAGAAGTCTTGTGGGTTGTAGCCGTGAAACCCGGTGCTCGGTTTGTCTTCCTTTAGTTCGATCTCGTTCAGGCGATCGTAGTTGTCGTACCACGGCGTGAGCCAGATAGCCGTAACTCCGAGATCCTTTAAATAAGGCAAGTGATCGATCACACCCTGAAGATCACCGCCATGGTAGTAAAACTTATTCTTACGATCGTAGAGCGGTTCATTATTTGAACGATCGCCATCGGCGAAACGATCGATCATGATCAGGTACATCACGTCTTCCGGTGAAAAACCCTGAAAGCGACCGGTACGATTCAATGCCGGAAGCACTTCGAACGAAGCACGAGCAGAGCCGCGTGGCGTCGTAATAGAGATTGGACGCAGTCCGGCTCGCGAAATGGAAACGTCAACAAAGATATAGGTGCCGCGGTCGTTGATCTTAGGAGTTCCGATCATCCCGTCGACTCGTACCCGTGCCCCCTGAAGGTTCCTACCCCGAATCATCAGACGCACCGGATTCACAGAACTTCCAGTCCACCAACTTGGCGGATCAACCTTGAGAATCTCAGGCGCCTGCGCGTTAACGTTCAAAACCAGCCACAGATGAACACAGAAAAGGCGGATCAGCGCTGATCGGGTTTTAAAAATCCGTTTCATCCGTGGCCTAGTTTCGTCCATAGAGTTTCGCTAGATCGTTTAGTCGGACAGCCAAATCACTTGTTAAGGTATTGAATCGCCACGCCCAGTTTCCCTCGGTGCTGTTCGGGAGATTCATGCGCGCTGCGGTTCCTAGCCCAAGCAAGTCCTGAAGTGGAATCACCGCGGTGTTTGCTACCGACGCAAACACACCACGAATAAAGTCCCAATGAATCTCTTTGCCGTCAGTGTTCAGGTAATCCATGCAGAACTTACGCTCACGTTCGATCTGCTCCGCCGTTCGGGTTGAGCCCTCGCCAGCAACGCTATTAAACCAACCGACAGTGGTGTCGTTGTCGTGTGTGCCTGTGTAGGCGACGACATTCGGAACGTAGTTGTGCGGCAGATCGATGTTCTTCGAATCGCTGCCAAATCCGAACTGCAAGATCCGCATTCCCGGAAAGCCAAACTCTTCGCGCAACGCAACCACGTCGGGAGTAATCACGCCGAGATCCTCGGCGATGATCGGCAACTCGCCGAGTGTCTTTCGAATCGCGGTGAATAATTCTCTTCCCGGCGCTTCCACCCACTGCCCGCGTTCGGCGGTCTTGTCGCCACCGGGGATTTCCCAACAGGCGGCGAACCCGCGAAAGTGATCCACGCGCGCGATGTCTACGACCGTGAACGTTGCGCGCACGCGCTCGATCCACCATTTGAAGCCATCGGCAAGCATGCCTTCCCACTTGTAGAGCGGATTACCCCAGAGCTGTCCGGTGCGACTGAAGTAGTCCGGTGGCACACCCGCAACGACGAGTGGCTTTCCCTTCTCGTCTAACTTGAATTGCTCCGGGTTAGTCCAAACATCTGCTGAATCCTGGGCCACAAAGATTGGCAGGTCGCCCACGATGCTGATGCCGCGTTCGTTGCAGTAACGTTTCAAAGCGAACCATTGCCGGAAAAAGAGAAACTGATAGAACATGTGGGCTTCGACTTCTTCGCGGAGCTCGTCGCGTGCGCGGTCAAGAGCGGTCGGTGTGCGGCCGATGAGCGCTGATTCCCACTCGTTCCATGCAACACCACCGTGCGCGTCTTTCAAGGCACGGAATAATGCGTAGTCTTCAAGCCAGTGCGCGTGTTGCTGTGCAAAAGTTTCGAAAGCGCTGCGTAGAGTCGTGTCGGTGGTCTTTGTGTAACGCTCATACGCGCGGCGCAGGACCTGATCTTTCAGAGTGTGTGCTTCGCCAAAATCAATCTTGTTTGTGGGGCTCGTTGATTGCGGAGATGCGTCGAGCAGTCCTTCTTTGATTAACTGGTCCGGGCTGACGAGCAGCGTGTTGCCGGCAAACGCGGAGTAACAGGCGTAAGGTGAATCACCATAACCCGTTGGGCCAAGCGGCAACACTTGCCAAAGACTCTGGCCCGCGGCAACGAGAAAGTCGGCAAACTTGTATGCCTCCGGACCGAGATCGCCGATACCGTATGGACCGGGGAGTGATGTGGGGTGCAGTAAGATGCCACTCGCTCGCTTTCCGAGGGCTGGTTTCACAGGATTGACAAGATTTGCCGGATTTACAGGATTGTTCTTGTTAATCATGTTCATCTTGTTAATCCTGTCTAAAAACTACCGAGAGCAACCGCACTCTGAGCAGGTAGCGTAAGCACCGCCTCCCCCTTCACAACGCGACCACTCACATCTCCAATCAACCCCTTCAACATCACACCATCGTTCACACCGATCGTCCCCACCGGAATAGTGACCTGCTTCATCTTATTCTCACGATTGATCGCGACAATGATCGTCTCCTTCTCCAGTTGCCGCGCAAAGACGTATGTATCATCATCAAAATAGAGATCGATCAAACGCCCCGAGCGCAGCGCCGCATGCTCTTTTCGCAAACCGATCCACGCTCGCGTCCACTCAAACATCTGCTGTTGCTTCGCCGTCCGTCCTTCTACGCGAAACGCTTCACGCGGAAAATCACGACGATTGTCAGGATCCTCGCCACCTTCCATCGCGATCTCTTCACCCGCATAAAGCTGCGGGATGCCACGCACGCTCAAGATGAACGCCGTATGCATCATTGCGCCCGCGGTCGAAGCGCCCGCTAGCGACAGGAATCTCGTCGTATCGTGATTGTTTGCGAGGACTGTAAGCCTCGACGCGTCGGGATAAAGCCCGTCGTACTTCAACTGTGACTGAAGAAAACGGACCGGCGCCTTATTTGTAAAAACCATCAGCGACGCATTCCACAACGCAAAATCAAAAACGGAATCGAGTTTCGTATCAATGCCATCCCAACCCGTATGACCACCGATGAAGAATGCGGTGTGCGCCGCATCGCGCTCGAATACTTCCCCCACCATCCACATCTTCGGATACTGGCGGTGAAGCGCGTTTGAAAGATCGCGAATAAAGAATCGCGGCATGTACTGGATCGTGTCCTGACGAATGCCGTCGATACCCGTAACGCCAACCCACCACAAAGCGTTTTGAATTTCGTAACGCGCCACTTCGGGCTCGTCCTGATTCATGTCGGGCAGATCGTCACTGAACCAGCCGTCAAGCGTGTTACGAATATCAGCCGTATTGGAGTGTGGCGACAGCAGCACGCTGTTCCTGAACTTGTTGAGCTGATGCTGTGCGAGTGTGCCGTGAAACCAGGTGCTGAGCGGCGGATCTCTGAGCCACGGATGCTGCGAACCGACGTGATTTGCCACCTGGTCCTGAATGACTTTTATGCCGAGCGCGTGTGCCTTCCGGACCAGTTCACGCAGTGTTGCGATGTCACCAAACCGGTCTTCAACCGCGTAATAGTCGATCGCGTGATAGCCGTGATAATACGTGTTCGGACACCATGGTTTGTCGCAGCGATTAACGCCGTTCCAGTTGTCGTACCACGGTGTTAACCAGATCGCGGTAATGCCGAGCTCCTTTAAATAAGGAAGCTGATTGATCACGCCACGGAGGTCGCCGCCATGAAAACCCCGCGGGTTGTTGCGGTCATTTGCTTCAGGCGGAGAGTCTTTCGGAGCGTTATTCGACGGATCTCCGTCGGCGAAACGATCGGTCATGATCAGGTAGATCACGTCGTCGTTGTTGATGCCCTGAAAGTTGCTGCGTGTATCGAGCGGCGCTTCGAGACTGAACGGGATCATCGTGCTGCCGTTGGCACTCTCGAGAAGGAGTGGAAACTTTCCCGCGCTCAAAGATGGACTAATTTCAAGATCCATAAAAAGATAAGTGCCACGCTCATTAACGGAAACTCGGGAAACGCGCATCTCCGTATTCAAGGCTTTGACATGAGCTCCACGGAGATTAGCTCCCCGCACGAGCAGCCTCACCGGATTGATCGTATGCTTCGCCCACCATGAGGGTGGATCGACTTTTGTTACCGACGGACTCTGCGCAAACAAGTCAGCCACAAAGAGGCACAAAAGGCACAAAAAGATTGATGGAAAACTTTTGTGTTTTATGTGCCTTATTGTGGCTGTCATCAGTTTCCGGGTGTGCGTGGCTTTGTTCCGTGCGCGCTGTCGCCGGCGGCCGTCACTGGCAAGGGCGGAAGTGCCTCTCCATCCTTCGTACCCATCAGCGGTGTCGCGTCGTGCTTGTTAACTTCATCCAGACGCTTAAACTCCGCCAGCTCCTTGTCCGCTTCATCCTTGCGCTTGAGTCTCGAGTACGCGAGAAAGAGTTGATAGTGAACGCCCGGATCTTTGTCGTTCAGTTCCACGCCGCGCGCCAGTAACGGCACTGCCTCTTCATACCTCTTCAACTTCACCAGCAGCCGGCCAAGATCGTGATACGAAGGAAAAGCTTTCGGATCGAGTTCGATTGCTCGTCTCAACAACTTCTCGGCTTCAACGTTCTCACCACGCTGGCTGGCGATGTATCCGAGATTCGCAATCGCATCGGGGTTGTCGGGCTGCAGCTTGAGCGCCTGTCGAAACGCCGTCACCGCCTGGTCATACTGCCCTTCCGCACGTCCGGCGTAGCCGAGCAGGAAGTAGAGATTCGCATTATCCGGATACCGCTCGAGCGCTTTGGTAAAGACCTCACGCGCGCGTTCGTAACGCTGGCTACGCACGTTAGCAACACCGAGTCGCAGGTGATAGACCAGTTGGCCCTGCGACTGCGCCAGTGCCTTCTCGTAAAACGGGACCGCCTTTTCAGCGAGCCTGTTCTTGAGCAGCTCTTCTCCGATCATGAAGTTGACTTCAGCAAACACGGGCCGCAGTTCGAGCGCTTTGGTCCAATACGTCAGCGCTGCTTTCGTGTCGTTCTGTGCAGACGAGATCAAACCAAGCCGGTAGTACGGCTCGGGTTCTCCGGGTTTCAGTTCTGACGCCGACAACAGTGCGTGTTGCGCTTCATC
>Ga0207428_10003356_pt1 | contig 15559 bp, 18 predicted proteins | sample RhiMethybrSRZTD1_FD_187600 | JGI IMG/M metagenome (GOLD analysis project Ga0207428, IMG submission 187600) | Populus rhizosphere microbial communities from Tennessee, USA - Rhizosphere MetaG P. TD hybrid SRZTD1 (SPAdes) (version 3) | ecosystem: Host-associated > Plants > Roots > Rhizosphere >...
CTGTTATTTCGGGACCGACGCGCCGAGCGGCGATCGGCACGGCGCCAAGTGGGACTTGCTCCTCCAGCAGATTCGCGAAGGCTGGTCGGGGAAAGAAGGATTCGAAGGCGGCGATCATCTCACCGAGTTTCATCTGAAAGACATCACCAAGCGCGATGGTCACTTCGATACCATTGAGACGACCGTCTCGCATCTTTTCCGCGAGCCGAGCGAAGCCTTGCAAGGACTTACCTATGGCCGCCTCTTGGCCCGGCATCTCCGCCGACGGAATTGGTGGAATCCGAAGCCGCGCACCGTGCTGGAAGTGGGAGGAGGCTTAGGCTACGTTGCACGTGAATTCGCGGCCGAACTGACCCCACCCGAACGGAACGGCGTACGCTATTTGTTTTTGGATATCACGAAACCGTTTCTGGAGTCGCAATTGACCCTCGGCAGCGAAGGCGGCTGGGAGACACATGGGGTGCAGGCCAATGGCGAATGGCTTCCGATTCGAGACGCCAGCATCGATCTCGTGATCGACAATGAAAATCTCGCCGACATGACCCCGGTGCAACTGACGCGGAAGGAAGTGGAATCCGGCGCCGGAGTCTCCGCGCTCAATCAAGAAGCGATCGACTGGATTCGGCGTATTCGCGTGCCGCTCGACCAAGACATGCCGGCCGAATTCCTGTTCAATTTAGGGCCTCTCCGTTTTGTCTCGGAGCTCTGGAGAGTGTTGCGTCCAGGGGGACACGCCGTGCTGATCGAATTCGGGATCGAAGTGGGATGGCCAGCGCCCGTGAAACTTCCCGGGCACACGGAATACGAAGTGCAGTATTCCCATCTCCGGCACGCCGTGAAATGGCTGGGATTTCACGAGCAATATTTCGCGCTGCCACAGTTCATGGTGCTGAAACCAGACACCCGTTTACTGTGCACGGGTGCAGCGTATACGATCCAACGTTTTTGCCAGACGGTTGGAAAGCCGTTCGCGATCCGCGCCTATACCGAGGGCGAGCTGAAGACGACATTAGGCGATATGCTCCCGCGGCTGATGGGCTGTCACTACCACGAACTCATCGATCCGGCGTGGTTCGGACTTTGGGATTTCAAAGTGTTGCTGCTGGAAAAACCGGGCGCTGCTCCCAGACCGGCCTTTCAAGAAACAAAAGGCTTCCGCTGGTATTCCCAGCGATAAGCCTTTTGCCTCCCGATCCGCGCTGTTCGCAGAATTCTTATGCGACGTCTTCCACTCCAGGCCCCAGCCCTAATGTTGCGCGCAGTAAATCATGGCGCGTCACGGAGTAGCTCACCACGCCATTCCGTTGCACCGGCAGGTTGAGAAGATGGCAGCTCGCCATGACATCGATGGCATCGGCAATGCTTGTGCTTTCTTGAATCGAAATCGGACAGCGCGTCATGATTTCCGCGGCTCGAAGCCGGCGAAGATCATGCCCCGCGCGTGCAGCTTCCAAAAGATCGATCTCGCTGATGAAGCCGACGATATGCCCATCCACGTCGACAACCGGTCCTCCCGTCGCATGGTCCTTGACGAGGTCCACGGCGATCGACGCGGCATCCTGGTCGAATCGAAATTGAACGGAATTTGTCGGTGTGATCTGGCCCACGGTCTTTAATCCTTCTGCCGGTACGCCTGGTATTCCCATAGTTACCCTCCGTTGCAATGAACTTCAGTCCACCCTACCGATCATTGCCTGCATCAGCTATCGGAGGCTCTTTCTATCATCTGTCGTCATTCGTCGGACGAGCTACAGTTTTGATGAAGTCGTCGCGCTTCGACATTCTTGCTCGGTATATTGTGTCCTGTAAGAAACGAGCCTACAATCATCCCCTTTACTGAGGACTCTTCTTTGCGACACTGCACGAGGCAATGCCGAACAGAGTGACCAACACGGGCGCAATACTCTTAGTGATTCTGTTGACCGGCTGCTCCTCCACATTGCGCTGGGCTCAAGATCCGCCGAACGTACCGAGTTGCGTACCGGATCGCCCACTGACCTGGGAAGATTTTCGTCCCAAGGCGGAAGCGGGCCGGCGGGCCGCGGAGACCGCCGTACGCTTTCATCTGGAAGCTCACTCCCCTCCTCGCATCCTGGCCCTCTTCGATCCCAAACTGTCATGGGTCCGAGCTGATTTTGCATATACAATGAATCCTCTCAAGATACGTTCGTCCGAACAGCTCCTCCGTCATGAGCAGTTGCACTATACAATCAGTTGCCTGTTGGCTCGCGAAGCCAACCTCTCGCTTCTCAATGGGGGAGATCCCAAGGCCATGTTGATCTTATTGAACGCTGTCGCCACACGGATGAATATCCAATATGACGCGGAAACCAATCATGGATTGAATCGCGAGAAGCAGCAGGAGTGGGAAGACGCCATTGAAGACAGTTTACTGGCGGGACCGCTGACGAAACCTCTGACCAAGACAGTGGGTGATGGAGGGTCCGTCCCTTCCAATTAGGATCGAGAATGCTAGCGGATAGTCTGTTCCAAACGTTTGAGCGCACGCATCATCACCGGATCGCTGAGCGCCACTTCACTGAGGGCGTCGAGGAGATGAAGTCCCTTCGTGGCAACAAGGTCCTTCGCTTTGGCAGAGTGTGCACGACTAAATCGTGCCACGGAGGGCTGTTCGTTCACAATCTGGCACGCTAGGATTTCGCCACCCGCAACTTCTAACGTGCCGCCCTGTTCGATCAAGGTCCTTGCCTGCGCGACGGTAATGCCGTGCACGTTCGCAAAGTCCGCCAGCCCGCCCGTTTCGACCAGCCGCCCATCCGGCATGATACATAGGCGCTTGAAATGCGGCGACCAATCCTTTCGAAAATCGATGTACTGAATCGCCCCTGCCGGCGCCTTCGCCCCACCCGACTTCTCGGTGTCTTGGCCCAGCGTTTTCTGCTGCAGTTTCGTGTGAAGCTCAGGGGCGAGCGTACGATAAAACACTCGTTCGCTCGCCGTGTCTATCGAGAGACCGTACGCTCGGACTAACTGTTCAGCTTCGGCATACTGCATGACATCCAGCACCCACGTCTGTTTGGGCCGACCCCCGGCTGGATCGAGCTTGCAACTGAAGAGTCCTTGCGTCACGAGAAGACCCGTCTGCGGATAGCGATAGGTCCCGCCATCGGTGAGCAACCGCGTCATTTCATCAAGCGGGATCTCATAGCTCTCCGAGAGGACCCGCGCATGCGCCGCGAGATCTTCCGGCTCGGTCATCGCGCACACGGTAACGTTGCCCGGGGGATCGGACTCCGTATAATCCTCGATGATGTTGTATAGCACCGGCACTTTGTCGGCCTTGATCGACTTCTTTTTAATCTTATACATGATGGCGACTCTACCTTATTGAAACGCTCTTCATCAATCGGATCGCTCGGCGCGTGGTTCATACGCGGGCAAGGTCGTGAGTCGAGCATCCTCGACCGGCCCGCCCATCGTAAAATGATAGAGCGATTGGAAGCGGGTCTCCTGAAGCCCGAAGGCCTGATGCATGGGATCGTCGAAGAAACAGCCGATGCCGGTGGCGCGGATGCCTGCCGCCTCCGCTTCCAGATACAGGACTTGCCCGATCACTCCAGTCTCCCAAAACAGCCGACGGTAATACCAGGCGCCGTGTCGGCGGATCGTCGGCTCGAATTCAGCGATCATTCCAAGCGCAAACGCGCTGTCACCCGCGATGTCTTGATGACAACTTACTTGAACCGCCAGTTGTTTCGCATCGCCTTCCAATAACAGATAGAGCGGAAGATCCTTCGGACAGCCGGGCGGCTGGGTCCATAGGAAATGGCCGTGCATAGCCTCGCGCAGCGAACCCATGGCATTACGATCGCGAGCCAACACGTAGAGACCCTGAGAAAGTCCATCTACCCGATGGACGAAAAGCGCCAGGTGAACCGACGGCCCCCAGGGAATTGCATTCCACGGCACGGGACGATCAGGGAACGTCGTATCAGCGTGCGGCATGACTCGCGACAGCATGTGGAAAAATCGCTTGGCGGAGATCGAGGTCTTGCCATCGAACGAGACGGCGCTGCGACGTTGCCGAATGATATCGCCTGCCGATGGGTGATTCGCTTCTTCGACAAGTGCGGAAGTTGGAAGGATCGAAGCTGTATCGCTATAGGATACTTCAACGGTGCAAGAATGCGTCCGCGGTTTTTTGGAGGCGGCGGACACGACGTCGATGATGTCCCATACATCGACTTGATCCCGGCTTAGCCGATTGGCCGCGCCATGCCAGACGATCCGCTCCACCTGCTCGATGATTCCGTCCGCGAGCGCGAGCGGGAAACTCGTGTGTTCATGAGGGCGATCCGGCCAGACCACGGCCAGACAATCAGGATGTTCCCGTTCTGCCCGCGCATAGTCGCTATCACGCCCGAGGCCTAAAAGCGCCACGATCTCATCGTCGGCGAGATCGTCCAGTACAATCAGATTCCATCCCAATGCCGCTGCGGCAAGACGCGCCGAGCCGATCGCGTGGCCCGCGTCGTGCTGACAGTAGCGAAACGCGCGCTCCCCGTACTTCCACGCCTCTCGCCAATGAATCGAGGACAAGCCCAAGAGAAAGGCGTCGCGGGGAAACGTCTGCATTGCGGCTGAAAACAGATCATCGGGCCAGTCGGCTCGACGCTCCAGCGCATGTTCCTTGGGAGCGTAATGATAGAGTCCGGACCCGGCGCTCAAGCCGGACACTTCTCGCAGAAGCAGATAGCCCTCCGTGGGATGCAGGTTACCGCTGGACGGATTACTCCGGAGCGCCCATCGCACTCCACCGGCCTCTTTCCAGGCAGACACAGCGAGGGCATATTCTAAGAATCTGGAGAGTGTCGGAAGGGTGACCGGCTGGACAGGCACTTGCTGCCGATGGAACAGCGCCTCGTACGGCGGCGAGATCGGCGCATCGTTTGGCCGCAACAACGGCAAATGAAACAGTCGGGAGCCTTCATAGCGGCGAAATGGATTCGGCTGATTCGCCCAATCCATATACCCAGGGCCGCGCGCATACCGATAGAAATGATGCTTCGTGGCTTGGTGATACCCGATCACTTGCAGAACGAGGTCCTCGGCCGGGCGATCGCTCATCGACAATCTTCTTTCGTCATTCCAAGGCGAGTCTATCCGCCGCTTTCCCTCAAAGTAAACCGGATTGACCCCTGCACAGGAATATCGTTATGCTTCCTGTCATGACCTTCGATGCTTCGATTGCCGCCCAACACGCATTGCAGCGCGCGCAAGACGCCGGTGAACTCGGCGACGATCTCGAACAAGTGCTCGAGGCCGAATCGACCTTTTCAGCCAGCGTCGGCGACGACGCCATTGCAGCGTACGATCAATTACAAGCCCTGGGGGTCCGCCACGCGCCGGCCAAATTTTTTCAGGCTTTTTTAATCTACATCACATGGCAGCAGTTTGTAGAAGAAACGTCGGCGAAGCATGTCCATACCGGTCTCTCACTGAGCGAACGCTATCTCGCCGCATGGAATGATGGAGGGGTGGATGCGAAACACATCCGCGAGTTGCGGACATCGTTTCAAGCCGCCCTCGGCATTCATGAGACTGAAGACAATGACTATGATGAGGATGTGTTTGCAGGGGGCGATTAATCAAGGGATGATTGCGACCCGGTCGGTTTAAATATCGATCTCACGATAGCGAACCGATTCGATGTCTGAGAACGACAAACATCGCGCGCGAATATTTCTGCACCGCGGCGACATCGCCCAGGCGCGGGCAGCCTATGCACGGGCCGTGCAAGACGATCGCGCCGGCGCCGCCTCGCAGTCACTCTCCGATTCGCTCGGCAATTTAGGCAATGTATGCGCGATGATGGGAGATCATGAGGAAGCCGCCCGATGTTATCGGGAAGTGCTCGCGATTCAACGGGAGCAACGGGACCTTCACGCGATCGGGCAGACATTGGTCAACCTCGGCAATCTACAAACAGAGGCGGGCGACTCAGTGCAGGCGCGTTCATACTACCTCGAAGCGCTCGATCTGCTGGAACCCCTGCACGACCATCGCGCCCTTGGTATTCTCTACACCAATCTGGCGCTGCAAGACGCGGTCGCCGGCCATACCGAGGCCGCTGTCGCGCAGTTTCAAAACGCACTGGCCAGTCACCGGCAGGTGGGAAATGAGGAGGGCTTGGCCATTACCTACAGCCAATTCGGAAAAACCCTGTTGCTGGCGGGGCGAAACTCGCCGGCCGAAAAATGTTTGAACAATGCGACCGAGCACTTCGTGAAGCTCGGCAATGAACAGGGCGAAGCGGCGGCGCTTCGATTGCTTGCCGATCTCTACGAACAGCGAGGCGACCTCGTCTCGGCGGCGCGCTGCCTTGAGCGGATCATCCAGATCGGTCAGCGTTACGGATTGCCGTCATGGCAAGAGGACGCGTCGCGCTTGCATCGCATACAGACCCTGCGGCCACATCCTGAATCACATTCAGCAAGGAGTCACGATGACTGAAGACGATGCCCGCGCACGCATTCAAAGCGCTATCGATCAATACGGTCCACACGCCGGCATGGCGATCGATCTCGTGATCAACGAAACTCGGTCCGATCTGGGAATCGAGACCGCCAACGAGTTGATCGATGAGTTTGATTTAGAGTTGCTCTACAACATCCCTCCCAGCGAACCGGACGGCTCGGGCTCTGGCGCGTGACTGTCCTGAAACGAGCTCAAAAGCAACGGCGTAAGCGTGAGATCGGTCGGCTTCATTCTGCCTGCCTCGTGACTCACCTATCGTACTCAGCATGGCCCTGATCTGGTGTTCTATCTCCGGCCACGGCTTCGGCCATGCCGCACAGGTCGTGCCGACGCTCAATGCCCTCGGCCGACTCGTTCCCAACCTGACAGCCGTCCTACGCACGACAGTACCTCCGTGGTTCTTTCAGAATCGCCTCACGATCCCGTGGAAGATAAGCCGCCACGTACAAGATATCGGGTGCGTTCAGCAAGGTCCGCTCCACATCGATGTAGAGGCTACGTGGATCGCCTACGCTGACTTTCATCGGGGCTGGGACACGCGAGTCAAAGATGAAGTCTCGGCCATCGAGAACCGATCACCCGATCTGGTCCTCTCTGACGTTTCCTATCTCGCCCTCGAAGCCGGCGCGCGCGCCTCTGTGCCCGCCGTGGGACTAAGCTCCCTCTCCTGGGATGTCGTCTTAGAGGGCCTGGAAACAAATCTTCGTGACGAACATGTCCCCATCGTTCGGCAAATTCGGCACTCGTACCGTTACGCGGATCTCATGATTCGTGCCACCCCGGCGCTTCCGATGCCCGCCTTCCGACATTCACTCAATATCGCCCCCATCGCCGCGCCCGCAGCTTCAGACCCGGACGCATTACGCCGGGCGACGAACGCATCTTCAGACGACCGGATCGTGGCCGTCGCGTTCGGTGGAATTCCGCTGACCTCGTTGCCATGGGCGCGCATCGAACAGATGCACGGCTATCGATTTATTATTCCAGGTGCCGTCCCACAGTCCTCGCGGCGAATCATATCAGCCGAAAACATACCGATGTCGTTCCCGTCCATCATGGCCTCCAGCGATCTCCTCCTGACGAAGCCCGGATACGGCACAATTGTGGATGCCGCGGCCACACGACAGCGCGTCGTTTATGTACGTCGCTATAATTTCGCCGACGAAGACGTCTTGATCGACTATCTCAATCGATATGGATGTGGGATCGAACTATCGGCGGGTGATTTTCTCGACGGACGATGGGAGGACACGATGGATGCGGTGCTGAGACTTTCCGCCGCTCCGACTTCCGCTCCTCTCGTGGGCGGAGCGGAAGACGCCGCCCATCTCCTTAAAGCTTATCTATAGGGGAAGGGAGTGCGCTCCCTTCCCCCGGTTTCGTTACATCGCCGTCACAATATCCTTTTTCATCGGACCCAGGACGCTTAACAATTCGTTCTTTTCCCGCTCCGGCACTTTAAATTTATTCAGGCTCGCCACCAGATCGCCGACCAAGGCATCGAACTGCTCGCCTGTCACCCCCATGCCCGCATGGGTCGTCTTCATATCCCGGCCGGTGTAGGTGCACGGTCCGCCGGATGCCGCGCAAATCTGTTCGACTAAGAGCATCTTCAACCGAGGAATGTTGGCATTGGCGAACTTGCCGTTAACCCGTGTGTCGTTCGCCACGCGGCCGACGAAATCATCGACTACGGCGGTAATGGCGTCTTTCTTCCCCAGCCGTTCATACAGTGACGGCCCCATCGACTGCTTCATGCCCGAATCAGATTTCATGCCTTGACTCGACCCGGACATGTCGCTTGAACACGCAGCCGTCAGCATCAATACGCATGCCACCGCAAAGCCGACCATTACATTCTGCCTCATAACGTCCCTCCTGTTGTAGGGTCCAACATGACCCCGCTTAATGAATACGGTTTCCTAGCGATACGACGAATGAGCCGCGCTATCTGCCTCAGTTTTTATTACGCATGGCGACTGCATTTGGATTTCAAGTTGAATTGTTAATCTTTCCTCTTTTTCTTCATTCCTCTCTCAAGGGGCGGTCATGATGTCTCCGCCCCTGCGCGCATGGCCGAGCACTTCCGACGTGCGCGGCGTGCGAGCACAAGGAGACATCATGACCGCCCCTCTCTTCCCCTCCATACATCCTTTTATCAGAATTCTCCGTAAGGTATGGTATGATGCGCGTCCGTTGAGCCATTCCAGCTTTTCTGGGCATACCACGCGCATGGATCCAAAGACATCGACCTCGATAGATGCCGACCTGTTGGCGCTGATCGTGAAGGGGGACCGTCGAGCTTTCGGTCAGTTGTACGACCGCTCCTCCCCCGTTCTGTTTACGCTATTGGTGCGCATTCTCACCGATCGGGAAGAAGCCGAGGATCTCTTGCAGGAAGTCTATACGGAGGTCTGGCGCAAGAGCGTGCGCTACGATGAACGCCGCGGCTCGCCCATGGCCTGGCTCGTAACCTTGACGAGAAGTCGAGCAATCGATCGCCTGCGGGCTCGGGCCTCGCGCGGTCACGGCATCACCGATTCCATCGACGATGCGCCGATCGGCGAGACGCAAGGACACGATCCGACGCCTTTCGATCAGCGGGCCGATGCCGAAGTGCGAACCTTTGTCATGAAAGCGTTGGTGGAACTCCCCGCCGCGCAACGGCAGGCGCTCGAACTGTCGTACTATGAAGGCTTGTCGCATTCGGAAATTGCCGACCGGCTCAAAGAGCCCGTCGGCACGATCAAGACGCGCATCAAGCTCGGGATGAGTAAACTGAAATCCGCCTTGCAGCCGTGTTGGGATGCCGAGTCGCTATGACGCATGAAGAAATCGAAGACGCGATTCCGCTCTATGCCGTGGGGGCGTTGGACCGCTCGGAACGGACGGCGATCGAGTCACACCTGCTGACGGGTTGCCCCACGTGTCATGTCTTGGTCAAGGACTACCATGTCGTAGCAGGATTGCTTCCGTCGGCGTTGCGTCCCCTCTCCCCGCCACCGAGAGAAAGAATATTGGCCCGCGTGTTCGAGCGCGCCGCGCAGGAAGACAGCGGCATGGCGTTCAGCGATCGCGGAGGGATCGGCGGATGGCTCAATGACATCATGGCCTTGTTCATTTCGCCCGTATGGCAGCCGGCGGTTTCGCTGGCACTCCTGGTGCTGCTTGTCGGGACCGGATGGTATGCATGGACCACGCATATGCAGGTCGAAGAAGAGAACGCACAACGCGCCCAAATCGAAACGGCCCTGCATGACGCCGTGGGAAGGACCGCCGCTTTACAACAAGGTCTCACCCAACAGGAAGAGGCACTGGCGATTCTGAAAGAAGAGGTCGAACAACGCGCGGGGTCTATCGGCGAGACGCGATCCAAGCTGATCGAACGCGAAGCCGAGTTGGATGTGGCGCGCCAAGAACTCGCCCAACGAGAGCAAGAAATGGCGAGCCTTCGGAAAGCCGTCGTCCAACGGGACGATATGCTGACCTTCTTGAAGTCGGCGCACGTCAAAGTCGTCTCATTATCCGGTGTCGAGTCGGCGAAATCGGCCGGCGCCTTCCTGCTCTATGATAAAGAGACGAAGAAAGCCTTCTTCTACGCCTTCAACATGCCGCCGCTGCCTGCCGGCAAGACTTACCAGCTCTGGGCTATTGTGGATAAGCCGATTAGCGCCGGAACCTTTGGAACTGACAGCGGCCAGAAAAGCAGGGTCGTCCTGACGAACCTGCCGGATTTGTCGCGCGCGTCCAAACTCGCGGTGAGCCTGGAACCGGCGGGCGGCCGGCCACAACCCACCGGCTCCATCTATCTGGCCGGTCAATTGTGATGGGCGATCACGCTCTCACGCGTAATGCTTCTCCCAGGAATATTCTCCGCACGAATCAATCGCTACTGATTGCTAAAAACGACTGTGGTAAGATATCGCCCGTTTGCTCAAGGACCGCGCAGCAGTAGGAGTGTTATGTCATTCATCACGGACCGCGACCTAGAATATATGCAGATGGCGTTGGATCAGGCCCGCCTGGCGCCCGCGCTCGGCGAGGTGCCGATCGCCGCCGTCATCGTGATGGAGGGCCGCATCCTTTCACAGGTCCACAATTTCCGTGAAGTGTGGCAGGACCCAACGGCGCACGCCGAAGTCATCGCCATCCGTGAGGCCGCCAAGCATCTCGGCACCTGGCGCCTAACCGGCACCACCATGTATGTCACAATCGAGCCGTGCTCCATGTGCGCGGGCGCCATCATTCAGTCCCGCGTGACGCGCCTGGTCTTCGGCGCGCGAGATCCCAAAGCGGGCGCTTGCGGCTCCGTATTTAATCTGCCCGGCGAACGCCGATTGAATCATCGTGTCGAAGTGTGCGGCGGCGTTCTGGAATTGGAGAGTCAGGAATTGATGCAGACCTTCTTCCGACGGCTGCGGCAAGATGTGAGCGAACGCATTCCGCTGGAAAACGTCTGACCCGGCGAAATAGATGTGGTGAGGTGCCTGGGAAAACCGTAGCCTCAAACGCCGCTTCTCTTTACTTCTTCAATTTTACTTTCTTCTTTTAAACTTTTTATCATTTTTCAGAAGGCGCTTCGACGCGTCGACGATACAACCAAACACTTACCCCAGATACCAGCAATGCGAATGTCGACGGCTCCGGGACTGAACTGGTGGTGGTCGTCGCATGCAAGGACCAAAGGCCATTGAGGGTGTTGATTGCGTCGGTAGGAAATCCGGCGGTCAAGGTGCCTATCCAAAGATTCGACGTGATGCCTTCGGTCAAGTCCGGAACAATTCGACCAAGGAACGTCGACTAAACTGAGCCTGTGTCCGACCAGCGATTCCAGGCACGATGCTGTAACCCGTCGTGATTCCTTCTGCTAGGATGCGACCCACATTATCGACAATGCGCGTCTCGCCTAATGGCGTGACGTCGAAGGTCAACGGTGTCTCAACGAACGGAGACGGATTGCCGGAAACATGACACTCGGGACACACGAAAGTCGTCGTTGTTGCGAAGCCGGACCAGAGTGCATTTCCGTCCGTCAGATTTCCAGACTGGATTGCATTCGATGCATCGAGCGTGTAAACGATCGCGAATGCGGGAGCCGACACAAGGCACATAATTACTGCAAGGACAATTTTCATGGTCACCTTTAGAAGTTTTTTCTAGGGCTACTATCGGAGTACTTAGTGAAGCATTATGTACGTATATATCTGATACATTTGCAGGCATGAGTGGCTATAAGAAGAAACGCTATTTAGAAAGTGGAAGATGGCCGGCGAAAACACTTCAGGCTCCCTCAAGGGTGAAGCAGCGTCATGCCCAGTCAGTCCGAACCACTGGAGTGAGAGAATTAAAAAGCGACAGGATTACTTACGACGCGATTTGCATGGGTCATATCGCAAGGAGGAATCGAAGGGGCTACAACCGCTAATTCGACGAGTCAGTTGCTGCGAGAGATACGCGTGTGGCGGATTTTAAACGCCTCCCCTCACTCTATGGGTTCATCCGTGGTCGGTGGGTCGTTCGTCGCCTCAGTGAAGATAATCAGATAGTCATCTGGATCTCGCACGGCGAATTCGCGGCGACGGTAGGAATAGACTTCCGGGCCCCATTCGATCGGCAATCGAGTTTTGACCGAGTCGTGAAGCATCTGGGAGTCTGTAACTTCAATATAAAGCTCGGCGTAACCGATCACTCTAGGCTGATGTCCAGGTGGCTCGAAGAAGCCAAGACCCGCCCCATCACGACGAAGGATCACGAATGTGGGGCACAGACGTGGCCACATAACATTTACTGCGAACCCGAAGTGGTCGCAGTAAAAGGCAATGGTACGGTTTAAGTCACTGACCGGAAGGCGCGGTGTGACTTGTGTAAGGCTGGGCATCGATCTCAGTCAGGGCGGCCAATTATCAATGATACTTCATCTTTGTGACGAATCAGTTTCACCCGGCAGAACCTTCCATTCACTGTTGCGTTCTAATAAGTGCCTTTCCCAACAAAGCATTGCGTGGAGAAGTGCTAGCTCAGAGTGCATGGATAAGATTCGAGATCTCCGAGACTGCCTTACCACTCAAGGACTGCGAACTGCAAAAGCCCTCGTCGCTAGTTGGATATTCTAAATCGATCTATTGGTGTCCTTAATGTCCTCACGGCGCCGAACAAGACATGCAGAATCGCTGCTATACCAACATAGAACAACAAGGATGAGAGAGGCTGGGGGAAGTATTGGGCGAACTGCGCAGCAAACTCCATCACGCTCGTCTGTTCGAAGCGGCCCGAGAGGAAATAAAAGCTGCCGCTCGAAATCACTTCGCAGATCGCTGCGCTGCTGAACACACTTATCGCCAATGGAAAGAGGGTCGTGGCTGTCTCCCGATGACTCTCGGCATACCAATGGCCAGCAAACCAGAGTGTGCCATAGGCCGGCAGCAATAACCCATAGGCGGGGCTGACGCAGAAATTGTCCACTCCACCCCACGTGATGGCAGCAAAGTCGAATAAGGCCGCTTCCGCTAGGAATGCGGGAAAGACCCACCGAGAACGCAGATACACGCCGGCGAGAAAGAACACCGCCCAGGACGCGCTCGGCAGGTGTTCAAGTGGTGTGAAGTGATAGCCGCGCGTCATCCCCATAAGCAGGGCTAAGACGATCCCGATCGACACTTGTGCCCGAACTGAGAACCCAAGCATAGTTTTTTTACCTCCTGTTAATCACGCTGAGCGCGCTGCTGACCGGCGCGAGTCAATATACATAGCGACCCCGATCCAGAGGCCCGTGAATTCATATTCATACGGCACGCCGTCGATGTCCTCCATTTGTTCGGTCCTGTGACGGCGATAGTCTATGCCCCTCCTCTTCATCAAGGCGTCTCGGTTTCTTCCGAAAGCTTAGTGTCGCCCCACCCTTCCTTTCGGAGTCATTCGAGACCGAAGGAAATCGGAACACGCAACTTGACCCGTGCGGCACCGAGTGCGCGATCCAGCTCAATCGGAGAGACCCGCGCAATCAAGTTCGCGGCTTCGCGGTCCAGCGATCGGTTACCGGAGCTTTCAGCTACGTTCACATCGTCGATCCGGCCGTCGGCCCAGACGGTCACGACCATGACCACTCGGCCTTCCCATTCTTTATCAAACGCTTCATCCGAATAATGCTTGATACGATTGATGCGCTCCCAGAGTAAGCGCTTCAACCAACCGTAATCCGGGCCGGCGCCTTTCCCGGAGGGAGAGGCTGAAGCCATATTGCGAACCGACCCTTCTTTCTCTCTCCCGGGCACGATTGACGTACCCATTTGCGTGGGTGGTGAAACTTCCGGAGCATGTGATGGAACTTCTACGGTACCCGGTACCGCCCGGGCCTCGTGCTTCCTGCTCTCACCATCGGTGTTAACACCTGGAGCAGAGGTCGAGTCGGCCCCACCAGTGGCAGGAGCCTGTGATGGACTTTCTACAGTGCCTGGTACTGTCTGCACCACATGCTTCTGCCTCTGAGAACCATCGGGGTTGACATCTGAATCAAGAACTGAGTTGGCCGCGCCCTGGACAAAGCGCGATCTCATTTCTGTATTCCTCGATGTCGTCTCGAGCTCCGTCACCTGTTGAGTAGTGACTTCAGAGACGATGGGAGTTGTCACATCTGAAACAACCACCTCCGGCTGCTCATGTCTTAGTTCTTGTATGACCGCTTGGTCTCGCTCTGTTCTGATCAAGTCCCCGCGTTCAGAGCTGCTTGCATCAGGCTGTTGCTCAACTTCCCGGTTCAAAAGCCGCGATTCCAAAATCTGTCTCACTATGGGTCTAATGGGTTCGACAGTATCCCGGGCCTGTGGGAGAGGGCGAGGGCGAGAAGCCTCTCGTGTGTGTACGATTGGCGGCGGAGAAGAGCGGTCAAGTCGCTCCCGGTTCAACGGCTTTTGCGAAGTGCTGCCCGACACAACCGTTTCGGCAGCTGCAGGGACAGGCTCGTCTCTTTCCACAACGATGAGGTCAAAACGAACTGGTTCTGTCGCCTCGATCACCAGATTAAGACCGAGGCCAACTACAACCGTAGTCACGATCACGCCATGCAGAATGACTGAAACAAGCCATCCCTGCCGCTCGAGGCGAGGTATCGTGACCATAGGGCCATTGAATTCGTTCACGAGAAGCCCTCTTCTAGACTTATAAGAGATCGAGGCTGACCCTCACACCTCCATAGATCGAGCGACCCGGTACGCCGAAATACAAGAGTTCTTCGTACCGTCTATCGAATAGATTGTCGACACGCAGGTAGGCTTGTACCTGCTTGAGAACGTCGTAGGTGGCCGACAGGTTCCACACATCGAAGGCTGGCATTGGCTGCGTGTTAAGGACGTCATTGAATCGCTGACCGACATATCGAAACTCAACATTCATGCGAAATGGATCGATCGGTTGATAGCTGATGATCGCCGAGTACTGATGGACGGGCCAACGCGGAAGACGGTCATTCTCCGGACCGGAGTAATTGCGTGTTAACGTGTGCGTATACTGGCCCTGGACATCCAGGCTTTTTGCCCAACGAAGATCCCGCAATAGATTGGCTTTTATGCCCAGTTCAACACCTTTTGCCGAGGTATTGCCGAAGTTCTGTGGGCAGAATCCGAACGTTGCCGGTGGGCAGCTAGTCGGATCAAATATCGTGAGAATTTGATCCCGATACTTTGTCGCAAAATACGTCGCGGTCAACGTCACGCGTTTCTCGAAAAGGGTCTGATCGACTCCGACATCCCCGCCCTGACTCTTCTCGGGACGCAGGTTGGAATTACCGAAATTGGGGAAGAATAGCTCGTTGATGGTCGGAGCACGAAAGCCCGTCGCATAGCTTCCTCGAAGTTTGGTTCCAGTTTCTTTGTGTAGATATCCAGCGGTCAATCGATAGGTCGTCGCACTCCCAAAGACGTTATAGTTATCCTGCCGAAGCCCCGCCGTACCGAAGACTCGGTCCCACAGATTCAGCTGAGCTTCAGTATATCCAGCGTTCGACGCGACTCGCTTGTCTGGAAAGGTATCGACACTGTTGCCGATTTGCTCCCGGAATTGGTAGCCG
>Ga0207428_10003359_pt1 | contig 15557 bp, 16 predicted proteins | sample RhiMethybrSRZTD1_FD_187600 | JGI IMG/M metagenome (GOLD analysis project Ga0207428, IMG submission 187600) | Populus rhizosphere microbial communities from Tennessee, USA - Rhizosphere MetaG P. TD hybrid SRZTD1 (SPAdes) (version 3) | ecosystem: Host-associated > Plants > Roots > Rhizosphere >...
ATATCAGAACAAGACAAGCAAATATCAGAACAAGACAAACAGAACAAAGGCAAAGACCAAAACAGCGTTAACACTGAGGTAAATGCTGATCTGAACAAAGATAATAATAAACATGAAGACAAGCAAATATCAGAACAAGACAAACAGAACACAGTTAAGAATGATAAAAAGGGTAACAATGAAATTGAACTTAATTCTGGATTAGGTTCTAACCTGGAGATAAAACAGTACAAAGAAAATAAGATAATATATGATTTAAGCAAAAAAGTAGTGAAATTGAAAAACAAGTTGCTAAATCAAGAAGATAACCAACGCCTCGTACAACAACGAGAAGAGGATAACACCAAAGATAATAACAACAATAACAACAATAACAACAATAACAACAATAACAACAATAACAACGATAACAAGGATACCAGTCATAATTCTTACGATGGTTATGGTTTTGATGGAGGTAATGATAATAAGAATGGTAATGATAAGAATGATAAGAATGATGACAGCTTTAATTTCGCTGCCACGGGAGATTTTGGATGTTCAAAAAATACACTTGACACAGTGGCAACTATAGAAAATAAAAAACCTGAGTTGGTTCTACCATTAGGAGATCTTTCATATCATAGTACTGCTGATTGCTGGTTTGATGCAACATCACCTCTTAAAGGCAAAATGATGATCACTTTAGGATACCACGACACGGAAGACGGACCAGCAAAACTGAATCAGTATCTCAATAGCTTTCAATTGAACAAACCATACTATTCTTATGATTACAAGAAAGTGCATTTTCTTATCATGGCGTCACAATCTCCCTATACTGTTGGCACTGAGCAGTACAATTTTGTAAAGCAAGATTTGGAAAAATCATCACAAAATAAAGACATTGAATGGATAGTAGTGACCAGCTATGGGCCATTTTATACATCTCCAACAACACACAATGCTGAAAAAGATATGAGAAACCTCTATCATCCACTGTTTGAGAAATACGGAGTTGATCTAGTATTACAGGCACATAACCACAACTATCAGAGAACTTATCCAATAGCATTTAATCCTAATGAAAGTTCAAAACCGACTGTAATAAATGGTTCTACTACTGGACATCACACTAATACTAATGGAATTGTTTTTGCGATCGTAGGAACAGGTGGAGAAGGTTTCTATCCTTTACAAGGACAGCAATCTTATGTGGCCAAACAACTTGATGGCAAGTTTGGATTTTTGAATATAGATATAAGTAACGGTAATCCTTCCAGTAAACTGACCGGAACATTTTATGATAATAAGGGGAACGTACAGGACAACTTTACCCTTCAAAAAGAAATAAAAGGTAAGACAGGGGATTCTAATCCAATTGTTTGAATCGTACTAATTTTATAACTTGGGACTTTCATATGAGTGTTACATGAATAGCAATCAAAAATTCAATTTATAGCTTTCTTAGTAGACGACATTTATTATTGGTCTCTATCTTAATCACATCAATGGAAAATGGTTTTCTATTTACTGGCTTGATCGAACCTCTGTGAAACATCTTCCCAATTTATAACATTCCACCAGGCTGTAACGTAGTCGGGCCTTTTATTCTGGTACTTGAGATAATAGGCATGTTCCCAAACATCACACCCTAAGAGTGGTATCAAACCCTCTGTTCTAGGACTTGTCTGGTTTGGCATTGATTTGTACTCCACTTTTTTGCTTGATGGATTATACACAAGCCATCCCCACCCACTACCCTGAATCAACACTGTAGTGGAAGAGAATTTCTCTTTAAAAGCAGAAAAGCTCCCAAACGATTCATTAATTGCTTGTGCAATAGAGCCGGTTGGTTCACCTCCACCATTCGCTTTCATATTGTGCCAAAATATTCGATGGTTATCAAATCCGCCTCCATTAAAGTTAATAGCACTTTTTTGATCGGCTGGTACCTGATCAAGTTTGGATAATATTTCGACAATATCCTTTGCTTGCACATCGGATGGACATTTTTCAAGGGCGGTATTGAGCTTATCTGTGTATGTTTGATGATGTTTAGTGTAATGTATTTCCATAGTTCTTGCGTCGATATGTGGTTCTAATGCATCGTAACTGTATGGTAACGTAGGTAATTCATATTTTCCCATATGTCTATTTTTTCTTTGTAATTATTAACCTTTACGTTATAATAGATCTTTACGTGACCGGCAAATTAAAGAAATTATTAAATTAATAAATCTCACATGATGTCAATATTAATATAATTAATCGAGACTAAAAATAGTCTTTTCATACTTATTAAATTTGACACTTTTAATCACCTGCAACTTATGGATCTAACTACTGGGCCCACCATCGCCTTTATCTTCTATTCCTGATCCTGACGGAGGTGGTGGCGGAGTCGGTTCATTATCTGTTTGATTGGTTTCGGCAAGCGATCTACTGAGCGAAGCAAATGAAGACTCATCTGATGTCGATGTGTTTGACATTGAACTATTTGACACTGAGTTATCTGACTGTGATAAGGAATTTACTGCAAATGATGGAATCAGAAGCAAGCTAAAAGTGACTAATATTATAATAAAACTAATTCTCATACTCCTCATTAATAGCTCATTTATCATATGTAATTTGTAAATATAAAGTAGACTGTTTCTTGCTCTATTTGTGTATATAAGCGGTATGGAATGGGGTTCACAAGAGGTACATCCAAACACTCAATGATTATTGGCTATTCAGATGACATCCTGCACAGAGGAAAATAATTACTCCGATACACATTTTACTACTATATTATTGAATTTCGAATCAACGGATATAGATCTAATCTAGAAACATATGACGGTCTAATGATAAAATCCTCGAAAATCTAAAGAGTAAATATTTTTTGTTAATGTACGCTAAATGTTCAGCTAGAATAGTTGGTTATATATGTTCTCGAGAAGTCCCCGTTGGTTTATTTTTTCCATGCAATTGTTCTGGATAATCCGTTTATCTTTGAAAACAACATATGGATGCTAGGATGCCTAATAGAACACGAAAAACTTCAGCTGTGTCGACGCCCCGAAATATTATCAAATGTGACTTGGTCTGCGATATAATATTCAACAACACTTGTTTGATCCCAACATTGATAACATATAATAGCCGTGCGTATCTATGATTTCATCAAGCAGTATAAATTTGGGACTATCTAAAGCATTAGTTACTTGACTCAATTCCCGTCATATGCATCCAGCTTTAGGCTATACAAAAGTGTGTCAGAGCAATATAATGACCGGTCAATATTGGATTCTGTCAAACGATTGATACCTGAAAAAGTACTACAATTAATTGCGGACGACCAAATTTTGAAGCCTCTCTTACATTGGTTCAAAAATGATTTTATGAAGTGGATGCCGAAGGAACTACAATGCAAAAGATGTAATAATAATAGACCAATGAGTATTCAACTTGTAGACGCCAATTCAGGAGCATTACGAAAAACAGAAATTCACGTATGTAATGTATGTGGTTCAGAACAAATATTTCAGCGATATGACAATATACTGAGGATTGCAGAGACAAGAGTTGGTCGCTGTAGCGAATGGTCTATACTTTTTGGAGCCATCACAAACTCGTTACCAATTCAGACTAGAATAGTACATGATTATCTTGATCATTGCTGGAACGAATCCTTGATAAATAACAAATGGGTACATATTGACTCAACTTTGGACTATCCTATTTCTTTTGATCATCCTTACTACTACGAGCAAAATTGGGGAAAGAATTATGAATATGTATTGGCATTTTCCGCCAACAGTGTAGAGGATGTTACCACACGTTATACTCAACAATGGTATTTAGTTCAAAAAAGAAGGGGAAGGAAAGATAAAATGAAAGAATTGCGAGAAATTTATTACAGAACGTGATTAGATAAGTCTTAGTTGTCTACATTTCACATTCTAATTTTTGTGGAATTGGTAGGCTGCTTTAAAACCAAGGATAATAGACTTCAAAAGAAGCGATGACGTCAAGATGAGCTTGGGTTCTTAGATTTGGCAAATTCAATAATAGGTACAACTCTTTGAATAAATCCCCCACTTAATTATCTTTCAAATTTTGGTTTGTATTCAAGTATATCGTTTTTGGGGAAGTGATAGGAATAATCTTTATACAAGCCTTGGGTCTGTGCTCAGAATTTCGATAATCGATATTCGAAATCACCTGAAAAAATAGGGCTTGTTCAGGAAAGTCAAGATATAAACCTTTAATATGATGTTATCAATCAACTGTATGATGAAAAAAACAATTTATTTTGGAAGTGTGGCTCTGTTGTTGGCATTTGCATTGCTTTATGTGTCAGTCGCTAATGCTCAAAATGCGACTACTAACGCTTCAAACGCCATGGGAAATGCCAGCGCAAATGCAAGTCAGGCGGCAGGAAATGCCAGCGCAAATGCAAGTCAGGCGGCAGGAAACGCTACGAATAAGACTGGTGGTGGACTCCTGGAACAATTTAAAAATATGTTAGGAGGAAAGTAACTTTTATCTCTACAATTTTTTTTAAGCTACAACTATAACAATACGTTCATTCTGACAATAACACATACACAATTGTCTTCCAAGTATCAATTTGTATAATAAATAATATTTTCAAATCTAAAAGGAAATCATTGTCCACCTCATGAAGCTCAATTAAACAATAAATAATTTAGGTTTCATAAATTCCAAAACATTCTCAAGAATTTTATACCATATCTTACAATAATAAGTTTAAATTTGAACACCGATACGTGTATTCATTGGGCTTGCAATAAACTTAATAACACGTGCGTAGGCTGCGGTGCTTTAATTTGTCCTACATGCCTGAAAGAACCAATGAATTGTAAATGTGAAAATAAAGATATTTGTTGCAAATTATAAAATACAACTCGCTAGGTTGTAGCATTTGATTTATATTTTGACTTAGAACACATTCAATTGCTTAACATGGGCATGTGTTTTGTAAATGGAGACAGTGGTTTTTGAACCAAAATTGACACAAATTCTAGATTTTGAATCTGTGATGCTTCAATAGGTTTCTCTATTATATTATCTTATTTTAAAAGGCAACACTTACATAGTGATGCTCTATGAGACTACCTGACATGCCTACACGGGTTCCCTCAGTAATAACGGTATCGACATTTGACGGTAGGAAACTCCTGGTTGTTATGACAATATTGGCCGTGGCATTAACAGTTGAGTCATCAATTGGATATATTGCAGATTTTCTTCCAGAACAACTAGCTTCTATCGGGAGTATCGCTACTTTCATAGGCATTTTTGCTGTCTCCATGGTAACCCAGTACTTTATCTTAGCATTTGTTGATTATAATAATAAAAGCCACAAAGTTAGAACGCGATTGCTTCACACAATTCACAAGATAGTGACTATTATACAGTACTTGCTAGCAGGAATAATTTTACTAGTTATAATACAGATTCTGCTTGCTCAACAGTATAATTCTATCTTACTTGAACTTGCAATATCCATAAGCTATGGGCTCTGGATAGTGATGTTTAGTCTTCTAGCTAAAGCGTTCTTTTCTTGGTACAGGTCAAAGAAAAATCTAATGATTCTCATATTTGCTTTATCTATGATTGCATATGTCGTAAATGGGTCATTGGGTCTATATAATCAATTAGACGAATTATCAAAGAGGAATTTAGTAATAAAGATAGGTGATGTTGCAGTCTTTTCAGAATCACCCTCTTCTGTGGATACAGTGTATCAAATAGCAAGTAGTGTTAGTTACGTTTTAACTTGGATCGCAACAGTCATGCTGCTAAGACCTTATATCGAAAAATTTGGTAAAGTTAGATTCTGGATTATGATGGGTGCACCTATGATATATTACCTCATTGAATTTCCCCTCTTCAGCCTTGGTTTTTTCACTCCGTCTGAGGATTCAAATGCAATGACTAATATTCTAATTTTCTCCCTTTCAGCAGTATTTGCTGGGATACTATTTGGAGTCGCTTTTTTATCAATAGCAAGAACTCTGAAATTTGGTACTGCAGCTAGGAACTATATGATAATTGCTGCGTATGGTTTTGTTCTTTTTTACATCGCGGGTTCTGCCTGGACATCTCAAGCTGCTTATCCACCCTATGGCCTTATTTCTGTCTCCTTTACTGGATTGTCCTGCTATTTGATATATAACGGTCTTTATTTTTCTGCAGTTTCTATTTCTCAGGATATGACTTTACGTCAATCTATTAAAAAATCTGTGATGGAGCAATCAAAATTGTTACATAATATAGGAACTGCAGAGATGGAAAATGAAATACAAAAGCAATTGCTACCGGCGGCAAGGAAAGTATCAGAATCTATGAGCGACAAGACTGGAATTGAAACATCAATGGATGAAAATGATATTAAATCTTACATGCAAGTTGTACTTAAAGAGCTTCGTAAAAATCCAAACTTATGAAGCCAAGTGAATTCAAGATATTCGTGAATCTATCCCAACCATAGTAATTGAATGTTCAGGTGCTAAGAAATGGTTGATACTTCGAAACAAGATCTGAGAGTGGAAAACTCTTTCCTCCAACTATCTTCAGGTTGACAGACAAATTGTTCTTTTTTACATTAATGATATTGTAGGTGTTTTGGAAGAACCCTCTGAATCTAGACGAGCTGGCCGTGCCTGCGTATGCAATCTGAAGAGATCCAAGGTTCCACACCCATGGACGGTGTTTATGACCGCATAGAACTACGTCGACTTTAGATTCCAAGCATACTCTAAGGGCATCTCCTGCATCCAAAATTATGATCTTATCAGTGCCCGTATCCGGAATCCCAATCAAATGATGATGCATAGCGATAATTATTTTTTTTTGTTGTCCTTCAAACTTCTCAATAATCTTCTGCATCCACATAAGTTGTCTATATCCAACCTCACCTTCATCCCTATCTGGTCTGGCGGTATGGAGTGTTATTAGTAACACGTCGCCCATATCGTATGTTTGAGTGGACGGAAAGAACTTCTTGAATAATAAATATCCCGTGTGTCTGTAATCGTGATTCCCCGGCAAGACAATTAGTTCCCTACACTTGAAACGTTCTAATTCTACTCTTGCCAGTTCGAATTGAGGAAGTATCCCTTCGTCTGTTATATCTCCCGTTACAATAATAGCATCGGGCTTCATGCTATTTACTTCTTGAACTATTGTGTCAAATACTGAAGCGTCATATAGGCTGCCTATATGGACATCAGAAATTTGAACTAAAACTGTCAAACGTACAAATTTTGGTTCAAACGCTCTATTAAGGATATACTCGCCAAGTGTAGAAGGTATTTAATTTACATACTTAGCCTATGCTGGGTTCCAGTCAAATTTTAATCATTAAATCTGAATTTTCATTTCATTCGTATACCCACTGGGATGAGTCATAGCTGTACATTATCATTAGATGCTTTGCAATTATGAATCGTTTTTATCTCTCAGTTCTAATCAACCCTGAGCACTTCTTTGATGTTAGCTTTCCCAAATAACACTGAACTAAATCACTCGGTGGTCATATAATACACTATATAACGAACTTAACCTGGGACACGAGTTGATGTTCGAAGAAAATTTTGTCCCTTTATAGAAACACTGCCACCAGAACTATCTATATAGAGAGAAGTAAAGCTACTGACATTAATAAATTAAAACCATTTTGGTCATCGGATTGATAAAACGGCGAGTCATTTTGATCGACTCTTGAACTATCCTTGGTCAATATTGCTTGCGAAAAAGGTAAATGATACTGCCATAATAATTACAGCAATAACAAATTTTCGAATGTGATTAAAATGAATACACAAGAACAAGTGGAATATTGGGAAAACGGGATACTTCAATGCAAAATTGAAAAGAAGATGGCAGAAGAAATTTTGAAAGATCACAAACGTTGGGGCAACAGAGTCAGAATAGATGGGGATAAATTTCATGTTGAAATCAGAGGAAAAGTTGGAATGAAAGGAGAAAAAAACAAGGCACCAGCAGATGACCTTCCAGCCGGTCAACCAACGGTCGGTTTCGGCGTTGCCGCCGGCTATGTGGAATAATACTTGTACTCAAAAAGCTTGTTTGCCGTTATACATTAAAAAAAGTATTGAAAGTACGCATAATCTAAATATCGAGTTGAGTGTGTGGATTGTCCGCAAAATATCAATTAATTGCTCTTTATTTTCAAAAGTTGCCTTGTCATTACTAAATGTATTTTGAAGTAATATGTTCCTTGAAAGATCTTAGACTACTGAATTCAGCAGAATCGAGATTGGATCTACTCTTTAATTCCAATCGTCAGAAGATATCCTACTCTTAATACGTTGTCGTAAATATAAGGCCTAATGGCATTCAGGAAATCTTTTCGCAAGAGTTCCACTTTTTCTTCGCTTTGTTCTTTGACTAATCGGATAGCCTGTATCAAAGGGCCGTATTTTGAGCTGAAATGATTCCAATAATGATTTGGGCTCAATATCGGGACATTAACAGTACCTCGTTCAAAATATATCCCGTTGACTCCTGTGAGACGTTTTCGGATAACCTCTGGAATTCCCCATTCCATTGGGGAAGGAGGAGGATTCGGAATGGCAGTAGCGGTATATTTTGCAATTGTCCGAAACATACTTCCTACAGAAAGTTCCGGAGGCCATGTTGCAAACCCAATTGTACCACCTTTCTTCGTAACTCTCACAATTTCTTTAATTGCCAAATCTGGATGCGGTGCAAACATATGTCCAAAAGTTGAAAGGACGATATCAAATGATTCATCTTCGAAAGGAAGAGCTTCAGCATCTCCTTGTTTCCATTCTATGCCATCCATTTCTGCCATTGATTCCTCTTCAACCGCCTGATCTAAGAGATCAGGTGTCAAATCTAGTCCGGTCACCTTTCCTCCTATCTTGCGAGCCGAGATGGCAGTATTTCCATTTCCGCACGCGACATCAAGGATAGATTTGTCTGGAGTGATATTTACTAATCGTATTAAATGTGCCGATATAGGTGGAATAAATGTCGCTATACTACGATAATCTCCAGAAGACCACGTTGCAATAGCTTTATGCTTAAACTCGTTCATAGGAGCGGATATCATAGTACCTACTTTTATACTCTGCCGTTGAATAAATATTCAATTATTCTAAAGTAGCCATGAAAGTGATCTGATGAATATATTCAGCTTTTAGAGTGTGATTTAGCTCAGTATAAATAAGTTTTAGGATGTGCTAGGAGGTGTTAATTGTATGCATACCTCTGCCATGCTAAAAGACATCATTTTGAGTAATACCAACATCCTGGTACCTCGACAAGAACTGTGATTGAATAAAACTTTTCATAACAACATAGGTACAGATTAGCTCAGAGTATAAAAGTATCCAATTTGTAGTAACCAAATTAAAATTATAATATTAAAAAAAGAAAAAGGGAGTCCTGTTATGATAATACCAGCAGTTGTCCTGTCATAACCGGCAAATGATATTTACAATAGTAAGGAAATAATCCACTTTGATCTGCGGTAAACGTTGCGTTTCCATTCTGAGCGAACCCAAGATCGATGTCCACTTTGTACGGGTCTCCTATAGTAAAGGAGTGTCTTTCTGTTTTGATATCATCGACATTGTAGAAATGTACGGTAACTTTATCTCCTTTATTTACAACGAGAGTATGAACTGAGAAAGAATCCCCTGCAACCTTTAATTTGTTCTCATCGACGTTCTGAACTTCTGATGTGAATATGTAAAATGTCTTTTCGCCTGGTGTTGACATCGAAGGAATTTTTCCTAAAGACGCAGACGTGTTGGTCATATTTGCCATTTCCATTTTTTCTGATTTATTTTCATTTTGTGCAATTGCTTTAGGTACTATCGTAGTAGTAGTTAGTCCCACTACAACTGCAATCACCACCGACAGTAATGCGATATGAAATATTGATTTCATCGTATAGAAGAATTTTAAGTAAGATATTTAAGATTTCGGACATAGAATTCTGTTATATAAAACTGAAAAATGATATAGAAAAATAAAACAGCCACAAACGGATGCTCTTTATACCTACGAACGGCTATGCTGATAGTTTAAACGCATTAAGGATAAAATTGAAAGGCTTTACCTAAAATTGTAAAATAGCTCAACTATTTGACGTATCTATTTGTATATCAGTTAGAGAAAAAAAGGGTATTTGGTAGTTAGATCAGTATCCAGTTGCTTCTAAAAAATAATATTCGTGGAATAACATTGCATTATTTGCAGCAGGAAGTATACTGGCTGTTTCCATTCATTGAACTATTTTATTAGTTGGATTATTCTCAACAAATCATTCAACGGACAAGGTTCGAACCTGGATTCATCATCATTGGATGGCCATAGTTGAAATCAGGATTATTCATCATGGACATGTCATGGCCTCCCCCTTGCATACCTTGATGCAACATCATCAATGCTTCAAATCCCGATAACTCTCGCGAAAGCAGAATTTTACCGTTCGCAGGATCAATTATTAACTTATGCACTTTACCGCTAGAATCCACAACTGCTACAACGTAAACAAGGTATCCATTTTCATCGCTAACATGAGCTCCTACAGCATGAGAACTATTCCCAATGCTCTTTTCTGCTGCGCTTGAAGCGTCACTTAAACTAGTTTTTATCTGCGAAGCGATTGCCTTTGTAATGGCGGACATAAAGTCAATTGATCCTGTTATATTTTCACCTCTCGTAAAGTTCATGCCAGACCCCGGACCCATTTTGCCCTTATCCATCATATTAGGACCACTCATCATCTGCGCTGATATTGCTCCTTTAGTCAATAAGGTTGAACTGGTAGCCAATAGCAGCGTAAGAAGAATAGAAGTTACAAGCAAGTATATTTTGTTCTTATACATGATCTTAGTATTTTTGGTCCACCTCTTAAGTATTGCTTAAATTAGATCTTCCAATCTCAATTTCCAATCGATACTGTATCACTAGTTTGAATAACCTTCTCATCGACTGAACTTTTTATTATTTGTTGAGCACTCTTCAGCATGGACAACTTCGAACCAACGCAAAACTTTATTTTATGATGGGCCGAATTCACGGCATACAGCATTCATCACCCTATTCTTAAGTATTGCTTAAATTAGTTCCCGAAATCTTATTTATTTTTGTAATTGCCTTTGTATCACGTATTCGGATAATGAATAGGGAGCATCTAGAATTGATAACATGAACGTTTCCATCTCCTTTTCAGATCCGTTTATGTGATTGAAGCAAGACAACATGCGCTGCATATACTGGACGGTCCCGATCTGTTCACCATCATGCATTTCGGGACTTGCCAGTTTTAATGAGAGGTTCTTTCCATAAATGCATTAAAAAATTGATTTAGGTTCCTTGTCATCTATGTGAATCTTATTGTCAATTACTAGGGTCTTTGCTATCACGCATTTGGAAGATGAACATTCTTTCTATTTAATGTCTAGAAAACTGTTATCCAACTGTTATAGCCTTAATAGAAACCAAGAATCTAGTGACTAAAAAATCGGATAAATGCGATCTATGTAATCATACAAGGGAATTGCATGATATTGATGAAGATGGGACTTATTGTTATGTCTGTAAAAGATACGAGCACCTGATGTAAAAATGATTGAGATAGGTTTAACAGAATATTTCGGTATGGCTGAAGCGATTGGAATAATTGGCACAATGTTTGTAGTGCTATATTTCTCCAGAAAACAGACACAGAAATTGTCAGAAGATATTGAAACTAAGGTTCTGAACGATTTGGCTCAAAGGATGCATGCACTACACGATATAGTAATTGAACACCCTGAACTAATAAGGCTGATAAGCAAGACCACTGTAAATTCTCCTGAAGTTGCATATGCGTATGATATATTGTTTACATTCGCGCATGTTTTTCATATGAGACAAAGAAAAGCGTTAAGCGATAATGAGTGGATTGGTTGGCTGAGATGGATGAAGAGTTCATTTCTACAAGGAGAGATAATGCAAATATGGGAAAACACCATCGAAATGGAAAAATGGTTTGATCCTGCCTTCCACGAATTTGTAGATAAGCAATTAATTCCTACAGAAGCAAAAGGGTAAATTCGAGATAATTATATAATTAAGTAGGATTTGTAATGTTTCGTGCTGAGTCTATCTCAATAGCACTTGTTTTAATCAAATCCTCATGATCCGACTGATTCTATAATATGGAACAAACTAGTTAGTCAAATAGTCTAGATGCGTTAAAAATAAGGTTGATGGGTTATGATATAATCAAAGAAATTTGTATTTTGAATATTGATGCTCATTTCACTACTAATACGGGGCAACGTGAGTACGTTACCACACCGTTGGCAACGCTACCTAGCAATAGTTTTTTAAATCCAGTCATGCCCCTACTACCAAGAACAATCAAATCTATTTTATTGCTCTCTGCATATTCTACAATCTCTTTTACAACCGAAGTATATTTAATAAGAACCTCAGTTTTAACATTCACTTTATTTTCCATTGCCTTTTGTTTTACCTTGTCTATATCAAGTTCAGCTTTGTCTTTTTCAGCCTTTTCAATTTCTCTAAGTCTCCCAACATTCGCATATTCAAATTGACTATATGGTACCGGAGAGACAATACGTAATACGATTAATTCTGCTTCATTTTTTTTGGCAAAGTCAATCGCATAATTGCTGGCATTTAAGGATGGTTTAGAACCATCGACTGCAACTAAAACCTTACTAATTGGCAATAGTCATTTTACATATTATTATTTTATTAACTTTTCATGATTCATTCTACATTCTATATTGACTTTCATATGCTGACTTTCATATGCGTTATTTGCCCGATTGAAGCTTTAATAATCTCTTATGGATAAACGCCTGAATCGACATGGAGAAATACTGAAGCAGAAATAATAGGAAAAATTACAGTTACCGTCATTAAAAACTAGCTGGAATTTGTAAAATCAATATCACCATAATAAAAAATGACAGATAATATTAGTCATTTTTCAATCTCTCTTCATAAAATTTATAGCATAAAGCAAAATTATAAGTATCAATTCTACCAAATAATTTCAATCTATGTTTCACATTTTTCCGTTAACCTTGAAGAAGATTCTGGATCTGGTTTTATTTCTCGCCCTAGTAATTGTCAGCTATTTGCTTATGCGGATTTTCTTGGATCATCTTTAAATTACTTTAGTTTATCATTTATCGCCAATGTTTTTTCTCTAGTCTTTGCACATGGCTATAATCCTAAAATTAGATATCGTCAAGAACCCATCATCCTACCATATAATTAGCATTAATGTTAAACAGTACATTTCATTGGGTTTTCATATCTGTTGGAATGCATTCTTTGATATCTAGAGTCTGGAGCATTTTTTAATTATGTTTAAAGAATTTATTTGTAAAGATCAAGATTAGCATTGCTTGGGAATCCTTCTAGTTTGTTCTAACACAGCTGAACAAAATTATTTAGAGTATTATTAATCATTATTATAGGTCCATCAATTTAGCTTCGATGTGATTATCTGAACCTATTTTGGTATACGTTTGATATATCGCGTTCCTATCATTGTTGCCATTATAGGGGATCTTCACAAGTTCAATCGAAATTTCTCTAGCTTCAAAATTATTTGCCATCTCTAACATTCCTTCACCAACATCGTATTTACCCAATCTAGGAAACATTTTATTAACCTCTGACAGACTGTTGATTTTAGGTCCGTGATCAGAATTACGATTAGCTGAAATGGAAAGTTTGCTTGTATGCGGAGCAATTATGTCTTCTTCAAATTTATTATTATGATAAGTTGGACCTGAAAGATCTATCCTGCCGAGATATATCTGTCGGGATGTCTACATTTTAATAATAAATTACAAACAGACCTAGTTAAACACAAATTATAGTTCGGGCTCGTAGGGATTCAAACCTTGAATGTAGTAGGTTTTACTTGTTGGTATCCAGCTTTTCAGCTTTACTAACATTCACTCCATTATTATGATCCAAGTGTAAACATGTCACAATAACGTTTTACTTCGTTACACCGTGGGGTAGTGACGGATGGATTAGGTAGAGGCCTTGTTTAATTCTCCAGAAGGTATTGCTAATGATTCATGTGGTACTGTCTTTGTGGCGGATAGCGGTAATATACGCTTTCAGAAGTTCATAGTAAAAATTGGCTCCGTCTCTGACCAGTATTTCCAATCCTCAGAATCTGGATCCATGAGTAGCAACCCATTATTAAATTGAACAAAGCATAAATAATCATCAATACATGGATTATTCACAATGATTGTCTCTCTATGTTCGATAAGAGTGATCTGCATAGTAGCTGCTGCAGGATTATCAGGAATTCCCTTGTTGCAGGCTATTGGTATTTACAACAATGTGGCAGCTCAACTTCAATATTATAGTGTAAATGTACACATTAACAAGGGGGATACTGTACTTGGAAATTATGGTGTAATAGTTTCTGATGATACGACTGGTGATAAAAGAACTTCATTTCACACTGATAGTATAGATAGTCCTTCATCAGTAATCTTCACTTACACTATTCAAGCATATGATGGAGATAAATTAATTGCATGTGCAATGAAATTATCCACTCATGACATAGCATGTGACTCACAGTTTGCCAATCAAATGCTCCAAAGTGTAGACTTCTATATCGATATGAATAGTGCCCAGCAGTTAAATGACCAAAGCGGAGGCGGAGGCGGAGGCGGAGGCGTTGACCAATTCCAACCTTAAGAATTAGACGGCTTTGCATTGCTACTCTGATCACTTTTGCTACTCTGATCACTTTTGCGTTTAAATAATAGTCCACCCACCCCTATAAGAGATGCTGCAATAAGTCCCACGAATGGCCCCCACCCAGTCCAGAAAGCCACAAAATGTTCCGGCACTGTAACTGACCGTAACACTGAAACAGATACAGTCGCATCTTTATTAATATCATGTAAATAATTACCCTGGGTAAATTCGAGATTGGCAGGTCCTCGCGGCGCCGAGTTCATCATTTTGGGAAGATTCGGGTCATCTATTCGAATACTGGGAACTGTCCCGATTATCACGCGAAGATTCTTCAAGAGATCCATTCCCCTACTGAGAACTGTCGCATTTGATATCTGGTTAGCGAGTTTTTTCTGACTAGATTTATCAGCGCTAGCATCTCTTCGTTCCATTCCACTAACGGTAGCTGTCGCATTTGATGTCTGGTTAGCTAGGTTTTTCTGACTAGAGTTACCAGCGCTAGCATCTCTTCGTTCCATTCCACTACCGGTAGCTGTCGCATTTGATGTCTGGTTAGTTAGGTTTTTCTGACTAGAGTTACCAGCGTTAGCATTTCCTTCCTCCATCAGACTTCTGGCAAACGCGATTACATTTCCTGGTACAGTTCCACTAGCGGTAGCTGTCGCATTTGATGTCTGGTTAGCGAGTTTTTTCTGACTAGATTTATCAGCGCTAGCATCTCTTCGTTCCATTCCACTAACGGTAGCTGTCGCATTTGATGTCTGGTTAGCTAGGTTTTTCTGACTAGAGTTACCAGCGCT
>Ga0207428_10003362_pt1 | contig 15546 bp, 12 predicted proteins | sample RhiMethybrSRZTD1_FD_187600 | JGI IMG/M metagenome (GOLD analysis project Ga0207428, IMG submission 187600) | Populus rhizosphere microbial communities from Tennessee, USA - Rhizosphere MetaG P. TD hybrid SRZTD1 (SPAdes) (version 3) | ecosystem: Host-associated > Plants > Roots > Rhizosphere >...
TGCTGACCGATCGCCTCAATGTGATGGACGCGACGGCGATCGTCATGTGCCGCGACAACAACCTGCCGCTGCGCGTGTTCGACCTGACCAAGCCGGGCGAGTTGCTGCGCATCGTGCGCGGGGAAGACGTCGGCACCCTGGTCACCAATTCGTAGCTGGGAGAAGCCCCATGCTGGAAGACGTCAAAAAAGACGCCAACGAGCGCATGAACAAGTGCGTCGCGGCGCTGAAGAACGAGCTGAAGAAGGTGCGCACCGGCCGCGCGCACACCAGCCTGCTCGAGCACATCCGCGTCGAGTACTACGGTAACCAGGTGCCGCTCAACCAGGTCGCAAACCTCGGCGTCGAGGATGCTCGCACGCTGACCGTGACCCCCTGGGAGAAGAACATGGTGCAGGTGGTCGAGAAGGCCATCATGACGTCGGACCTTGGCCTGATGCCGAACACGGCCGGCTCGGTGATCCGCGTGCCGATGCCGCCGCTGACGGAGGAGCGCCGCCGCGATCTGACGAAGGTGGTGCGGCACGAAGCCGAGAACGCGCGCGTCGCCGTGCGCAACGTGCGCCGCGACGTGATGAATGAGCTCAAGGAAATGCTCAAGGAGAAACTGATCTCGCAGGACGACGATCGGCGTGCGCACGACGAAGTGCAGAAGCTGACCGACCGGCACGTCGCCGAGATCGACCAGCTGCTGGCAGAAAAAGAAAAAGAGCTGATGCAGGTGTGAGCAGCGCCGTCCCCAGACACATTGCGGTCATCATGGACGGCAATGGTCGCTGGGCTGCAGCGCGCGCGCTGCCGCGGCCGGCAGGTCATCGCATGGGCGTGCGCGCGGTCAAGCAGATCGTCGAGAACTGCATGCGGCGCGGCGTCGAAGTGCTGACGCTGTTCGCGTTCTCCAGCGAGAACTGGAAGCGGCCGAAAGAAGAAGTCTCGATGCTGATGAGCCGCTTCCTGCAGGCGCTCGACGACGAGGTCGCCGAGCTGCACGAGAACGGCATCCGCTTGTCTTTCGTCGGCAATCTCGAGCAGCTGTCGCCGCAGCTGCGGCAACGCATGGACGCGGCGGCTGCGCTGACCGCCGGCAATGGCCGGATGAGGCTGATCATCGCCATCGCTTATGGCGGACGCTGGGACCTCGCTTCTGCTGCACGGCGACTCGCGGAGCGTTGCCTCGCTGGCGAGTTGCGCGCAGACGAAATCGATGAGGAGCGGCTCTCAGGACAGCTGGCCCTCGCCGGGTTGCCGGACCCCGACCTGCTGATCCGCACCGGCGGCGAGCAGCGCATCAGCAACTTCCTGCTGTGGAATCTCGCCTATACCGAGCTCTACTTCTGCGACACGCTGTGGCCGGATTTCGACGAGCGCGCGCTGGACGCTGCGATCGAGCACTTCAGCCGGCGGCAGCGGCGCTTCGGGCTGGTGCCCGAGCAGGTCAGGACGCGCTGATGCTCCGCGAGCGCGTCATCACCGCCCTGGTCCTCGCCGCGCTCGTCCTGGCGGTGATCTTCTGGTTGCCGCACGTAGCGACCATGGCCGCGCTGGCGCTGCTGGTGATCGGCGCCGCGTGGGAGTGGTCGGCATTTCCGCGCTTCACGCAACATTCAGCCAGGGCGATTTATGTAGCAGTAGTGGCTGCGTGCGTCGCGGCTGCCTGGTGGTTCGGCGTCGAGCGCGAAGAGATGGACCGCCTGATTCATGCTGCACTGCTGTGGTGGGTATTCGCTCTCATCTGGGTTGCAATTGCGCCGGCGCGGGTCAATCGCACGACGGCGGCGGGCGCAGGCCTGCTCGTGCTGGTGCCGGCGTGGCTGGCGATGACGCGTCTGCATGCGCTCGGGCCGGAGTTCCTGTTGTTCCTGATCCTGCTGGTCGTCGCTGCGGACGTCGGCGCCTACTTCGCCGGCCGCGCGTTCGGCCGCAACAAGCTCGCGCCGCGCGTCAGCCCGGGCAAGACCTGGGAAGGCGTGCTCGGCGGTTTCGCTGCAGCGGCGGTGATGGCAGTCATTGGCGTGTGGTGGTTCCATGTCGACGCCCGGCGCTTCGTCGCGCTGTGCATCGTCGTCGTAGTGGCCTCGATCATCGGCGACCTCACCGAAAGTCTGTTCAAGCGACATGCCGGTCTCAAGGACAGCGGCACGCTGCTGCCGGGGCACGGTGGCTTGCTGGACCGCGTCGACAGCGTCACGGCTGCGGCACCGGTATTCCTCGTCGGTCTCGAGCGCCTGGGGCTGCTGCGATGACCACCCTGCGCGTCGCAGTGCTGGGCTCCACCGGCAGCATCGGGCTGAACACGCTCGACGTGCTCGATCGTCATCGCGATCGCTATCAGGTGTTCGCACTCGCCGCGCGCAGCAACGTTGCGCGATTGCGCGAGCAGTGCCTGCAGCATCGTCCGCGATTTGCCGTTGTCGTCGACGACGCGGCCGCGACGCTGCTCGCGAGCCAGTTGCGCAGCGCAGGCTCGCAGACGGAAGTGCTGAGCGGTGCGCAGGCTCTGACCGAGATTGCGGCGCACAGCGAAGTCGACGCGATCATGGCTGCGATCGTCGGCGCGGCAGGACTCGCTTCGAGCCTGGCGGCCGCGCGCGCCGGCAAGCGCATCCTGCTCGCGAACAAGGAAGCGCTGGTCATGTCCGGCCCGTTGTTCATGCAAGCCGTGCGCGAGGGCGGCGCGACGTTAATTCCGGTCGACAGCGAGCACAACGCGATTTTTCAATGCATGGGAGGCAGCAGCGCTGGTGGCGTGCGCCGCGTGCTGCTCACGGCCTCGGGCGGTCCATTCCTGCGCACCGCCGCCGCAGATTTGCGTAGTGTCACGCCCGACCAGGCGTGCGCACATCCGCGCTGGGTAATGGGCCGCAAGATCTCCGTCGACTCGGCCACGCTCATGAACAAGGGCCTGGAGCTGATCGAGGCGTGCCTGCTGTTCAGCTTGCCGGCGCGTCAGGTCGAAGTCGTGGTCCATCCGCAGAGCATCGTGCACTCGCTGGTCGAGTACATCGACGGCTCGATGCTGGCGCAACTGGGTAATCCCGACATGCGTACGCCGATTGCGCACGCACTCGGCTGGCCGGAGCGGCTGAGCTCGGGTGTAGAATCCCTCGACATTCTGCGTGCGGCCCGCCTCGATTTCGAAGCGCCCGACCTGGAGCGCTTCCCCGCCCTGGCCCTCGCCCGCAGCGCCGCGGAAGCCGGCGGCACGACGCCGGCAGTGCTGAACGCGGCGAACGAAGTCGCCGTTGGCGCGTTTCTCGAAGGGCGCTGCCGGTTCCCGGACATCGCAGCGTTGATCGAGACGGTGCTGGCGCGCTCGCCGACGATGCCGGCGCGCGGTGTAGAAGACATTTTGGCTGCAGACGGTTGGGCACGCCGCGAGGCGCAGACTGCAATCGCCGGCGCTGCAGGAGTCCATGCATGATCTCGACCTCCGGCCCGCTCGAAGCGCTCATCAGCATCGTTACGTTCATCGTGGCGATCGGCGTGCTGGTGGCCGTACACGAATTTGGTCACTTCTGGGTCGCGCGCAAGCTCGGCATCCGCGTGCTGCGCTTCTCGATCGGCTTCGGCAAGCCGCTGTACCGCCGCGTCCTCGGCAAGGATCCGGTCGAGTTCGTGATCGCAGCGGTGCCGCTCGGCGGGTACGTCAAGCTGCTGGACGAGCGCGAGGGCAACGTCCCGGAGCACGAGCTGCCGCGCGCCTTCAATCGGCAGCCGGTGTGGAAGCGCATCGCGACCTTGCTGGCCGGCCCCGCAATGAACCTGCTTTTCGCGATCGCGCTGTACTGGATGTTGTTCACGGCTGGCGTGCCGGCGCTCAAGCCGGTGATCGGCGAGATCACGCCGGATTCGATCGCGGCGCGCGCGGGCCTGCGCTTCGAGGACCAGATCCTGGAAGTCGGCGGCGAGCCCACGCCGACCTGGGAAGCGGCGACGCTGGCGATCCTCGAGGACCTGACCGACAACGGCACCATCAACCTGCAGGTGCGCGGCGTGGACGGCGCGGAGCGCGAGGTCTCGCTCGTTGCTGGCGACCGCAGCCGCGAGCTCACGCAGCCGGAAGCGCTCTTGCCCGGCCTCGGATTCGACACCTGGCAGCCGCGGGTCAAGCTGATCCTGTCCACGGTGAGCTCGGGCACCGCCGGCGAGCGCGCCGGCCTCAAAGTCGGCGACGAGATCCTGGCCATCGATGGCCAGCCGCTCCAGTACTTTCAGCAACTGGTGAACCGGGTGAAGCCCAACCCGGGACGCACCGTCACCCTGCAAGTGCGCCGCGACGGTGCGGACCGCGACATCCGCGTGACGATCGGCGAGGACACGCAGGCCGGCCGCAAGATCGGCCTGATCGGCATCGCGCCGCGGAGCGATCAGCGGATTCCTACCGGTCGCAAGGTCGAGGACATGCAGACGATGCAGAAGTACGGCGTGCTCGACGCTGCCGGACACGCGGCGGTCAAGACCTGGGACACGGCGACTTTCACTCTGCGGATCGTCGGCCGCATCATCACCGGGGATGTGTCATTACAGGCGATCTCCGGGCCGATCGGTATCGCAGAAACAACAGGTGTCGCCGCCCGCCTGGGCTGGCGACCCTACCTGACACTGGTGGCGCTGATCAGCATCAGCCTCGGCGTGCTCAACCTGCTGCCGATCCCGATTCTCGACGGCGGACAAGTGGTTTATCAGCTGGCGGAACTGGTGAAGGGCCGGCCGGTCTCAGAGCGTGCACAGCTTCTCGGCCAGCAGATCGGCATTGCGATGCTGATCCTGATGATGACGCTGGCGTTTTATAACGACATCGCACGACATTTGAATTGAGTCAGAAGGGGTCCCGGCCGATGCGATTGAAGTCGATTATCCGCGCCACGCTCGCGCTGGCAGCCGCGAGCGCCTGCGGCGGAGTCGTGGCCCAGGAAACGCAGGAGCTGCCGAGCGTCCAGACGCTGCCGGAGTCCCAGCCCAGCGCTCCCGCGCCGTCCAGCCTCCCGGCTCCGCCCAGTGCCCGCTCCTCAGAGGGCGACTTCGTGGTCGGCGACATCCGCATCGAAGGCCTGCAGCGCATTTCCGAGGGCACGGTCTACAACTACCTGCCCATCAACATCGGCGACCGCCTCGACCAGCGCCGCATCGCCGAGGCGCTGCGCGCCCTGTACGACACCAAGTTCTTCAAAGACGTCGAGCTGCGCCGCGAGGGAGGCACTCTGGTGGTCGCGGTGCTGGAGCGTCCCTCGATCGAGAGCTTCGAGATCAAGGGCAACAAGGACATCAAGACCGAGGACCTGCAGAAGTCGCTGCGCAACGTCGGCCTCGCGACCGGCAAAACTTTCGATCAGTCCGTGCTCGATGAGGTCAAGCAGTACCTCACCGACCAGTACTTCTCGCGCGGCAAGTACGCAGTGCGCGTCGACGCCAAGGTCGAAGAAGTGCCGGGAAACAAGGTCAAGCTGACGATCGACGTCAACGAGGGCCAACGCGCCAAGATCCGGCAGATCAACATCGCCGGCAACACTGCGTTTCCCGACGACGAGCTGCTCGAGCAGCTGGAGCTGAAGACCCCGAACTGGTTGTCCTGGTACAAGTCGGACGACCGCTACGCGCGCGAGACGCTGTCGGGCGATCTGGAAAAGCTGCGCTCCTACTACATGGATCGCGGCTACGCGAATTTCGCCGTGACCTCGACGCAGGTGGCGATCGCTCCGGAGAAAGACGACATCTTCATCACGGTCAACGTGCACGAGGGCGATGTCTTCAAGATTTCCGAGCTGAAGATCGCAGGCAACATGGTGGTGCCGGAGTCGCAGCTGAAGCGGCTGATCTTCCTCAAGCCCGGCGACACGTACTCGCTGCGCTCGGTCACGCAGACCACCGAGGCGATGAAGCTGCGGCTCGGCGTCGACGGCTACGCATTCGCCACGATCGATCCGGTGCCGCAGGTGAACCCGGACACCAAGGAGATCTCGCTGACGTTCGTGGTCGATCCGAAGAACCGCGTGTACGTGCGGCGCGTGAATTTCAATGGCACCTCCGGCGTGAACGACGAGGTGTTCCGGCGCGAGATGCGCCAGCTCGAAGGCTCCTACCTGTCGAACAACGCGGTCGAGCGCTCCAAGCAGCGCATCCAGCGCCTGCCGTTCATCCAGAAGGTCGACGTCGAGACCAACCCGGTGCCGGGCGCGGCCGACCTGGTCGACGTCGACTTCCAGATCGAGGAGGGCCTGCCGGGCCAGTTCGGCGGCGGCGTCGGCTACTCCGAGTCGCAGTCGGTGATCCTGAACGGCAGCTTCGTGCACTCGAACTTCATGGGTACCGGCAACCGCATCGCCGCCGAGATCAACTCCGGCCGCTACGCGAAGCAGTTCAGCTTCTCGCACACTGACCGCTACACGACGATCGACGAAGTGCAGCGGACGATCTCGCTCGGCTATCGCGACGTCACGCAGTTCACCTCGGCGGCCTCGGACTTCGACACCGAGACGATCAGCCTGGGCCTCAACTATGACTGGCCGATCACCGAGTACCAGTACCTCGGCGTCGGCGTCACGGCGCAGCGCGCCGAGCTGGTCACGACCGAGAACGGCAGCGCGGATCAGGCGCTGGACTGGGTGCGCAACAACGGTAACTCGAGCGTGGTCTGTCGCCAGACCGTCGTCGACAGCGACTGCAACGACCCGTTCGAGTTCGAGGTCATCAGCAGCAAGTTCGATACGTACGAGCTGAATCTCGGCTGGCGCTACGAGGGCCGCAACCGCGCGATCTTCGCGGACCGCGGCCAGCGGCATCGCTTCAATGTCTCGTACACCATGCCCGGCAGTGACGTCGAGTACTGGACCGCCTCGTACGACTACCTGCAGTTCATCCCGATCTGGCGTCAATTCACGCTGATGTTCAACGCCGAGCTGGCCTATGGCCGGGCACTCGGCGACACCACGGCGCTGCCGCCGTTCCGTCAGTATTTTGCCGGCGGTCCGGATTCGGTGCGTGGCTTCCGCGAGTCCCGGCTCGGCCCGAAGGACAACTTCGGCCGGCCGTACGGCGGCAATATCAAGACGGTCGCGCAGACCGAGCTGCTGCTGCCGATCCCGGAGAAATGGCGCAACAGCGCGCGTTTCAGCCTGTTCTACGACATCGGCAACATCTTCTCCGACCAGAAGAATGTCGTGTTCCGGGGCCCGGATCTGGACGGCAGGCCGGCAACCATCCCCCCGGTAATCGACTATGGCTTCAAGTATAGTGAGCTGAAGCAGTCCGTCGGCGTGGCCGTGCAATGGCTCGCGCCGCTGGGAGTGTTCCGGTTCAGCTACGCTTATCCATTGAACGCCGAGCGCGGCGATACGCCAACGCGCTGGGGGGATGAGATCGAGGGCTTCCAGTTCTCGATCGGCCAGGCGTTCTGACCGGGCACGACAACTACTACATCACACGCATCTGAGGTTCGTCCGACATGGCACGTTTGAGCGCACAGCTGATCCTTGGGAGTTCGATTCTGGCGGGCATGGGCCTGCTCGCGCCGCTCGGCGCCGCGCACGCCGAGGCAAAAATTGCCGTCGTCAACTGGTCGCGGCTGCTGGAAGAGGCGCCGCAGGCGAAGGCGGCCATGGCCGCTTTGCAGGAAGAATTCCAGCCGCGCCAGAAGGAGATCGTGCAGCAGCAGAAGGATCTCAAGGCGAAGGAAGACAAGCTGAACCGCGACGGCGCGGTGATGGCGGAGAACGAGCGGCGCAACGCCGAGAAGGACCTCCGCGAGGGTCAGCGCGACCTGCAGCGCAAGCAGAACGAGTGGGTCGAGGACCTGAACCTGCGGCGCAACGAGGAAATCGGCAAGCTGCAGCGCTCGCTGCAGACGGAAGTCGAGGCGTTCGCACGCACGTCCGGTTACGACCTGATCATCGGCGAGGGCGTGCTGTACCGGAACGAGTCGCTGGACATCACCGCACAGGTGCTGACGGCTTTGACGTCCCGCTACAAGGCGACGGGCGGCGTGGCGCCGAAGCCGGCGACGCCGAAACCGGCAGCGGCGACCCAGCCGCCGCCGCAGCCCCAGGGCAAGCAGTAACCGCGCTTCCACGTCCTTAGCGCGGCGGAGATCGTCGTGGGCACCGCTTCCCTGGGTGAGCTGGCGGTCCGCTTCGGTTGCACGCTCCAGGGCGACCCGGATCTGCGCGTCACGCACGTCGCGACGCTCGAGCGCGCGGACCCGCAGGCGGTCACGTTCCTGGCGAATCCGCGCTATCGCCGCTTCCTGGCGCAGACCAGGGCGGGCGCCGTCGTGCTGGACGAGAAGTCCGCCGCCGAGTGCCCGGTCGCAGCGCTCATCGCGAAGAACCCTTACGCCATGTACGCGCGGATCGCCGCGGTGCTGCATCCCGCGCCGCCGGTGGTCGCAGGCAGGCATCCCAGCGCGATCGTCGATCCCAGTGCCAGCATCGATCCTTCGGCTTCGATCGGCGCGCTCGCAGTGATCGGTGCTCGCGCGCACATCGGTGCGCGCTGCAGCGTCGGCCCGGGCTGCGTGCTGCTGGACGACGTTAAACTCGGCGCCGACACGCGCCTGGTCGCCAACGTCACGCTGTGCACCTCGGTCGTCATCGGCGAGCGCTGCCTGGTGCATCCCGGCGTCGTGATCGGCGCCGACGGCTTCGGTCTCGCGCCGTCCGAAGGCGAGTGGCTGAAGGTGCCGCAGGTCGGCGGCGTACGCATCGGCGACGACGTCGAGATCGGAGCCAGCACGAGCATCGATCGCGGCGCGATCGACGACACCGTGATCGAGAACGGCGTCAAGCTCGACAACCAGATCCAGATCGGCCACAACGTCCGCATCGGCGCACACACGGCGATCGCCGGCTGCACCGGCATTTCCGGCAGTACGACGATCGGCGCGCGCTGCCTGATAGCAGGGCAGGTCGGCATCGCGGGCCACCTGACGATCTGCGACGACGTCGTCGTCACCGGCCGCTCGTTCGTCAACAGCAGCATCCGCAAGCCGGGTTACTATTCCGGCGGCATTACGGTCGACGAAACGACGCGATTCCGCAAGAATGCGGCGCGCTTCCACCGGCTGGACGAGCTCGCGCGCCAGGTGCGCAAACTGGCTGGCGAAGCGCCCGGCGCCGACGATGCCGGATCTGAAGACGAATAACGACCGACAGGGGCGAGGATGACTGAAGCCTTGACGATGGACATCCAGGAAGTGATGCGCCGGTTGCCGCATCGCTATCCCTTCCTGCTGGTGGATCGCGTGCTGGAGTGCGTCTCCGGCAAGTCGATCCGCGCGCTCAAGAACGTGACGGTCAACGAAGCGTTCTTCCCGGGCCATTTTCCGCATCGGCCGGTGCTGCCCGGCGTCATCATCCTGGAAGCGCTGGCGCAGACCGCCGGCATCCTCGCGTTCGTCACCGCCGGTGTGTATCCGGACGAGAGCCGCCCGATGTATTTCGTCGGCATCGACAAGGCGCGATTCCGCCGTCCGGTCGTCCCGGGCGATCAGCTGGTGCTGAAGGCGACACTGGAACGCTCGATGCGTGGCATCTGGAAGTTCTCGACCCTCGCCGAAGTGGACGGCGAGGAAGCGACGAGCGCCGAGATGATGGTGGCGCCCGGAACCAAGTAGCCGGACGCAATGACCTGAGCATGGCCATTCACCCCACCGCACTCATCGCCGCCGACGCGTCGCTGGCGCCCGACGTCGAAGTCGGCGCCTACACCGTCATCGGGCCGGGCGTGACGATCGGCGCCGGCACCTGGATCGGGCCGCACGCGGTCATCGAAGGGCCGACGTCGATCGGGCGCGACAACCGCATCTTCCAGTTTGCCTCGATCGGCGCCGCGCCGCAGGATCTCAAGTACAGCGGCGAGCCGACGCGCTTGGAGATCGGCGACCGCAACACCTTCCGCGAGAACTGCACGATCAACCGCGGCACGACCAAGGATCAGCTGGTGACGCGCATCGCCCACGACAACCTGTTCATGACCGGGTCGCACGTCGGCCACGATTGCGTGATCGGCTCGCACTGCGTGTTCGCGAACTACGCCACGCTCGGCGGGCACGTTGAGCTCGGCGACTGGGTGCACATGGGCGGCTTCTCCGGCATTCACCAGTTCTGCAAGGTCGGCGCGCATGCGTTCATCGCCAATAACACGGCGGTGACACGCGATGTGCCGCCGTTCGTGATGGCGGTCGGTCGCCCGGCCGAGCCGCATAGCGTCAACTCGGAAGGTCTGAAGCGGCGCGGCTACACCGCCGAGCAGATCCGCCACATCCGCGATGCTTATCGCATCCTCTATCGCTCGCAGCTGAAGCTGCAGGAGGCGACCGAGCAACTCGTGCAGCGCGCCGCGGCGCAGCCCGAGCTCGAGCCACTGGTCGCCTTCCTCAACGATTCCACGCCGCGGCGCGAGCGGGTGGGGATCGTGCGTTGAGCGGGCCCGGTGCCCGTCAGCCCTTCATCGTTCTCGTCGCCGGCGAAACCTCGGGCGACAATCTCGGCGCGGCCCTGATCGAAGCCCTGCGCGCCCGGCTGCCCGGCGCGCGCTTCGCCGGCATTGCCGGGCCGCGCATGATCGCCGCCGGTTGCGAAGCGTGGGAGCGCGCCGAAGACCTGGCGGTAATGGGTCTCTTCGAGGTCATCCCGCACCTGCCGCGGCTGCTGCGCATCCGGCGCAACCTGCGGACGCGCGTGCTCGCGGAACGGCCCGACGTCTACGTCGGCGTCGACGCCAAGGAGTTCAACCTGCGGCTCGCACCGCAGCTGAAGGCGCACTCGATCCGCACCGTGCAATATGTCAGCCCGCAGATCTGGGCGTGGCGCCAGGGGCGCGTCAAGACAATCGGCCGTGCCGTCGACCTCGTGCTCTGCCTGCTGCCGTTCGAGAAACGGTTCTACGACGAGCACGGCGTGCGGGCGGTGTTCGTCGGTCATCCGCTGGCCGACCAGATTCCCATGCATCTCGATCCGCTCGCGGCGCGCACGACGCTGGGGCTACAGCGCGAAGGCGCCTACGTCGCGCTGCTGCCGGGGAGCCGCCAGGGCGAGGTTGCGCGGCTGAGCCCGGACTTCGCCGCAACTGTCGCCTGGCTGCAGCGCCAGCGCCCCGAGCTGAAGTTCATCGCCGCGCTCGCCAACGAAGCGGCGCGTCGGACTTTTACTGCCGCGCTGGACGCAGCTGGGGTGCGCGAGCGCGTGGCGCTGGTCGACGGCAATGCGCAGCAGGTGATGGCAGCGAGCGACGTCGTGCTGCTCGCGTCCGGCACCGCGACGCTCGAAGCGACACTGGTCAAACGCCCGATGGTGGTGGCCTACCGTCTAAGCGCGCTGACAACTTTTCTGCTTAAGACTTTGAAACTCTTCAAGGCGCCGTTCTTCGCGCAGCCGAACTTGCTCGCCGGGCGGCAGGTCGTGCCGGAGTATTTCAACGACGAAGTGCGCGCCGACGTCCTGGGCCCGGCGGTGCTGACGCAATTCGAGCGTGCCGATCGCGATCAGCTCGTGCAAACTTTCGCAGCCATCCACCAGACGTTGCGGCGTGACGCGAGCACGCGCGCAGCGGAAGCGATCGTCGAGCTGCTGCAAACGAACCCAAGTCAATGACTGCGCAAGTGAGTTTCGATCTCGCCGCCCCGGGGCTGCGCGCCGGCGTCGACGAAGCGGGGCGGGGTCCGCTGGCGGGACCGGTCGTCGCGGCCGCGGTGATTCTCGATCCGCGGCGGCGCATCCGCGGCATCCGCGACTCCAAGGTCATCGAGCCCGAGGAGCGCGAGGAGCTCGCGATCAAGATCCGCAGCGGCGCGCTGGCCTGGTCGGTCGCCTGGGCCGACGTCGAGGAGATCGACACGCTCAACATCCTGCAGGCGACTTACCTGGCGATGCGCCGCGCGCTGCTCGGCCTGCCTGTGCGGCCCGCGCATGTGCAGATCGACGGCGACCGTTGTCCGTCCTTCATGGGCCTGTCGCTGGACTGCAGCTTCGAAGCGATCATCGACGGCGATGCGCGCCGCGTCTGCATCGGCGCCGCGTCGATTCTCGCGAAGGTGCGGCGCGACGCGATGATGGTCGGCCTCGACCAGCTCTATCCGCAGTACGGCTTCCGCCAGCACAAGGGGTACGCCACGCCCGAGCATTGCGCTGCGCTCGACAAGTACGGCCCGTCGCCGATCCACCGCCGCAGCTTCGAGCCGGTGCGCCTCGCGGCTGCGGCCATTCACATCTAGTCCATGTTCGTCCACCTTCACCTGCACACCGAGTATTCGCTCGTCGACAGCGTCGTGCGGATCCAGAGCGAGGGCGGCGAGGCGCCGGGGCTGATGGATGCCGTGGTCGCGGCGGGCATGCCGGCGGTTGCGCTGACCGACCAGGGCAACCTGTTCGCGATGGTCAAGTTCTTTCGCGCGGCGCAGGCAGCCGGCGTCAAGCCGATCATCGGCGTCGATCTGCGGGTGCGCGAGTACGGCGAGCGCGCCGAGCCCTCGACGCTGGTGCTGCTGTGTCAGAACGAGGTCGGCTATCGCAATCTGACGCGGCTGGTGAGCCGCTCGTATCTCGAAGGCCAGCAGCGCGGCATCGCGACCATCGATCGCTCCTGGCTCGATGCCGGCAATCTGGTCGGCCTCATCGCGCTCTCCGGCGCGCGTGACGGCGATCTCGGCCGCGCGCTGCTCAACGGCCGCGACGCGGATGCGCGCAAGTCGCTGGAGAGCTGGCTCGCGTTGTTCGGCGATCGCTACTACGTCGAGCTGCAGCGAACCAAGCGCGAAGGCGAGGAGCGCTACATCCAGGGCGCACTCGACCTGGCTGCGCAATACGGCGTGCCGGTCGTCGCGACCAACGACGTGCGCTTCATCCGCGCCGACGACTACGAAGCGCACGAAGCGCGCGTCTGCATTCATGACGGAGCGTTGCTCGGCGACGCCAAGCGACGGCGTCGGTACAGCACCGAGCAGTACCTCAAAGCGCCGCGGCAGATGGCCAAGCTGTTCGAGGACGTGCCCGAGGCGATCGCCAACTCGTTCGAGATCGCGCGCCGCTGCAACCTGGAGCTCAAGCTCGGCAAGTCGGTGCTGCCGGCCTATCCCGTGCCCGGCGACCTCAGCACCGAGGACTACCTGCGCGAACAGGCGCAGCGCGGTCTCGACGAGCGCCTGCAGCGCTTGAGCGTCACCGCGGTTCAGGGACGTGCAATCGAGCAGCAGGAATACGTCGAGCGCCTCGCGAGCGAGCTCGGCGTGATCTGCCAGATGGGTTTCGCGGGCTACTTCCTGATCGTCGCCGACTTCATCCGCTGGGCGCGCGAGAATGGCGTGCCCGTCGGTCCGGGCCGCGGCTCCGGCGCCGGCTCGCTGGTCGCGTACGCCATCGGCATCACCGATCTCGATCCGCTGCGCTACGACCTGCTGTTCGAGCGTTTCCTCAATCCCGAGCGCGTCTCGATGCCGGACTTCGACGTCGACTTCTGCATGGACGGCCGTGACCGCGTCATCGAGTACGTCGCCGATCGTTACGGCCGCGAGCGCGTCTCGCAGATCATCACCTACGGCACGATGGCGGCGAAGGCGGTGGTGCGCGACGTCGCGCGCGTGTTCGGCCAGAGCTATGGCTTCGCCGACTCCATCGCCAAGCTGATTCCGTTCGAGCTCGGCATCACGCTCAAGGACGCGATGGAGAAAGAGCCGGAGCTGCAGCGGCGTTACAAGACCGAGGAGGAAACTCGCACCATCCTCGACATGGCGATGTCGCTGGAAGGCCTGGTGCGCAATGCCGGCATGCACGCGGGCGGCGTGGTCATCGCGCCCTCCGTGCTCACCGATTTTGCGCCGCTGTTCTGCGACGACACCGGCCACAACGTCGTGACACAGTTCGACAAGGACGACGTCGAGGCGGCGGGCCTGGTGAAGTTCGACTTCCTCGGCCTGCGCACGCTCACGATCATCGACTGGGCCGTGAAAATCATCAACGCGCAGCGCGAGCGCCAGGGCGAGCCGCCGCTCGACATCAACGCGCTGCCGATGGCCGACACCGCGACCTACGACCTGCTCAAGCGCTGCGAGACGACTGCAGTGTTCCAGCTGGAATCGCGCGGCATGAAGGACTTGATCCGCCGCCTGCAGCCGGACTGCTTCGAAGACATCGTTGCGCTCGTCGCGCTGTTCCGCCCCGGTCCGCTGCAGTCCGGCATGGTGGACGACTTCATCGCGCGCAAGCACGGCAAGACCACTGCGCCGATCGACTACCTGCATCCCGACCTGAAGCCGGTGCTGGCGCCGACGTACGGCGTGATCCTGTACCAGGAGCAGGTGATGCAGATCGCGCAGGTGCTGGCGGGCTACACGCTCGGCGGCGCCGACCTGCTGCGCCGGGCGATGGGCAAGAAGAAGCCGGAAGAGATGGCGAAGCAGCGCTCGATCTTCGTCGACGGCTCGACCGCGCGCGGCGTGCAGCAGCGCACGGCCGAGCACATCTTCGACCTGATGGAGAAGTTCGCGGGCTACGGCTTCAACAAGTCGCACTCCGCCGCATACGCGCTGCTGTCCTACCAGACCGCGTGGCTCAAGGCGCACTATCCCGCGGCGTTCATGTCGGCGGTGCTGTCGTCCGACATGGACAAGACCGACAAGGTGGTCACGCTCATCGACGAGGCGCGGCGCATGCAGCTCAAGGTGGAGCCGCCCGACGTCAACAGCTCGCACTACATGTTCACGGTCAGCGGCGAGCGCGGCATCCGTTACGGGCTCGGTGCGATCAAGGGAGTGGGGCAGTCGGTCGTCGAGATGCTGGCAGCCGAGCGCGAGGCCAAGGGCGCGTTCCGCGATCTCGCGGACCTGTGCCGGCGCAGCGATCAGAACCGCATGAACCGCCGCGTGCTCGAGGCGCTCATTCGTTCCGGCGCGCTCGATCTGATCGGCGCCAACCGCGCGACGTTGATGCATGCCTTGCCGTCGGCGATGCAGCTCGCAGATCAGACGATTCGCGCACGCGTCGTGGGTCAGGACGACATGTTCGGCTTGATGGACGACTCCGGCGGCGCAGGGCCAGCTGTCGCACTGAGTAGCGAGGTGCTGCCGGACTGGAGCCGCCGCGTGCGTCTCGACGGCGAGCGCGACACGCTCGGGCTGTATCTCACCGGCCATCCGTTCGAGGAGTTCGAGCACGAGGTGCGGCCGATCATCAGCGGCCGCATCGCCGACATCACCGGCGACCGCCCGCCGCCGAGCAACAACGAGGGCTTCCAGTTCCGCGGCAAGCCGGCGACGGTCGCGGGCATGGTGTTCGATCTTGGCAAGCGCGGCAGCCGCATGATCTTCACGATGGACGACCGCAGCGGGCGCATCGAGGCGTCGATGTTCGAAGACGTCTGGCAGCAATACCGCACGCTGATCGCGAAGAGCGCGATCCTCGTAGTCGAAGGCTCGCTGCGCTTCGACGAATACATCGAAGGCTGGCGACTCACCGCGAAGCGCGTGTTCGACATTGATCATGCGCGCGAGCAGTACGCACGCCGGCTGGTGCTGCGCTGGCCGGAGAAAGCCGATGGCAATTTCATCAAGACGCTGGAGCA
>Ga0207428_10003363_pt1 | contig 15544 bp, 16 predicted proteins | sample RhiMethybrSRZTD1_FD_187600 | JGI IMG/M metagenome (GOLD analysis project Ga0207428, IMG submission 187600) | Populus rhizosphere microbial communities from Tennessee, USA - Rhizosphere MetaG P. TD hybrid SRZTD1 (SPAdes) (version 3) | ecosystem: Host-associated > Plants > Roots > Rhizosphere >...
CAGTTACTAGTCCTGTGGTAAAAACTGTACCTTCTAATCAGTCAGCCGGATTAATTAATCAGACGAAAGCAGTTACTAGTCCTGTGGTAAAAACTGTACCTTCTAATCAGTCAGCGGGATTTAATCAGACGAAAACTTTTGATAACGAAACCTCAACAGGTTTCCAAACTTATCAGAACCATATTCTTGGGATAAAGATCGGATATCCACACAGTTGGTATGTAAGGACATATCCTTATAATAACGCAGCCAATAATACTGTCGCAGGATTCTACTCTCCATCAAATACAGCCTCCGAGCTTGGTAATATCTCAGGTGTATCAGGTCATTTTGTGCCATACGTAGATATTTTTGTATTTGATTCTAAGAATATGTCTTTAGATAAAATAATTAAAGGGCGTATAAATAGAATCCAAAATACTAGTGACTTTCTAATTGATTCTAAACCGATTACTCTCAGAGGAAACAATTCAGCGCGTATGTTGGTTTACTCTACTACAACAGGGAGTGATGAATCTTTTAAGAAATTGCAAGTATATACAATCTCTGACAATAAAGTGTATTTAATTACCTTTACAGCCCAAGAGGCTTTATTCTCCAATTACTTACCAAAAGTTCTGAAAATGATTGATTCATTTGAAATTTGAAAAGTATGGCTTCCTAATCATGTGACCTAACCATTATTTTAGAGTATGCCCTTTGATTTTCTGACATTATTGAATCCTCCTTTCATATAGGACATAAGCATCCAAATGGCTCTTACATTAATAACCATAATTCAGAATTACAATTAATATGGAATTTTCGTATTAGATGAAAAACAAGAGCGAGCTAAAGTTACCTAGCTATATCGTTCGAATGAAGAAGGTCTTTATGAAATGTCAATATCTCTTGTAATGTTAGTTCCCATATTATTGACTATCTTGCAATTTCCTGCGATCGTGTCTCCATAATCTGGATTATAGTTTATAACAATGCTATTGCCACTGCAATCAAACTCATTGCTTCCAATTCCCCCGTCCATAATAGTCGTTCCAGTTCCTGCAATAAGTTGGTCGTTATCCCTGCCCCCAACTAGCAAGTTATTTCCAACTCCACCGTAAAGTACATCATTTCCTGGCCCACCATCGACTAAATTTGAACCATCCCCAGGGATAATTATATCATTGTTTCGTTCGCCGTATAATCTATTCGAACCCATACCACCATAAATTATATCGTTCCCCGAACCTGCCCATACTTGATCATTTCCTTTAAGTGTATAAATGACTTCGTCAGTGCTATCACCTCTTATCTTATCGTCACAATCAGTTCCGACTATTAGCTGTCCTGTCTTCTTTATTCCTGATGTACCCCCAGTCAATATACTGTCCCAACAACTACTCTTGAAGATCCCGTCGAGAGGGTTTAAATTAAAAAAATTTTTAATCGTGTCACCAAGAATGTCGTTATCTGCTTGCAGAAATTGTGCATTTGTATGTTGTTGTTGAAGTATTAATAACATGGAGAAAGTGAGACTTACGATGAGAATCTTGAGATGGCGTCCCGGCAACTAACGAACAGAATTTTTTATTTCTTATTAATATTTCGGTTAATCTTTAGATGAGTTTACAAAACTAGCCTAACTAATTTTACTAAGCATTCGGAAAACCCATCAACTTCATTAGACCAATAAAACGCTCCTGAGTAGGTTGACACTAGTAACTCATACATATTGACGCTCAATGAACCCCAGCAATTTTTTAAATTATCAATATCCTTACCCCATTTATATCAAAATCAGTAATAGCTAGTCCAGCAACCAATGCTATTACTTGAATCCAAGGAAATTATGAGATAATCGTATGATTGGAATTCCATGCTGCATTTAGAAACAGAATTATTAGAATTGTATTACGGAACAGTCTATTTTGTGCCTAATGTGATTTTAACTAGTACTGCAAAGGCGTAATTTCTTGATATGGTTTCTGAAGATTATAAACACGAACATTTCAAATGTCCTATTACCAATTGGAGGTAGCTTCGAAATTTGTGGTGCAAATTGAAGAACGATAATAGTCCTCCCTCAATCACAAAATCAAATTTATCGTTATAAATTAAGACGAGTATAGAAAAACTGAATCAAAACGATATGAATCTCATTCCAATTTAGAGAATCTAATTTAATATTCTAAAATAGGTATCTTACCTAGCAAGTTTGAAAGACTATATATAGTGGAGTTTTCGTATATTAGGATTGAATTAAATGGAAAAAAACCCAGGTTGGCTTAGAGGAGTAGAAATTGGCCTTGGAATACTAATCGTAATATTATCAATTTATGCACTTGCATTTCCTGCTGCCACGTTTGTGTCTATAGTATTAATACTCGCCATAATCTTGTTCATTTTAGGAATTGAGAAGATTATCGCTGGCATTTTCTTTCATATCAAGGGAAGAGGCGCATCCATAGGTTTAGGTATACTAATCATCATATTTGCCGGTCTTGCAGTAGCATATCCTGTAGGGACTGCATGGATTATAACAATATTCATTGGCATTGCACTGCTGTTTGGTGGTTCTGCAAGCATAGTAGAGGGCTTTTCAGGAAAGGAATCTGGCTGGAAAAGAGCCTTCCTTATTGGAGTAGGAGCATTGTTAATAATCATTGGAATCATTACCCTTGTTTCACCCCTCTTCGGAATGGCGTTTGCAGGGTTTATCATAGCAATAGGACTTTTGATAGCGGGAATTGAGATGGTTACAGCAGGCGCAACAGGCAGAGGACTGAACCTACCTTCGAAAGATAACGTCGATAGCTTCACTGGTAAAAAGTAAGAGGCTTACATTTCTCTTACTTTGACTTTATCCAATGATGCTGCATTTATAGAAACTTATTTAATGAGCCACAGCGTTAGGGTCTTTTCAATTGATTGATAAGATCCATACATTTTGACTGCTTCACTTCGATTCCTGAAAGTCTATTGAGTAAATCATTTAATTCCTGTGCTATCCTTTCATATTCTCCTTTTTCATATCTTCGCTTGTAGAAAGTGTTGGTAATAACAGACAATAGAGTTGATATCATCGCAATGCCAAGAAACATGTAGAATATCGCTACCATTCGACCTATGTTACTAACCGGTACTATGTCTCCATATCCTACAGTCGTAACTGCCGAGACACACCACCATAATGCATCAAGGTAGGTTTTTATTTTGGTATTAGGCACTTTCGACTCTACTATACATGACAGCCGTTCCTACTAATATGACCAATCCTGCCGCTATGATTAAATAAATGGTTCTATTCGTGACACATAATGGCAAGTCATACCCTTTAAGTTAACTGTGAAATTTATAATCCTCAAAATAAGATTAGTTTCCCAATTGGCTAGTGGGCAATACGAGAAGAATGTTTCGATCATAGGTTAGATATGATATGGTGAGAGCCTCAGTTGAACATTGATAATTTTTCATACCTTCCGATCGTATGCCTTACATGGTGTAGATAAGTTGGAACAGATGATATTCGATAACCTCCGTCGTAAAATGGGTGATGTTCCCTCTTACCACTATCCTCAACAATGGCAAATCGTTAATATTGCCTACCAATGATCCGAGTAGCTGTGAAAGCTCTCAATATTCAAAAGAGGAAAATAGCCGATATGGCAATTGTTGTTTTTACGATAGCATCCATAATAATAATATTTGCTGATTACTTGTATCCACTTTCTGAAAATCAGAGATGGACTCTCTACATTTTTGATCTCTTTGTTACCTCTATATTAGCAGTTGATTTCTATTCCAGGATAAAGACATCAGATAATAGATTGAAGTACGTTATTGCTCATTGGTACGAATTTCCTGCAATGATACCACTTATAGTCTATGGATTCGCTGACACGTCCCTAGTAGTTCAAGAGACTATTAAGACAACTAGGTTTATAGCACTATTCAGACTCGTTAGGTTATATAATCTGGCACAAATGGTGAAGGGTAATGAAATCATATTACTCGCTTCCCTGGCCGTGGTAACGGTGATATTTGGGGGTTTCGGGATCTATATTACAGAGTCACAATCGTCAGACCGCCACGTGAACATAAGAACTTTGAATGATGCCATATGGTGGGCTCTAGAAACAATGACAACTGTAGCCTACGGTGAATTCTATCCCGTGACACCTGTCGGTAGGATGATCTCACTTGTACTTATGTTCGCTGCCATAGGAATAATATGGGAAGTTATCGCGATGATTACATCCAAACGGGTGGAAACGAGAATGAAGCGTGCCAAGGTGGGAATTGTGGAGGAAACAAAATCCTTGATAAAGGGAAAGATAGATGATATTGAGAAATTGAACAAGACTGAGTTAGATTCACTAATTCACATGATAAGATCTCTAAATAATGGAGTTTCAAGCAATTGATTTAGTTACTATCGCCTAATGATGTTTATTTTATAATGTCAAGAAATTGAGTTCTCATCGATTAACTATGTTTTCTAAGTAGTCAATATGTATCTATATTTTTCGTTATGTAAATCGTTTAATTGGCCAATATACAATTAGTTGTACACCTCCAAGTGCAGCCAGTAGGTGGGTCACTTGGTTGTTTCTTGTTCAGCTTACAACCACCTCCCCACCAGTTAAAAATAAAGATGTTTCACAAATAAATTCAATTTTCTATTGTGATTGAAGATCATTAATTTTTATTTATTTATTTAAGTTACCACCAATAGGATATTACTGTATAATCACGCAGACTCAACACTTTCCCGAAGTAGAATTTGAAGTCAAAGCACGGCGATTATTAACAGTTTGATATTAATCTAGGGAAAATGATTGAAAATTTGATGCTAGTGGATGTTACCAATCTGGACAGAGAGCGGATCCTTTGCACTTATGTTCACTTGCAATGCTTCCCTTATCGTCTTCTCCCTGACCTGAGCTTGTCTGTGTATTTGATGTCGTGAAATTATCACTATTATTAATTCCGGCACCTGTAGAGGTAGTAATGTTCAGTCCAGTCGTGTTACTATTCATTAAATTCTGTGCGTCTACATAATTAAGTTGGGGACTGACAAGGGTGGAAGCTATCCAAGCTAGAATAGAAATAACTAGAATCAATGTACTCAATTTACCCAACTCTTATTTTGGGTCACGAAATGGTATTGTTTGTTTGACTGGTTTGTGGTCAACAAGCTTTACTTCACGCCAAAACACTGATTATATTCAATGATCTATTATTTAAGTAGATTTATACATAACTCTTTACTAAGGAAGTCTTATATAAGAATAATCCTGACACGCATTCGTTTGGCTTAAAGATAATCGTGCTAATATTAAATAATACCATGATTATCTAGTCCTCAAACACCCATGCATCGAGAGAACCTTCTCTTTACGGGTAATTGGTTATGTTACTGGATTTAATCTCGTTCCACTTTATTTACCTCATATGTTCCTGTTCCTATTATTATTGATTCCATAATTTTTAGATTGAGTTAGGAAGTTATAAAAATCGTCTAAACTAAATTCTAATTGTGATACGTGAAAAAAAATCTTTGGATTTTGAAAAACTTGATAAGACATTAAATGATATGCTGAAATTTCCACTGATGGAAGCTATAGCAGGAAGACGTGCTAGAAGATTTTGTTTGGGTGCAGAAATTCCAGAGGGCGTTCTTGCGTTCAAATCAAAACATCCGCCTATGCCTTTGAGTGAAATAGAAAAATTAATTGTCTTGTCAACTATGGGTGGCGTAACAGGATGGCACTTTGCTATTATGCGTCATGCAAAATATGCACCTAAACTTTCGAACTACTGTGGTAGTCCTGTAGGACGTACCTTTCCTTCAAGTGCGGGCTTTATAACATCTGAATTATTTTACACAGACGATACAGGTACGTACTTTTTTCCTACAAGAGAGTTTCATCCTCAAATGGAAATTCACAATGGCAAAGTCAATCTAGAAGAATTCCTGTCGTTACATCAGAAAAGAATAAAGAAATTATCAGGTAAGCGATTGCATATCCCGCATGCTGAGCCTTATATGGAAGGACATAATACATGGATAGCCAATCATGTGGGCTCTATGCTAGTCATGCCCGTCGGCGATTTAGCTCAACATATGCTGGCTAACATTTGCTTCTATACTCAAAATGGATTTCCAATATATGATGACATAAAAAAGATATCAATACCTGGTATAGAAAAGTTCAACAACATGGTTGATGTGAACAAGGCCATTCCACTTACTTTTATGGAACAGTACTCTTTGACTGAATTAACTGCAGAGCTCTCAACATCTTGTTATGCAGGTGTACTTATACTTCAAGCGATGGGCCTTGGAGGATGGATGTTTGATGGAATAGATAGACATACTGTATTAGGCGCCAGTGGTGATCCAAATGTTCCAGGTTTGGGATTTAGATATGATAAAGATACACGATGGTCAATACCAAATCCTACCGGCTTGCAAGGTGTTTTTGAAGGATATTGTCCTCCGCATTTTAATGACATGAGGGAAGCAACTGAAGCACTGGCTAAGAGAAAATTTGGTGAAGGCGGGGTGTATAATCCAAATACACCTGGAGCATGGAATGATAGTCCTAATGTCAGAGCAAGTGCAAATCCTTATACTGAAGAATTCAAAGAATGTGTAGCTTTGCAGGCACAGTATGTTTACGATACCTATGGTAAGTTTCCTGCAACTGTCCCAAGTATTTTTCTACTAACCTATGTACAGGCTCAACATCTAGATTTAGAATTCTATGATCATTACTTTAAGACGGGAGCCTATCTTACTACTCACAAACAACACTTCAAAAGATGGCACTGAAAGTGTCCTGGATGGTTATTAGCAAGGTTTGGATGTATTCATTATTAGTCATTTTTTCGAAATAAATTAATCTGATTTAATTTATTAATTCAAGATAGTGTCGATACAGGATTTTAAATCTTTAATATCTTAAGATTAATAAGTAATTATGGATGCATTTGAATGCCTAGCGACCAAACTTGACATTAGAGATTTTAGCCAGATAGAAGTTCCAGGAGATATAAAATTAAAGGTCCTCGAGGCTGCCAGGTTAACAGGGACTGGTCTTAACACTCAACATTGGCGTTTTATCCTAGTCGAAAATAAAGAGAATCTAAAAAAACTTGCAAACGACAGTACTAGTGGAAATTGGGTTGCGAATTGTAATTTTGCGATAATAATTCTAACAAATCCAAAATATCATTTTCACCTAATTGACGCAGGAAGGGTAATACAGAGCATGCAGTTGGCAGCTTGGAATTACGCAGTAGGTTCAGGAATATTTACAGGAATAAAGGAAGATAAATTCAGGAAGGATTTTGGAATCCCACCAGAAATGAATATCTCAGCTGTGATTGGATTAGGGTATCCATTAAAAAAATTGTTTGGTAAGAGGAAGGACCGTATACCGCTTAGTGTCCTTGTCCATAATGAAAAATATGATGCTTCGAATAAATCCTAGGGTAAATTCTTAGAATGATAATATCAATCTACAAATCAAATAAATGTCTCCGGTGTTATGATACTAGAGACTTTCATATTTCTGACAAACTTGGTGAGCCATTTTTTAAAGTGTACCTGCAATGGGTTCGCAGAATGAAATAATTCGCTAGCTGCTTGGATAGTCTAATAAACTCTTTTGTTTAGTCTTATGGTAACCTTTTTTTCTGTCAGAGATTTCCAATTCTGTATTATAATCTATATCCCTATTTATCCCCCATTCTACTGATGGAAGATTGCTCATCACTCTAAACATATTAGCGGTTGCAGCGCCAAATCCCGCGTAATGATTGTTGGCAGCTAGAATACCTATCTTGACATCTTTGTCCTCTTGTTGAATTGTTCTGAATTTATCAGACCAATATGTCATTTCCTGTTCTCTATCCTTTTGTATTTTTCCAAAGTTTCCTTCTTTAATACTTCTATCTCCAATCAATCTAAGATACACGAAATCGGTTGTTACTATAGGAGGAGATTGTATTTTCTCCAATTGATTCCACACCATGCATATATTATTGTTTGAAAAGAAATTGTAGGCTAAGTCTGAAAACCATGATGGATGTCTTACCTCGACCGCATACCTGTATCTGTCATCAAAGTAGAAATCATATTGTTTTAATGCTTCCAATCCTTCGGCAATTTTTACATAAGGTGGGAATTGTATTAACAGTGCAAGTAGCTTTTCCTTTAAAGGTTCTATTGCATCATAAAATAAATTCAGTTCATTTTCTACATTTGTGAATTTTTTATCATGTGTTATTACTTTGGGAAATTTGGCAGTAAATCTAAAATCTTTTGGAGTTCTGGTGGCCCAATTTTTAACCATAAATTGATTTGGAATTCTATAAAAAGTGGAGTCAATTTCTACGTAATTGAAAACTTGAGAATAGTATGGCAGCCATAGCTTATTTTCCAGATTCGTTGGGTAGAATGGACCCTGCCAAGAAGTATAGCTCCAACCCGAGCATCCGATGAAAAGCTTCAAGAGCTTATTTATGGTCAGCGTGGAATAAATTTATTCGTAAGAATTTGAGGTTAAATTCGAATTGTGCTGTTTTGCTGCAATGCCGTAATCGTGCCCCCCTCTCTAAAAGTAGCTTCTCCATTAAATAGAGCTCAATATGCTAGAACTAAGCTCCATGTCAAACCTTATTGCAGAAAAGCCAAACAGAATAATGTCAATCCAACAAGAGCCATTAAAGCTAAAAACAGCTTATGATTATCTTAATCGGCTTTCATTTACAATTAATGGTATATGTAATAAAACCGTCGAATTACTTCTTGGAGACGCCGTTTGCCTTGTAGGAGATTCAAAGATGATAAATCTAATATTGACAAAAGTAGGAGTTCATTCATTAATGCCAAAGAAATATGGCGGCTTTGGTAGAAACTCAAATGTGTTTATTTTGGATGCGGGTAATTGTACTGACGTATATCAGTTTGTAGATTTTATGAAACAATATGGGCTGAATATCAAAAAGACCTTGAAACAAATAATGATTTCAAGAGTATTTACTGTCTATCAGCTTACACATTTTTTAAAATATGAATTGCCCAAAACCATTCATGAACATAAGATCAATGTGGTAATAATTCCCGAATTACTTGCGATGTTCGCTCAAGAACCGGAGATAAATATTAGAGGTGTAGAATCCCTGTTAAGAGAAATCGCAGACCTACTTAAAGAAGTACCTTCCAAATACAAAGTTTTATTGATAACTTCGATTTCACTCGATAATAACAAACTATCATCTGACGTACTTGATGTAAGAAACAAGGTTCTTTCCATGTTTAACAAACACATTAAGGTTGATATGAACAAGACAAATGATAAATTTAAAGTGTTCATACAGGAAAAACAGGATCTTGATTATGTTACTGTCAAGAAGTATTTGTCCTTATCTTATGAAGATGTATTGATTCGTAAGGAGATGAGTTCTTAAATGGGTAGAACGATACCATCTTTCAGATTAGCTTGTATGACAGAAGAATTAAAGTGGCGTAGCTTTCGTTTCTGCCTAGATAAGGATGATAGAAAAAAATTTGATGAAATGTTTTCAATTTCGCGTCAATATAATAGTGCATGTTCTAATTCCGCAAGAGCAATTGTCATACACAACATTATAATGTCAATTATCCTGCATCACTATAAACAGTTAATGGAATTAATGAAAAAAAATAGCAATAATTAATCAAGGTAGATAATAAAAGATGATATTGTTTCCAAATGAAGACATATTAGCACAAGAGCTTGAATCGTGGAGAGGATTTGCAGATGCCTTGCGTGAAGAAGACAGGACGCTTTTCTTACGTATGTTGGATGAATGTTACCAATTTATTGACTCGATCAATTCAAAGGGAGAGTATTTTTCAACTGAATCCCTGCTGATGAGTTTAGTGTTTGTACAACACAAAATAATTAACTGGTTAATTAACAAGAAAAACTAGAACAAGCTATTTATACACCAGCAGAACCACTTAAGGTAACACTAAAAAAATGGATTTACAGTAAACTACTGCGGCGGGAAGCTTCTATCTAGTGTCAATTGATTAGAAGTTTCTGAAAAATAATTTAGAGCACGATTCAATATTACTGTCTCAATATAAGATAAAGCGTACCTAACATTTGATTGAATTCCAGTGCGTTTACAACGGCCCTCGCCAATTTCCTATAAAATTGAAGGGGTGTGCCAATGTTCAAACATAGGATCCACCAAAAATGGCACTTTCCTCAATTACGAGACAGCATTTAGCTAGAATACTGGTGGGTTGTTTAGGAAGTGATAGAAAATAGCCCACCAGTGTGCGCAGTATCTAGACCATCATAAATATGGATAAAGGATGTGAGATTTGCGAACAAATCTAGATTCCCCATTTCCCATATCCAGATTGGCAGTAATATTTCAAGTTGAAAATAAATAAGATTTGAGGATCTAGTTTAAGCAAGAAATAAGAGGAAGTGGGTCTGTATGTTATCTTGTTTTTTTTCTTTAAATGATCTACCAGAATGAATATGAATTTTTATCCAGGCAAGTTGCATTGGAGCATTTGATTATTGTTAATTATACAGTTCTTTGGTAGACCTAGCATTTGCAGATTCCACATAGCCTGATGGGCCTCATCCAAAGCACCAGTCTTGTTGCCAGAGTCGTAAGCCTTCTTTGCATCTTGGAGACTCTTGAGCGCCTGGGCTAAGATCGGACCCGCAACATCTTGGGTTGATTTACTGGTTTGATTCGTTTGGGCATATGCCGATCCCACTGAAAGAATGTAGGTTACACTTACCAACAATCCGAGATATTTCACTAACCTAAGTGTGCTAACGACCATCAGTAATTGTTGTACAAGGAAATATTAAAATTTTGTTGGAAAACTAGATTGGAAAAAGGCCAATAGAGTAATAATACAAGACAATATGTTAGATATGGATAACAAGATCCAGGACAGCACAAGAATTGACATATATCTTGGTAGAGAGACGGACAAGTTACATCAGTAATTATCCTCATTTATCACTCTTGGTAGTAAAGATTGATTATAATCGCATCATAAAGAAAAGACAAATGATTTTACATTATAAAGTTTTATAATCAATACTTTTTTCAATATAATAATGAAAACTGGACGTTGTTTTTGATAATAGGTGGCTGCGCTGCCCTCGCAATAAGCGGAATTCTCTCTACGTTACTTTAATATCAAATACTCAAATGGTAAGGATAGGTCACTTTAAGTCTGTCCATCTCTCCCTTTCTCTTTTGATGAACGCTCGGCGTTTTCGTTTCTCATGGCGTTGCAATATCCAGGCTCCAATCGCACAAATTACAAATACCCACAAAATCATTGTCTGAGTGGAGATCATTGATTCATCCTCGCGCTAAAGACAATATCCAGCAATCGAGAATATAAGATTTAGCGGTACGAAAGAATCCTGTCTCCCTTTCATCTACAGGAGACAACAGTTCTATGCTTAACTTCTTATGTTCCGTCCTTTGAAAATTTAATTGAAAAGCAAGTCATTTACATATGCTTTAGCAAAATGTCGACCGATGCTTGATCTTCAAAATAGAAACCTAAACCCATTTAGGAGGTGTTGAGATTTCAATTCAAGAACATCTTGTGGACATTCTCCTTTGTGACATGAAGTTTATAGACTTCAGTATCCTTCAATATAAAGACTTGATCATGCATCTCAAATAATTCTATCATATTCTTTATATCGGAACTTATCAAACTCTCAGTCATATAGTTACAGTACATTAATCCAGAGAGTCTATTATTATCATATAGTTGCTCTACAATCATTGCTTGTTTTAATGAATTTTTACTTATATCATTTATAAGAAAATCCATACAGCACAGTTGTCTATTATTAGTACCATCTGCAATTTTAGTAATTACTTGTTTGCAATATTTTGTAATATCGTTTCGAGGGTTGATAGGGGTTTGTTTTTTTGCTAATTGACTGTGATTTGTATAATAATATGGCATTGGAGTACCATCATACCATTTTAATTTGGACAGGAATATAGTTTCTGGACTTCGTGGTGGTCCACAATAACATCTGAACAAATCACTCTCCTTGGCCAGCCTATCCATCGATTTCAAAAGTGCAAGCATAGATTCATGATCTGAATAGATAATTAGGTGATGCTTTTTGGGGGTTTCTTGTTGATGTTTTAGCCATTTATCCACAGCGTCTTTTACGATAGAATTAATAGAAACTCGTTTTTGATTTGCAATCCGTCCTAGAGTTGCATGAACTTGATCATCAAATCCTCTAACTATTAAATCACGTGTCATGTTCTCATATTCTAATGTATGCTATTTAAATATAGTGATATCATGATATCAAATGTATGCCAAAGTTCCTAGACGTTCATCCCTTAAAAGGGTTTGACGAAAAAGCGCTAAGAAAATTGCAAAAGTCGCCTGTGGACGAATATGGAATCACACATCATAACATACTGTATAATAAAGAAGCCGACAAATTATTTTGCCTGCTCGATGCACCCAACAAGGAGGCCGTTGAAAAACACCATAATAAGGCAGGCATCAAATGTGAATGGGTAATCCCGGTTAAGACCACAGCTTAAGATGCTTGTCGCTGGTTACTTAAGAAGATGACTGACATTCATCCAGCTCAGCTTGGATGATAACCCATCTATTTTTTGTTTTAAATAGCCTACCGACTTTAATAAAAAAATACTTTAATTATATAAAATATAAATTTTGCAGGCATAAGTTAAAAATTCTCACAAATAGTGGAGTTTAGAACTTTTATCGTTAAGGTTATAGATAAGTTTATGTATATATATTCATGGTAAAGTTAGAGTTTCTCAAAAGAACTCAAACTCATTCAGAGTCGTTAGAACCTGATCTGTCATTCGAAGAAATTTGTCCTATCTGGTCAAATAAATTAAGAAATGGGATAGACGAAATAGATCGTAAGATATTGGTTAAAGACTCCAAATATTGTGCAGTAGGAGAGGCTTGGGGATTTACAGGCAAACAAACTGGATATTATGTGGCCCCGTTAATTCCCATCATTGGCTGTTGGGAATGTATTAAATTTGGACAAAAATTTAGCAAAACCGCTAGAGAAAAGACATCTTATAGTGATTTTATGTCTCTCATTTCAGATTTTGTGAGCCATTGGAATCAGAGACACAAGAAAATTAGAAAGTCCAGACTCGACTCGATAGTGGCCAGATAACAGAACGTTTATTCTAATCCATTACCTTTTTTAACAAACCCAATCCAAATCTCGTCGAATATAGATTTGTCATTGTTATTGTTTAGTGTTAGTATAAGTAAGCATTTCAATATCTGTTTTGTAAGAACTATATTTTGATAAAGATAATTATCATACAAGGAAAATAAAACCAGTTATGATATCTTCATACGATATCATGATCTCCACTATCATATTAACTTGATCTTATTGAATAAATTTTCTCATATAAATCGAGTTGCACAATTTTAAGATTAGGATCGAGACAATGTTGATAAGATTGACTAAAGCATTATAGAGTTATTCAAGTTTGATCTCTGAAAGACATGTAGCAATTGTAACGGGCGGAAATCGAGGGATTGGATTTGAAATATGCAAGGAACTATGTAGGGTTGGTTGTTTAGTCGTTCTCACGAGTAGGAATGAAGAAGGAGGTCGACTAGCAGTGGATAAACTAGATCATGATGTCTATGTTGCATATCGAAAACTAGACGTCACTGATAGTAAAGATATCTCAAGTCTTAGGGATTGGATTCTAGAGACTTATGGAAGAGTTGATATCCTGATTAATAATGCTGGGGTTTATTTGGATGAGGGAGTAAGTGTGTTTGACGTAGATGAAAAGATTATGCAGGATACATTAGCTGTTAATTTTTATGGAGCATTCCGTATGTGCAGGGCTTTTGTTCCGATAATGAGACAAAATGGATATGGCCGGATAGTAAATGTGTCATCTGGATACGGAGCAATAAGTGAGATGAGCGGATATGTATCCGCATATAGAATTTCAAAGATTGCACTTAATGCCCTCACATTAATTATGGCAGATGAGTTGAAAGATGAGAACATCAAGATAAATGCGGTATGTCCTGGATGGGTCCACACAGATATGGGAGGTGATATGGCGCCCATAAGCCCGGGTCGTGCTGCCAAAGATATTGTTCATTTTGCTTTAATTGATGCAAAAGGGCCTACGGGTAGCTTCTTCAGAAATAAGAGACCCATTCAATGGTAGAGATAAAGACTCTGACATGACCTTGCTTGACATTGGATTACAAATCATACTTGTTTCAGTATCGGGAGTTCTTTCTCCAGGTCCACTATTTTTCGCAAATTTAGTTTTAAGCAAGAATGGGGGATTTTGGTCCGGAATAAAAATTGCAATTGGTCACACAATAGTAGAGCTCCCAGTCGTCATCCTATATTCTATCCCTCTGATAATATTTACTTCTCAAAGTGTGACCTTTAGTATTATTAATTTTATTAGTTTTATTGGAGGGATTAGTCTGATCGCATTTGGTATCCTTTTTGTGGTAAAGATTATTAGCAAAAATAACAAGCACAATTATATTATTGAATCATCCAGGATCGAAAAGCCAGTTATTACTGGCATGTTATTCACAGGTATTAATCCATTCTTCTTTCTTTGGTGGATTTCCGTAGGTATAAAATTAATTTCTGATTCAATTGCATTGTTAGGCTATCCAATAGGAATAGCCTTTCTCTTTTTGGTGCACGTATGGATGGATTACGCTTGGCTTGGTTTAACTTCATATTTTGCATCCAGAGGGATCTCAGTATTAAGATCCCAATATCACAAATTTATAATTCTAATATTAACAATTCCTCTTTTTTACTATGGTATTAATTTTACCTTGACTGCGATTAGATGACGTTGTATATTCTAGATCGGGTTACCAGTCACTTGGTTCTAACAGTACTAAAAAATAATTATTATTTGAGAATATGCTAAACTAGTTCGAGTGGTACATTGGTCGAGCTGGACTCTCATAATGTCACCGACGGTACTAAATGATTTTGGGATCATTCTAGAACTTTAAGTTATATTCTGGTCTATCAACATATCTGCAAGAGAAATCGAAAAAATCAAGGAAATCAAACTACTGATTCTTCACTACCCTCTAAATTTGACATTGATTGATGATTCAGATTATCTAATAAACCGGAATGAGGTAGTATCCAGATTTAAGACCCCATGCATATCAAGAAACTCATAAGTAGCAGAAGTATTTTACATACATCTAATGACCACGCCTGATATACCTTTTCTGCAATCAGATAGGATTATCTTCAAAATGTTTGCATGCGAGGAACATTTAAAGAATTTAAAAAATATTAAATCCCAACACGGTGATCTCATATCAAAAGATGTGCGAGTAGGTGCGGAGATGGAAATTGATTCATTAATTTCACAAATGCTTGGAACTTTTGACTGTCTACTACTTAGAATAATTGATAATTTTCAATTAAGTGGGATTCCTAGAGATAGAATG
>Ga0207428_10003366_pt1 | contig 15539 bp, 10 predicted proteins | sample RhiMethybrSRZTD1_FD_187600 | JGI IMG/M metagenome (GOLD analysis project Ga0207428, IMG submission 187600) | Populus rhizosphere microbial communities from Tennessee, USA - Rhizosphere MetaG P. TD hybrid SRZTD1 (SPAdes) (version 3) | ecosystem: Host-associated > Plants > Roots > Rhizosphere >...
TGAAGATTGCGGAATGCGGAATGCGGAATGCGGAATGCGGAATGCGGATTGCGGATTGCGGATTGCGGAATGCGGATTGTAAGAAGACCGATACACTCGTCAATCCTCTTCATTCCGCAATCCGCATTCCGCCTTCAGAAGGTCCTCAATTTACTGCTTAGGTGTTTGGTCTGTGGCGAGATTCAGGGATTTATCCGTGCGCAACAGGAAGACGGCGCCCTTCTCGACTTTCAGATTCTTGCCGGTGAGTGACAAGGTCGAATTGCCGCCGGCTTCTGCGCTGGAGGTCGAAGTTATGGCGATCAGTCCTTTGGCGTTCGCGGTCGCGCCATTCGCTGTCGCGATCACCTGGCCTGTCACTTGACCCGTCACTTGACCTGTCGCGTCCACCACTCCGCCGACCGCGCCGGTCGTCGCGCCCACTACTCCGCCAACCGTGTTGTTCACGGTTCCGGTCACGCCGCCGAGCAACCCGCCACCCGACCCGCCGGAGGCGGACGTTCTCGACCTGGCTGCGCCGCCGGCGTTGGCGCCAACTCCGCCACTAGCCCCCGAGGACGCGCCCAGATCATCAATCTGACTCTGAGTGTTGACGGAGACTTGTGTGATCTGCTCAATCGTCGCAGAGAAGGGCGTCGTCAAATTCTTATTCCGCAGTTGATCGAAGCGGAGTTGCAACCGCGAGGCTCCTTCTTTGCCTTGGGCCTTGGCCGATTCGACAACGTGGCCGGTGAGCGCTGAACCTTTGGCGATCACCTCTTTCCCGCCGACAAGCAGCGGTTTGAGCGTTCGCATTTTGAACTCGTCGCCGGGTTTGGCCTTCCCGGCCTCGATCGTGGAGAGCAATTCCGCGCTCAACTGAGCCCCTGAATCCAGAACGACCGCCTGGTTGGCGTTCTGCGCTTCGGCCTTTGCGCCGCCTCGCGCCGAGGCGGCCCCCTTGGCGGATCCTTGAGCCAGGGCTGAAGAGCAGACCGCCACGGTTACGGCAAAAAGCAATACAAGTCGTTTCATTAAGCTTCCTCCTAAAGGATGGGAAAATGACGTGGCTATGCGGCCACGCCGAAAATGCAAGGGGTTAGGATTCAATGTGGGTTCAGCCGGGCAATCGGAACTAAGCAAGCGGCATACCCTCAGATTTGCATCAAGGCTAAAGTCTCAAATTGCGCGCTTAAGTGTTTTAGCGGTATCGCCGGAAAAGCTATGCGATAGGTCTGTAGATAAATTGATAGGAAAGACTACAAAAGTGGGCGCGGAATGACTGATAGTGGGACATATTTAAAGCCTGACTTCGCTTCGTGGCGCGCGGCCTGACAGAACGTCAATCGCATTTTCAACCGCAAGCATCGCCATTGCCGTTCGGGTTTCCAGCGTGGCGCTGCCGATGTGGGGCAGCAGCACGAGGTTGCTCATCTCCAGCAGCGGGGCGCTGATCTCAGGCTCACGTTCGTAAACATCGAGGCCCGCGCCAGCGATCCGCCGCTCCCGCAAGGCGCCGACCAGCGCGGCTTCATCGACGACGGGGCCGCGCGAGGTATTGATCAGGTAGGCCGTCGGCTTCATTCGCGCGAACGCGCCGCGGTCAATCAGATGGCGCGTGGCCGCGGCCAAGGGGACGTGCAGCGTGACGATGTCCGCCATTTCGAGCAGTTGATAGAAAGAGACGCGACGGGCCGCAAGCCCGTCGAGGCGCGCGCTCTGGCTGAGCGGGCTTGTATTGCCCTGTCGCGCGATCATGATCGAGTTGTGGCGTGGGTCGTCGCGAAAAGCCACGTCGTCGCGGCCGCAATAGATCACCTGCATTCCGAACCCGGTCGCGCGGCGCGCCACCGCCCGCCCGATACGTCCGTAACCTACCACGCCGAGCGTCTTGCCGGTGATCCCGCTGCCCAGCATCATGTCGAAATCCCAGCCCGTGAATTTGCCCGCCCGCGTAAATGCGTCGGCTTCGACGATCCGGCGCGTCACGGCCAGGATCAAAGCCCATGTCAAATTGGCCGTCGCCTCGGTCAGCGCGTCGGGCGTGTTGGTCACGTAAACGCCTCGCGCGCGCGCCGCCGCCATGTCTATGTTGTTGTACCCGACCGCGACGTTGGCGATTACTCGAAGCCTCGTTCCCGCCTCGATCACTTCGCGGTCAATTGCGTCGGTCAACAGGCAGATCAGGCCGTCGACTTCACGCACGCCCGCCAGCAAAGAGTCGCGATTCAACACGCCACGTTCGACGCCGATCTGATAATCACAGACCTCAGCGAGCCTGCCTATCGCGGGCGACGGGAGTTGTCGGGTGACGAAAACTTGTGGTCGCATATCGTTTCACCAGCGGCGCTAGTTTTGGGACCTGGATCGGATAGCAAATGCGTGTAAGGTGTGGGGCGATTTTTTTAATCGTCCTGTTTGAGGCCTTATCCGATCAGGAATCCAATTAGGAAAGAGGCGCGAGTAAACAACTCACGCCACAATACCGTACCAGCGTCGGGTTATTTTCTATTTGAGTCGCGGTCGCCTGATAAACGTCGCGGTCTTGATTTTCCTGTATCGTCACGGCATCGATTGTTTGCAAAAGCTCGAATGTGTTTCTCGGTTTAAGAGGGCCGTAAAGAATGTCCCCGAGATTTATAAATCTCTCGGCTGTTCGACGTTTCGCGTCAGCAAGAGCCGCCTTGAGCGCCAGGACATTTCCGTGAATGTCCGACAATCCTCCTATTTTCATCTAGTTTCGACATTGCGCAATTTCGCCTGTCGCGCCGGATCACATATTGTCGCGCCTAAGCTCTTCGACAATATATTCGCACGCCCGCACGGTGAGCGCCATCATCGTCAGCGTGGGGTTCTGGCAGCCCTGCGAGACGAAGGATGAGCCGTCGGTGACGAAGAGGTTCTTCACGTCCCAGCTCTGATTGAATTTGTTGAGCACCGAAGTTTTCGGGTCGTCGCCCATGCGGGCCGTGCCGACCTCGTGAATGCACAAGCCGGGGTTGGCCAGGTTCTGGTTGGAGTATTGAATTTCCCAGCCGGCGGCCGTGACCATTTCTTTCATCGTTTCGATCTGGTCTTTGGCCATTTCGCGTTCGTTGTCGCCGTAGGCGCATTCGATGTGCGCAACCGGGATTCCCCATGCGTCCTTCCGGTCCTTGTTGATGGACACGCGGTTTTCCGCGCGCGGCAGCATCTCGCCGAACGCGCCCATCCAGAAGGTAGGCGCGCCGGGCGTTTCGCGCACCATCCGTTTGAATTCGGAGCCGAAGCCGGGGGTGTTGCGCATATGCGTGGGATGCATTCCCTTCGCCGCCGTGGACTGGACGCCATAGCCGCGAATGAATTTCGGGTTTTTGTCGAAGACGTTTCTGAACTTCGGGATGTAGATTCCGTTGTTGCGCCCGTCGCCGTGATCGTAAGGGTATTTCGCCACGGCGGGCACTATGCCGCCGACGCTGACCGAGTAGGTGTGATCCATCAGATACTGCCCCAACACGCCCGATGAATTGTTGGCCAGCCCGTTCGGATATTGCCGCGTCGCCGAATTGAGCAGCAGCCGTGTCGATTCGATGGTCGAGGCGCAGAGCACCACCACTTTGCCGTAAACTTCATGAGCCTTCTTCGTGACGCGGTCGACGAAGGCGACGCCCTTGGCCTTGCCGGTGTTGGAATCGACGATGACGTGGCTGCAGACGGCGTCGGGGCGCAGAGTCAGCTTGCCGGTTTTCATCGCGGCGGGCAGAGTAGAGCCGGGCGTGTTGAAATACGAATAGGTGTCGCAGCCGCGCTCGCAGTGGCCGCAGTAATGGCAGGCCGCGCGCCCGTTGTGGGGACGGGTCAGCATCGCGACGCGGCCCATGATCACGCGGCGATCTTTCCACCGGCCCTCGACGGCGTTTTTCAGCAAACGCTCGCCGCAGGTCATGGACATAGGCGGCAGGAAGACGGAGTCGGGCAGTTGCGGCAGGTTCTCGGTCCCCCCGCTGATGCCGACGAAGCGCTCGACGCGTTCATAATAAGGCGCGAGGTCGGCATGGCTGATCGGCCAGTCGACGCCGAACCCGTCGCGGCTGGCGGCCTTGAACTCGTAGTCGCTGAAGCGGTAAGACTGCCGCCCCCACATTAAAGTTCGGCCGCCGATCTGCCGCCCGCGAATCCAATCGAACGATTTGCCTTCGGCGGTGGTGTACGGGTTGTCCACATCGTCAACGAAAAAATGACTGGCGTACTCGTCGCAGGCGTAACACTTCGATTGAATCGGCTGCCGCTTCCTGAGCAACTCGGTCTGCGGAATCAGGTTCCGGTATTTTAGGTCGTAGGGGAAGGCCAGCATTCTGAAATCTTTCGCGGGATCAAGCTTGCGCCCGGCTTCGAGCATAATTACGCGCAGGCCTTTCTGGGTCAGTTCTTTCGCCGCCCACCCCCCGGTCGCGCCAGAACCGACGACTATCACGTCGTAAATTGTCTGCTTCGGCATCATCTCTCCTGTTTTGCGTGTGAATCCTGGAGTAAAGGAGATTGCGCGCAAACTCTATTACAGTCAGGGGCAAAAAGGGAATGGGAAATGTGATTGCGGATTGAGGATTGAGGGTTGCGGATCGATAAAACTTTCAATCTCGGATTCGCTTACATGGTTGAACGGATTCACAAATCCGCAATCCGCAATCCGCAATCCGCAATCCCACTCCCCACTCTGCGCTCCCCTGCGATATGATGCCTGAGGATGCGCAAAACGATTCTTTATTCACTCGCCTTTATCGCTCTTGGTTTGGGGGTAGGTTCGTTGGGTCCCACGCTTCCGGCGCTGGCGGCGCAAATGAACGCCGAGACGAAGCAGATCAGCAATCTGTTCATCGCCCGTTCGTTCGGGACGATGATCGGCTCCTGGATGATCGGGCGGTTCTACGACCGGATCGCCGGGCACCCGCTGCTGGCTTCATCGCTGCTGGCCGCTGCTGCGGCGCTGGCGCTCGTGCCGTCGGCGCCGAAATTGCCGATCCTGCTCGCGCTGTCCGCGTTTCTGGGGGTCGCCCTGGCTTCGATCAACGTCGGCGGGAACGCGCTTATCGTGATGGTTCACGGCGAACGCGTCGGGCCGTTCATCAGCGCGATCCATTGCGCTTTCGGGCTGGGCGGATCTCTGGCCCCGGCGCTGGTCTCGCAATTCGAGCGCCGGGCCGACGGTTTATATCTCACATACTGGCTGCTGGCGCTGGCCATCGTCCCCGTGGCGCTGATCACGTTTCTTTCGCCCAGTCCCTCATTGCACGACCGCCGAACCCTGGTTTCGAAGGCACGGGCGCCGGCGCTTATGATCACGCTCTTCGCCGTCCTCGCTTTTTTGCAGATCGGCGCCGAGGCCACGGCCATGGGATGGTACTTCAGCTACGCCCTTGAACGCGGAATGAATGGGCGGACGGCGGGCCACTTGAATTGGGGGTTCTGGGCGGCGTTCACAGTCGGACGCCTGGCGACTATCTGGTTGAGTGTCAGGTTCAAAGCCGCCCCGCTGATCGTCGTGAGCCTCTTGATCTCGCTGCTTTTTGCGCTCGGGCTGCTCGTCTTCACGCCTGCGCCATTTGTCTTGTGGCTCGGCGCAATCGGATTGGGACTGGCCATAGCGCCGATTTTTCCGAACGTGTTCGGACTGGCGGAGCGCAAGCTAGGGCTGTCCGGCAAAATCACGGGAATTTTCCTGGTAGGCTCTTCGGCCGGCGGCATGTTTTGGCCGTGGCTGACGGGACAGTTCTTCAAATCGCACGGCCCTCAGGTGATGGCGGTGGTGATGGCGCTGAACTTTTTCGGCGCTTTGGCGACCGTCGCGCTTCTCATTTCACGTTCGGCTAAATCGGAGCAGGAGATAAATTAAGTATGGACGAGCGCCCGCACTCCAAAGGCTGCCGCCGGTTTTGATGTCCAAACTTAACGCCATTGCGCTATCGCCCCCGATACTGTTTAACCGCCGCGTCCCGAAAAGCCTTCGGCGTCATTCCGGTCGCCTCGCGAAAGACTTTAGTGAAATGGCTCTGGCTAGCGTAGCCGACCTCGGCGCCGACCTCGGCGATCGGCAGATCGCTCTCGGCCAGTAGCCGCCGCGCGCGCTCGATCCGCAATGAGGCCAGGTAGGCGTGAGGCGTCGCGCCGGTGATCTTTTTGAAAAGCCGCGCGAAATGAAACTCGCTCAGATAAGCCGCCCCGGCGATCTCAGCCAGGTTGAGTTCGCGCCCGCAGTTGTCACTCATAAATTCGATGGCGCGGCGCAATCGGCGGTCGACTATCCCCACGCGCGACAACTCGATTTCGTCCGACCGCTGCGCGTTGATATGCGCCCGGAGCAGGTAGACCGCGAGCTGATTGACGAGCGAGCGGATAAGCTCGCGCCAGCCCGCGTCGCCGCCCTCAAGCTCGGACGCGATTTCTTCAAGCGTGGCGCGAAGCTTCGCGTCTCCGGTCAAAGGCGTGAGCGGCGCGCGGAAGAGCAAATTCAACCCTGTGCGATAAGCCCGTAGCCGCGACGCCGTTTCGACCAGCAACGCCGGAGCGAGCCGAACCACCAACAGTTGGCTGTGGCCGCGACCTGGCGCGAATCGGACCCCCTGGTTCGGGTTGGCGAGCAGGCTCGCGCCCGATGGGATATTCGGAATTCGAGATTCGATAAAATGAACAATTAGGAAGTCGTGTTGCGAAGGCGCCTCAATCGAGTGGCGCGCCAGAACACGTCGCTCGATTGAAAAGTCCGATTCGATCAGGATGCGCGAAATCATTAAAAATCCCCGGGAGCGTCATGAATGGGATTTACACAAATGGGGCCTGTAAGACTTATGGGGCTTATAGGACTCATAAATTTATGAGTCCTATAAGCCCCATAAGTCTTACAGGCCCCATTCATGGATGATACACGCGGTAATCGATTTCCTGAAAGATCGAATCCTTGCCTTCGACGTCGTTCAGCCATGCCTCGTCGATCCGGCCGGCGTTGATCGTCTCATAAAGCCGCGTGAAGCGATGGATGTGGTCTTTGAAGCGTTTGACCGCGTATTGCGCCATCGTTCCCGTGGTAATGATGAATGCCCAGTCGGAGGATTGCGCAAGCAGCAATTCTCGCGCGGCCTGATTCAACGCGCGTTTCAATAGCCCGTCGGAATGCGGAAAGCGCCCGGCGAGCTCGACCATCCTGTGTTCGGCGGCGTGCTGGTGCATGTACATCCAATCGGTCTGGCCGTTGATCCAAACGCGGTTGTATCCTTCGGCGCCCCACGAAGATGCGGACGGCGTCTGTCTCTGGTTGTCTTGATAGAGGCTCAGATAATCGATCGGCGAGATCAGTTCGATCTCGTCCTGGTCGTAGTGGATCTTTTTGAAAAGGTAGAAGAGGAATTGCGGCCCCTCGAACCACCAATGGCCGTACAACTCGGCGTCGTAAGGCGCGATGATCATCGGGGGCCGGCCCAGGTTCGGACTCAAATGGCGCGCCTGGCCCTGGCGATTGTACATGAAATTTCCGGCGTGCGTCGCGGTCTTGCCTGTGGCCCATTCGGGCACGTAGGGGGCCTTTTCATGAAGCGGGACTTTGCCGGTGATGCGGTGGTATTTGATTCCAACGTTACGCCGCGCTCCGTCGCTGTGCAGGTAAGGTTTGATGTAATCGTAATCGGGCGCGTCGTAGCCGAGGTCGCGATAGAACTCGCGATAGTCGGGGTCGCCGGGATAGCCTATGTCAGAGCTCCAGACCTGTTCGCTGGTCTCGGTGTCGCGCGCGAAGACGGCCACGCCTTCCGGGGTGATGACCGGCGCGTAAATTCCGCGCTTCGGGCGCGGCTCGCCGTAGAGTATGGCGTGGGCGTCGGCGATGAAAAATTCGATCCCGGCCTCGCGCAGGTACCGGTCGTCGCCCGGATTAAACGCGCATTCAGCCAGCCAGACGCCCCGCGGAGGCCGCCCGAAATGCTTGATGTAATTCTCCCGCGCGATCTGAATCTGAGCGCGCTTGACCGTCTCGTTCGACATCAGCGGCAAATAGCCGTGCGTCGCGTTGCAGGTGATGATCTCCAGGAAGCCTTCGTCCTGAAGCTGGCGAAACCCTTGTATGATGTTGCGGCCATACCTGTTTTCAAACACCTCGCGGCATTCGTTGAAATGGCCGCGATACATCAACGCGCTCGAATGAAACTGCGGGGCTGACCGGCGTGTGCGCTCGACCTCTTTCTCGGCCAGTTCGCACAGCTTGTAAATGTGGCGCAGATAGCGCTCTTGCAAGAGCGGGTCGGACAGCATCTCGCACAACGGCGGGGTCATTGACATCGTCAACCGAAACTTCACCCCTTCGTCGCGCAGGCGATTGAACGCCAGGAGCAATGGAATGTAGGTCTCGCTGATCGCCTCGTAGAGCCAGTCTTCTTCCAAAAAGTCGGGATATTCCGGGTGGCGCACGAAGGGCAGATGCGCGTGCAGAATTAAACTCAAATAGCCGATTGCCATAGTCATAGAAGAGAAGACAGGGAGAGTGGGAGATAAGGATAAGAGTATACAAGAAGATTTGAATTCTTTCTCCCCTTGTCCTCTTGTCTCCCTTCTCCCGGTCCCCCTGTCTCCTTGTCTTCACTGACGATTATCCCGAAACCACGGCCTCTGGCGCCGTAATAAATTTGCGAAGCTGCGAGTCGGGTTGAGAAAGGTTCTAATCAGGAGTCGCACCACGCGGATGCTGATTTTGTCTTCAAGGCGCCGGATCAGATAACGATCGAGCATGTCTTCTCCGACCAGCCATCCCGTGCCGACGACCGGAGTGACGACGAGGTCGACGTAGGCCATTGGGTGTTTGGCCTTGCCGTAAGGGCGAATGCCTATGTTGCCCATCGCGGCCTCGCTGAACAGCCCCAGCTCAAATTGAGTGCTGTAAGCGAAACTCCAGCCGAAGACCTTCAAGCGGCTCCGCCAGTATCTTTTATTCAGGCTGACCTCCTCCTTGAGGCCTTTCGGGTCGTTCTGAACCTGGATGAATCCCGAGACCGAACCTTGCATCGGATGGCCGATGTAGTTGACCAGAAACGGGTCCCCGTCGTTCCAGCCCCGCAGACTCTTCAAGGCTTTGAAATAGTCCTTGAAGAACGGGCCTTTCAAATCCGCCCGCGTGCCGCTTTCGGTCGTCAGTCTGAAGGCATGTTCAATGGAGAGGAATAGCATCGATTGCCTGAACGCGCCGTTCCAATCGAACGACGTCCTTCTCTGACCTTCGCCGAGGTCCTGATCGAGCGCATGATCAGGCAGCGGTTGAAACGAATCGTGACTCCAGTCTTGAGGATCGTCAGAGGGGGCTTTCAGCCTCGATTTTTCCTCGCCTTCGCCGGAATCGGCGTTGGCGGGAGGAGCCGAGGCCGCGGAAAGACCCGGCTCGGACGTTCTGACTTTGTCCATTTGGGCCTCACGCAACGTGGCGATGAACGCCGCGTTGAGATTTAAAATCCCGCCGTCTATGCGCCCGGCCTGACGCCCAATGACTTCTGGCGCCGGATCATGGAGCCTGACCCGCTCCGTTTCGATATTTCGAAACGCCGCCGAAGCGGTTTGAGCCGATGATTCAATGGTCAAACACTGGCATAATATAAACGCCGTGACTGCTATGACCACCTTCCCTGAAACGATTGAGGAAAACGAGATACCACCTATCCACTTCATATTCATCTTCAATGGCGCCGAGTGAACTGGCGCAGCGTCGCGCGGGTAGGCAAGCGAATGCCTCATCGGTCGACCGCTTACTTATGAGCGCGGCATGTACCAACACCACGTGTCCTGATTCAAATGACATTTCCAAGGCAAACTTTGATTGTGTCATTGACGGCAGCGCGGGAGGGGGTTCACTGCTCAAATCCGTTTCACTTTGATTAACTGATTAAACAGCCGGAGATTACACGTTGTGTTTTAACTTGGCAAGCCATATGTTTAGCGTTGTTTCAAGTTTCAAATTATGAAGCAAAACGATCCGATTCAACCGACCGAACCGGCTTCGCAACCAGGGGACCAGGATCATCAAACCATCCTCTTGTCGCTTGGAGGATCGGTCGAACGCGTGACCTATCACAACGAACAGAACGGGTATACCGTGCTCCGCTTGCAAATTCGCGGGCGCGTCGAGCCGGTGACCGTGGTTGGAAACTTCTCCGCCGTGTCGCCGGGCGAGAGCCTGCGGGTGACCGGGTGGTGGACTACGCATCCACAATATGGCGATCAGTTCAAAGCGGTTGAATACATGGTCACGCGCCCTGCTACTGTCGCGGGCATACAGAAATATCTCGGCTCTGGTCTGATCAAAGGAGTCGGCCCGGTCACGGCCCGACGCATCGTCGAACATTTCAAAGAAAAGACGCTCGAAGTGATCGAAGGCGACATCTCGCGCCTCGGCGAAGTCAAAGGAGTCTCGCGCAAGCGCGTCGAGATGATCCAAAAGGCCTGGGAGGAGCAGCGCGCGATCAAGGAGGTCATGCTGTTTCTGCAAAGCCACTCGGTCTCGACGAGTTTCGCCGTGAAGATATTCAAGCAGTACGGGTCGGACGCGATCACGGTCGTTGAAAAGACTCCGTACCGGCTGGCCGACGAGGTCTACGGCATAGGATTCAGGACGGCCGATCAGATCGCTCGCAACCTTGGGATGGCGCCAGACGCCGAGGAGCGGCTGCGCGCCGGATTGCGGCACTCGCTGATGACGGCGTCCGAAGAGGGGCATTGTTATCTGCCCGCCGGCGATCTGATCGAGCGCTCGGTTGATGCGCTCGGAGTAGAAGATCGGGCGAAGCTCGAAGCGGCGCTCGAAAAGGCGCTCGACGACGGCCTGTTGAAGGTCGAAGAGAGCGGCGGAGAGAGCGTGGTCTATCTGCCGCCGCTGTGGCAATCGGAGCGGGGCGTCGCGCGGCGGTTGAGGGCCTTGGTCGGAGAGCCGTTCCGCCTCGATCCGAATCGGGTCGAGTCGTGGCTCGACCGCTTCGCGGCGAAGCGCGGCGTGGCCCTCTCAGAGGAGCAGCGGCGGGCGGTTCATTTGGCGGCTCGGTCGCGCGTGATGATCCTGACCGGCGGCCCGGGTACTGGTAAGACCTTCACGCTGCGAACGATGGTCGAACTGTTTTACGCGATGCGGAAGACCGTCGCGCTGGCCTCGCCGACGGGGCGCGCCGCCCAGCGGTTGTCCGAGGTGACCGGGCGCGAAGCCAAAACGATCCATCGCCTGCTCGAATTCGATCCGGCGACGATGCGGTTCAAGCGCAACGACGTGTGGCCGCTTGAAGCCGACGTGGTGATCGTCGACGAAGCCTCGATGATCGACATCGTGCTCGCCAACAGTCTGATCAAAGCGATCGATGATGGCGCGAGCGTGGTCCTGGTCGGCGACGCCGATCAACTGCCCTCGGTCGGCCCCGGCGCATTCTTGCAGGATTTGATCTCGTCTGGCGTCGCGCCTGTCGCGAGGTTGACCCAGATCTTCCGCCAGGCCGCCCGCAGCCTGATCGTGCAGAACGCTCACCAGATCAACCGGGGGGAATTTCCGCGCCTCGTCAAACCCGGCGAAGAGAAGAGCGATTGTTATTTCATCGAGGCGGAAGAGCCGGAGGAGGTCATTCGCCTGATCGTCAACTCGGTCTCGAAGAGCCTGCCGAGTCGCTTCGGCTACGACCCGCTGAAAGACATTCAGACGCTCTCGCCGATGAACCGCGGGCGCGTCGGGGCCGGGCGATTGAACGGCGTTCTGCAGGCGGCGCTCAATCCGCAATCGCCGGACGGGCCGGGCAAGGCCGAAGCGGTTCGCGGTGATCGAACGCTGCGCGTCGGCGACAAGGTCATCCAGCGGGTGAACAATTACAGGCTTGAAGTCTTCAACGGCGATATGGGGGCGATCGAGGCAATCGACCTCGAAGACCAGATGATTGCGGTTCGCTTCGCCGACCGAGTCGTCGAATACGACTTCGCAGACTCGCTTGAGTTGTCGCACGGATTCGCGGTGACGATTCACAAGGCCCAGGGGTCGGAATACCCGGCGGTCGTCATCCCGCTCCACACCCAGCATTACCTGATGCTCAGCCGCAATCTGCTCTACACGGCTCTGACGCGGGCGAAGAAGACTGTGGTCATTATCGGAACGACGCAGGCCATAGGAATGGCGATGCGCAACCTGGAGGCGATGCGCCGGTTCACGGGATTGGCGAGGGAATTGAAGGGATGAAAAATAGACAGGGTTTACAGAATTGAACAAGATGAAGAGGTCCAATCCTGGAAAATATCGCCGATGCTGTCTAACGCTCTCAAGACATTTTAGCCACGAATGAACACGAATACACACGAATCCTTCTCTCGATCTGTATGATCGTGCGGTTTTCCGCCGCCCGTTCCCATTCGTGCGTATTCGTGTTCATTCGTGGCTAAGACGCCTTAATCGCCTGCGCCGACCTGTTGCGATGCGGACGCGCAGAATTGATCGAACGCCTTCTTCAACTCGACCGCGATCTGTTCGGCGCTGCGGCCTTCGATCTGATAGCGCTCCATCAGGTAAACCAGATTGCCGCCTTGCATCAGCGCGATGGAGGGCGATGACGGCGGGTAGCCTTTGAAATAGCCCCGCGCGCGCTCGGTCGCCTCGATGTCGGCGCCGGCGAAGACGGTAATCGATTTGGCGGGTTTGGAGTCGTGCCCAAGGGCCAGCGCCACACCTGGGCGCGCCTTGCCCGCCGCGCATCCGCAGACGGAATTGACGACGACCATCAGCGTCCCTTCGGTCTCACGAATCGCCGCGTCTACGGCCTCGGGCGTGCGCGCCTCTTCGATTCCCAAACGGGTCAGGTCTTCTCTCATCGGTTTGATCAGCATCTCTGAATAAGGCATAAATTCAATCTCCTTGGAAAACCTCCATGAAAGTTATGAATGTGATTTATTAAGAATCATAGGAACTATAAGTCCCATTCATGACCCTCACGGGGGCGATTTTCATTATCGCCCCCGATGATATAGTGATCGACCGTCATCATTCAACTACCGAAGTTTACTGTGTTAGTATGCGGCGCGTTTGGAACACCCGGCGCGCCCCTCAAAAATTCCAAAACGCCTTGAAAGGCGCGCCCACATCTGAAGAATTGACACAGGTTTAATAATGGAGAGGCTCTGGGTATTCAATTTTACGAGGCGCCTGATCGGTCTCCTCTCCCGCCTTTATTTTCGGATCGAATTTGAGGGCGCGGATTGGGTTCCGAAGGAAGGGGCTATGATCCTGGCCCCGAACCACGTCAGTTACTGCGACCCGTTCTGGGTCTCGATTCCGTTCGAGCGGCCTTTGCGGTATATGACCTGGGAGAAAATGACGCAACTGCCGCTGTTCGGGCGGCTGATCATGGCTTACGGCGCGTTTCCGGTCAAAATAGAGACGGGAGACCGCGCAGCGCTTCGCCACGCGCTGGAGCATCTGAAGCGCGGCGGAGGACTGGTGATCTTTCCAGAAGGCGGGCGCACGCGCACGGGGCGGTTGATGCCCTTCAAGGCGGGCGTAATCCGTCTCGCCATGGAAGCTGACGCGCCGATCGTGCCGGTGACGATCATCGGTGGTTATCGAGCCTTCTCGCCGCACCACGTCTTTCCACGTCCGTTCAAGGTGAAAATCATTTACCACGAACCGATCAGATTGGCTCCGCCGAAAAACGAATCTCAGATGAAAGAATACATGCGAACGCAAACGGAATACTTACAGTCCGTCGTAGCTTCGCCGCTCCCTCCTGAATCATCGCCTCTGATTGAGCGGTCTGCCGTGAGTGTTTAAATCGGTTTGTAATTGCGAGTATGGGATTGTGGCGCGAGTTGTTTACTCGCGCTTCTTTCCTGATTGGATAAAGCCGCAAACAGGGCGATTAAACAAATCGCCCCACACCGTAGACGCATTTGCAAACCGTCCTAGTATTCGAGAGTACAGTCGGCAAAACTTCTGTAACCGCCAGACAGCCACGAAAGTTCCTGTTAAATAGAGATATCTATTCATTCGGAGGACAAACCCATGTCAAAACGAACTTCTCTGGCGGCGCTCCGCTGCGTCGTATTTCTCCTGCTCATCGGTTTCATGTTCGCCGAACCGGCGTCGGAAAACGCATCGGCGAACGGCGGGCCGACACGCCTGTTGCGAACGCCGACAGTGAGCGCCACTCAGATCGCGTTCGCGTACGCCAACAACATCTGGGTCGTCGAGCGAGCCGGGGGCCTGGCGCGCCGCCTGACCAGCTTCCAGGGCCAGACCTCGAATCCTCACTTCTCGCCCGACGGGAAGTGGATAGCGTTCAGCGCCGAATACGCCGGCAACGCTGACGTCTATGTCGCGCCAGCCGAAGGGGGCGAGCCGAAGCGTCTGACCTGGCGCCCTGGAGCCGACACAGTTCAAGGATGGACGCCTGACGGCAAGGCCGTGCTTTTTACTTCCGGGCGCGCGACCTGGGCGCCGAACGCGGCGCCGCGCTTCTGGACTGTGCCCGCCGAGGGGGGAGTCGAAGAACCGCTCACGCTGCCGCGCGGATATCAGGGCAAGATTTCGCCAGACGGCTCGCGTATCGCCTACCGGATGAACAATTCGTGGGACGATGAGCGGCGCAACTATCGCGGAGGGCAGAACCGCCCGATCTGGATCGTCGATCTGAAGAGTTACGACCTGGTGTCGCCGCCCTGGACGGACTCGAAGGACGTTGATCCGGTGTGGGCGGGCGACGCTGTCTACTTCCTTTCGGATCGCGACGGCGTGTCGAACGTCTGGGCGTACGACACGAAGACGAAGAAATTGGCGCAGGTCACGAAATTCACCGACTTCGACGTCAAGTCGATCGACGCAGGCGCGGGCGCGGTGGTCTTCGAGCAGGCCGGCTACATCCACGAACTCGACCCCAGGTCGGGCAAATCGCGCGTCGTCAACATCACGGCCGCGGGCGATTTCCCCTGGATGATGCCGCGCTGGGAAGACGTGACGAGCCGCATGTCGAACATCGCCCTGTCTCCCACCGGCAAACGCGTGGTGGTCGAAGCGCGCGGCGAAATCTTCACCATTCCGGCCGAAAAGGGCGACGTGCGGAACCTCAGCAATTCCAGCAGCTCTGCGGAGCGCGACCCGGCGTGGTCGCCGGACGGAAAGTTCGTTTCTTATTTCAGCGACAAGTCGGGCGAATACAAGCTGGTGATCGAGGCGCAGGACGGATTGACGCCGCCGCGCGAGGTCGCGCTGCAAAATCCGACGCACTATTACACGCCGTCGTGGTCGCCCGATTCGAAGAAGATTCTCTACACCGACACTAACCTGAAAGTGTGGGTGTTGGACGTCGCCTCGGGCCAGGCCAGGATCGTCGGGAATGACCCCTGGATGGTCCCGCGGCGCACGCTCAATCCAGTGTGGAGTCCCGATTCGAAATGGGTGGCCTACTCGAGCCGTTTGAATTCGCTATACCACGCGATCTTCGTCAGCAACGTCGAGACCGGCGAGCCGAAACAGATCACAGACGGGTTGGCCGACGCTGTCTGGCCGGCCTGGGACGCGAGCGGAAAATATCTCTGGTTCCTCG
>Ga0207428_10003370_pt1 | contig 15534 bp, 13 predicted proteins | sample RhiMethybrSRZTD1_FD_187600 | JGI IMG/M metagenome (GOLD analysis project Ga0207428, IMG submission 187600) | Populus rhizosphere microbial communities from Tennessee, USA - Rhizosphere MetaG P. TD hybrid SRZTD1 (SPAdes) (version 3) | ecosystem: Host-associated > Plants > Roots > Rhizosphere >...
CAAACACCTCTTTGCTTCAGCAATGTATTCTTGCCAGTTTCTTCCCATTAGGGATAAGGAAAATACAGCAATGTCAATAGCCTCATCTGGTAACGGAACTGATTTCATGTCGCAAGCCTTTACTTTATTATTAATTGCAACATGGTCGAAGCTGTAAACCCTATTATCCCCAAAAACTTCTAATATTTTTGCTTCGCCGCAACCAAAGTCACCAATTATAAGTCTTGGCGATAATTGTCTAATTCTTTTTATGATTTCTTCATAAGGAACTATAGCCCAGGTCTTGCGAGCTTTATATTGTCTATGGTACTCTTCCCACCAAACCCGAGTCGTTTAATATCTATTATAGAAAACTTTAAAGCTATGTTATGTTACAAATAATACGAGTTCGCTTATTGAACCACTAGAGTTACTAGAACCACCGCATCCGGACCTCAACTATTTTGGTATATTATTCTCTTGTTATTGCTCGAATAATTAAATTTGTAATTTTTCTTCCAATTGACGTGGGGACTCATAATTTTGATATTTGTTAAAAAAGTCATGAGTTCAGATTGCCGTACTTGTGCTGTGCATACTCTTTTGATTCTTGAGTCTTTTCGACAGGGAGCTTACTACAACCCCTCCGGCAAAAATAGCCGCGCCTACTATTACTACAAGCGGCCCCGCTGGAAGATTGACGTAGCTTGATAAGATGACACCCGATGTTGCACTGGCCAGGCCGAAGATAGCACTCATGAGGGAATAGCGGGAGAGCGTGGAGCTGATATTCTTGGCCGCAGCTGCAGGAACTATCACAAGAGCTCCAACTAATAGCGTTCCAACCTCTTTTATTCCGAGTGCGACTATTATGGCGACTAGGAAGAGATAGATCAAATTGATTCTCTCAACCTTAATCCTGCTTGCGATGGCGAGTTCTTTAGAAATCATGCTCACGGCTAGTTTCTGGTAAATGGTCTTAGTTACCAAAATCACAGAGACAGATACTAAAACAGTAATTATTGTATCGGTGAAAGTTATTTTAGATACATCACCAAACAAAGCCTCGAGTAAATCTACCTGAGGGGTGATAAGAATCCCTATCGCAAGTGCCAAGACGAAGAGTACTCCTATGATTGCCTCGACCGAAAGAGTTGTCGATTTTTGAAGATACCAAGTGACAATCACCGTTGCAGCCAAGAATGCGAATGCACCAATGAACGGATTGAAGTTGAACAGTATTCCAAGTGCAAGACCTGGGAGGGCAACATGAGAGAGTGCATCACCCACCAGCGCCATGTGCTTTGATACCATGATCGAGCCAAGATAACCTGCAGTAGATCCTACAAATACGCCTACTATGAGACCAAAAGTAATGGTATCTGGCAATGAGAACTGTCTACTCCTTATGATGCTCCTCCTCTGACAGAGCGAACTCATTTCCATATATTATGCTCAAGAGCTGCGAATGAGTCAGGCTCTTTCTATCACCGAAGAACAACACTCGCTTATTCAGAGCTAACACGTAGTCGGCGTAGTGCATCACAACATGCATGTTGTGAGAAATAAGAAAAATCGTTATTCCAATTTCTTTTTTTAGATTATTTACCTTGTCGTAGATGGGTTCCTCCGCACCTATGTCTACACCAGAGGTTGGTTCATCAAACAGAAGCACAGTTGGGTTGTCTACGATAGCCCAAGCGATCAGAACACGCTGTAGCTCTCCACCTGAAAGTGATCTAAGCCTCTGTCTGAGAATATCATTCTCCAGACCCACCGACTTTATGCATGTATCGAAATCTGTCTTGCATTTAAATCTCAGAAACTCCTCGACCGATATGGGTAAATCGGTAGAGACAAGACTTTGAGGGACATAGCCCATTCTTACTTCTTCGTTCCACCTTATCATTCCTGTGTACGGAATCAGATTCAATAGCGCTCTAAAGAGAGTGGTCTTACCGCCTCCATTTGGACCAACGATTGCAAGTGATGTCCCTTTCTTCACTTTGAAGCTTACCTCTTCTAGAATTGTCTTGTTTTGCGATCTGACGCCTAGCTCAGAGACAACCAGCATATCGCTGTCTTCAGCCTGGGACTGGTTAGAACCACTATTCTCTGGTCTGGGGACATCAGACATGTTCGGTTCTTAATCCGTGTAAATTAAAAGTCTTGCTATCAGAGAATTCAAGAAGGCTATTTCATTCGTCTTAGAAGGAAATGAAGAAGAAGAAGGCCTAAAATAACGTACTACTAGTTTGGAGAGTGTAACAAAAACCCTTATAGCTCAGCCTAGGAATCTATTATAATTAAGTCCTTTTACTGAACCGCTATTGTTACTAGAACCACCGAACCCGACCCTCTAGTAGTTCTCTAATTGGACCCGGTAGGTAATATAGATAGAATTGACATAATTAGAACTACAAAAGGAAACACAGGTCGATCCATATATTATATTTGAATACTCGATAAGATCTCCGCATACCAAGGAATCATACTTCAGAAGGCTAAGACGTTTTTTTGATGCTATTTCACTTGAAGGAACAACATTTGAAAGTAAATGCAACTTATTTGCCGAGAGGGGAAAACAAGATCCGAATTGGGCTTTTAATCCTATTTTGGAGTTCGTACTTCAAGAGAAGAAACGAGTAGAAAAAAAGGAAATAACGGGCGGCACATTAAGGAATTCTGTAAAGACAATCAAGACCTTTTGTGAAGTCACTGACGTCATGATACCATGGAAAAAGATAACAAGAGGGTTACCAAGAGTCAAGATGTATGCGGATGACAGGGCCCAACAATAGAAGAAGTTGAAAAAATTATCCAGTATCCTGATAGAAGGATTAAAGCCATCGTATATACAATGGTGTCTTCGAGAATTAGAGCTGGAGCCTGGGATTATCTTAAATGGGGAAGTATTGTTCCTATAAATAAGAACATTAATCCGTTACCTAAATGAAAATCCTGTCTTTACATCTTCTATTTACTCAAAAGTGGTCGATACGGCACTGTAAGAAATGTTATAATATTCATTAAATGGCAGTGAGAATCATAGAAAAAATATTGCTGATTTTATATGCCATAGTATGTGAACCATTGTGTAAAAGAATTGAAAAATAATGCTTTAAGGTTGTGTTAATACTAATCTGTAGTAGCAAAAGGGCAAGGTGTTACTAGATAGATGAGCCCGTTTTATTTTATTTGACAACGATTCAATATATCCTTTTCACGAAATGCTTAATAGCATCAACTAGTGAATACTATCCATGACTAAAGAGAGTCAAGCTCAACCTCGACCAGGATTAAAGGCAGGACGTGTAAATGAGTTTACTTTAATTTTCAAGCTCAAACCAGGTGGCGCTGAACGCCTGCGAAAGAAGATCGCTTCTGATGCCAACTTCCAAAGTCATGTCGATGGAGTAGGTACTGTTCACGATCTTAGGTTCCTTATTTTCGACAACGACACCCGACTCTTATTTGCGTCGACGTTTGACGGTGATTGGGATGCGTACATTGAAGACTTTGGTGCATTCATTCCGGACTATATTGATCTTGCGTTTGGAGAGACTGAAGGCTATCCTGGAATAAAGAGTCCAGACTTCAAGGATTTTCTCGTTAAAAACCAAGTCACTTCGACGCATTTTTACAGTGCTTACCCAAATTCAACAGTAAAAGATGTGTGGAAGGCGTTGAAAATTGAGAAGGGATTGGATGTTCTGCTAGATGCGGCTAGCAGTTAGAGAATAGGACGAGGTATTAACTTCCAGCCAAGACAACCCACCACTTTTTATGATCTTAAATTTTTTTTTAGTAATTAAAGATGTTCGGTTCTCAAATCGTAATTCTAGTATATTGCATCCCACCGAACCCGAATAATATTGTTACCAAGATTAGTAAATGGATGTAAAATTTAAAATTTAATCATAGAAATGTTAATTACAAATATAGCAATGCTCTAGCAATAACCGAGCGCAGCATTAAGTATTTTGCCACTTACTAGATAAATTATGTCTAAAATATAAGTAAGCGCTCGGGTGAAAATTAAGCACGTGAAAAGGAATGCATATTCTAATGTCAAGGGAAAAGGATCATTTGATGGTGTATTCATTACAATCGGAAGATAAAGTGATATATCAGAACATAAGAGACACATTATGACAATCAACAAGGAAACAAAGAGCCTTGGAATGCCTTGGGAGAAGGAATATGGTTACGCCCAGGCGGTAAAAGTTGGAGACACGATCTATGTATCAGGTCAAGTGAGTCATGACGACAAGGGCGATATTGTCGGTCGCGGAGATATGGAGGTTCAGATGCGGCAGGCATATGCCAACATCCAGAACATGCTCGCACAATATGGCGTAAAAATGGAAAACATGGTGGATGAGACACTCTTTGTAACCGATATGGATGCGGCTTTCGCTGCAGCAGTCAAATGCAGACGAGATGTGTTTTCCGGTAGCCCTGTTGTAGCAAGTACTATAGTACAAATTCAGCGTCTTGCATTCCCTGAACTCATGATTGAGATCAGGTGTGTTGCCAAGGTATAGACTAATTACAAATAGATTCAGCATTGAGTACATTGGCAAAAAGAATACCAACGGTTAAATCAGATAGGAAAGTAAAATGAAAAAGATCGATATAATTTTTATAGCTATGTTGATAGTAGGTGGGTTCCTAAATCGTAATTCTAGCATTATCAGTCCCACGAACCCGATCATACGTTATTCTAAACAGTAACATAAATGTATAGAATATATGGGTCTCATAAAAAGGGAACCTACGCCAATTTTTAATTTGACATAATTGTTGACTACAGTATTATCGTGAGGAGTTATCGATTTTTGCAGTTTGTCTTTCTTTTATTCAGATAATCAGAAGAAAACATTTTATTTTTTATTAATCTTAATCTTCATAGTATGTTGATGAATAAACCAAGCTGGGGTAGAGAGTTAGGGTTTATGATTTACAAATTAATCTGGTCTTATCTCCATACCATATTTAGCTGCTAGACTAGGGAGCTTTTGTATTTGTTCATTGGTAAATGGCGGAGGCTTTACATTAATGTCCGACACTTCCACGCCTATGTCTACGAAAAGTTGCTCTAATCCCGGTGGAGATAGTATAATTATTATTTTTGCAATCGCGCTAGTTTCATTTTTGAAACTATGTAAAACATTTGGTGGAACATTAACAAATGTTCCTGGATTGGCTTCAATTCTTTCTTTGTTTACCTTGAATGTTAGGTGTCCTTCAATTACATAAAACCCTTCATGTTCATGTGTTTGAATGTGTGGGGCAGGTCCGCCTCCAGGAAAAACTTTAGCTTCAATAAAGCTATATGTCCCACCTGTATCTTCCTTTGATACAACAATTGTATTGATATCACCAGCTACAGCGATATGTTTTCCTTTGTTTGGTTCAACGATTTTTACTTCGACCATATTATTCGGAACGCTGTTAATTGCAAAATACTTATCATTTAAGCATTTAATACTATGATTCCTGAAACATTAGCATCATTGTATTTTGTTAGTTTCACGAATGTTTTGTCAAAATCCTTTTCAATATGAATCCCCAAGTGTAACTTTGGGTTCGAATCCCACTTCATATGCACCATTTCACATTTGTAAAAAAATTAGAAATAAAATTCTAGCATTATAAATACCAAAGGCTTTATACGAGTAACAGGGGAGCTTTACTAGGCTTAAGGTGGTCGTTTCACCGTAGATAACTTATGAATTCAAAAATCATTAAAAAGGAGATTTTGAATTGAGTGTCATACTCGATACTCTGCTCTTAAGAACAAAAGAAATTACAAAGTCAAAACATGGTGAACCAAAGACCTCATCCATGTTGTTAATATCAGTAGCAATAACCATGGCAATTATTTTGTTGATGTCTGCAGGAATATCCTACACAGAAGGAACGATGAAACAGTATTCTACATGTAGAGATAAATTAGCAGGCTACGAACAAAGTGGAATGTATCCGAGTCCAGGGGAATTTAGATTAGTATTATCCTTCTGTGACTCATAATCGGACTGTAAAAAATTTTTTTACTCTATTTTTACGGATGTCTGTTAAAACGGCCTTTCTTTTGCTTCAGGACTTTATGTCTGTTGTAGTCTATCTATCTCATTCTGGAGGTATAAATTTGTCTCAAGAGTAATTCCAATTTAATAAAGCCAATATAGCAGAATTCCATTTATTATTCCTACTGAATATTCAAGCGGGTACCGACGGCTCCAAACCTATCGAGTTAAGCCTGATTATTATCATCCGTTTTCTTCCGTGTGAACGATTTATGATATTTGAACATATATGGGTACTCTCACGCACGACAGCTACTTTATTTATATTTAAAGATTAATCTGTTTCTTTATCATATCATGAAATTCCCTGTCTGACATACTTTTTCTTGATTCTAATGTCATCATAGCATCCTTTCCTGCCGCATACCTGAAATCGGGATTATCTGAGGTAACTGCGTGTAGAATAACTTTTGCAGCTTCGGATGGATGTATTGTGTTTTGCATCCATTGTTTGAAATATTCTGATATACTATTCTGGGTTGAACCATGGGGTGAGTCCGAACAGTCCGATCCTTTTGAAGAGATGCCCACATGACTCCATATCTATAATAATGATGTATTTAAGATTGAAAATATAAGTCGTAGTGAAGTCATCAGAATTCTGAACAAATGATTGCCTCAATGGCAGAGAAACAATATACCATCGCAAGGTAACAGGTCCCCAGGTTTTAATACTAACCGAATCTCTTATTCCCTAAAGTAAAAAGGGTGATCCTGCTCGTTCCAGAGCGGCCAGGCGGCCCTTCCAGCCACCTGTACGATGGGCTACTGAGACTTCATAGACGCCACGACGCACAGCTAGGACTGGGTCATCAGACGGTTCAATACCATCTGTAAGGCGAGTAGGATCGTGTAGCATCACAGGATCACCGATTTCTTCGACTGTAGTTGTGCGAATAATTTCGAGCCGCCCTATGGTCACGAGAGGGCGATCGTCGGGCCACGGTGCGGTAGGGTCGTCAGTAGGATCTCCTTCTTCGGCAAGTTGTAGGACAAGATTGAATACCACCGGTGCTTTTCTTAAACGTTCTTCCAGCTCCTCAAAGAGATATGATGGTGGTTGCTTCTGCAGTTCTTCAATCGTCTGACCGGCGACGCCGGCCTCGGGTTCCCAATGATATCGTGCATACTGTGCCTCATCGGCAGCATTTACAAACTTGAACGCGTGAATTGCATGAAAGACAGTCTGAGCAAAACTGAGGGGATATGGAAGACTCTTTGCTATCTTGAACGCGTTAGCAATCCATGGCCGGGTCGACAAGTATTGCATGAGCTTCTTTTCGTCGGGCTTGCCGGTAGCCTGGTCCGGCTTTAGCATCTTTAGGCCCTCAAGCACTTCATCGGGGGTACGACCAAAAAATAGTGGTATCGTTAGGCCGATTAGGTCAGTTACTGTGCCATCTGGGAGATAGAATTTTACAGCCATTGAAGGAGTCACTGCAGGTCCCCAAGGATTTCCAGATGCGCTGTGTCCATGCCGCACAGTAGCTGGGACAGGCTCACCTTGTAGATGTACTGCACGACTCAGCTTCTTTGCTTCCGGAGTGGCCTTGAATACGGCGGCATAATAACGTCCTTGGGCATGCACACCACGGTAGCCTGGATGAAACCCCTGAAAATTCTGATGGATCATTTCAACCAGCTCTGTTGCTCGACGGTATTGACTTGGAGTCATTTTTCTCTCCTGTTTTCTAACTGCTGGCCGCATCTAGCAGAACATCCAATCCACCCTTAACTTTCAATGCCTTCCATACATCTCGTACGGTTGTGTCTGGGTAAGCGCTGTAAAAGTATGTCGCTGTGACTTGGTGTTTAACTATAAAGTCCTTGATATCAGGACTATGTATTCCAGGATAACCCTCAACTTCTGAAAAATCATAATCAATATCGTCAGGAATTATCGTCGCAAAGTCGTTGATGTACGCGTCCCAATCACCATCATAGGTGGAAGCGAATAAGAGCCTAGTATCATTATCGAAAATCACAAACCTCATATCATGAAGGGTTCCTATGCGATCGGCAGGACGTTGATCTTGGGATCTGATAGCATCCCTCATCTTCTTTCGCATGCGTTCTGCACCACCTGGTTTGAGCTTAAAAATTAAAGTGAACTCATTTGACCGTCCTGCCTTTAACCCAGGCCGAACATTACCTTGTGCTACATTGGGGTTTGACATAGCGATAGATCATTTTGGATTTTTATAAACATTTATGAGCCAATTAGAATTCCTGGCCACCGTATATTGTAAAGGTGTCTATATAATCATGAATAGTATCACTCATAATACTACAATACAAAAGTGATCAAATATTGCAAATCGTAGAATTTTATAATCAAATAATTACAGGTTTGGGTAAATATAGTGCCTATAGATCTTTGGACTTTGTTGTTTCCTTGTCCTATTATCTAACTGCTAGCGGCATCCAACAAAACATCCAATCCACTCTTAACTTTCAATGCCTTCCTTATGTCTCGCACCGATGCATCCGGGTAAGCACTGTAAAAATATGTCGAAGTGATTTGATGTTTAACGATATAGTCCTTGATATCTGGACTCTTTATTCCAGGATAGTCATCAACCTCTTCAAACGCGAGATCAATATAGTCGGGAATGAGTGCAGCAAAGTCATTAATGTACGCATCCCAATCACCATCAAAAGTCGACGCAAATAAGAGTCTGGTATCATTGTCGAAAATAGTGAACCTCATATCGTGAAGGGTACCCACTCGATCGGCAAAAACTTGATTTTGATTTCCAAATCTAGAATCAGAAGCCAGCTTCTTCCGCAAACGTTCAGCACCACCCGGTTTGAGATTCATAATTAAAGTGAATTCTTGTACCTGTCCTGCCTTTAATCCAGGCCGAGACTCAGCTTGATTTGCTTTACTCATTTATCGTATTATCTACTCGATACTATTAAGCATTTTATCAAAAGTCTGATCAACTGAAAAGATTACGAATACATTATGACCGTAACTATATAGTTCTACGAAATTTACTATATTTGGGTAGCTACAAAATTCATTAAGTCGCAACTTCACCCAATGAGGCCAACCATTTCAACGCATTCAAGCCTGGCATGAAGCAATATTCACCACCGCGTACCACAATAAATTGTGGGAGTCCATGAAGCCTTCTCCGGACAGGATGCTTGGGAATAGTAAAGATATTCTCACCTTGGCCGTTGTTCAAGAGTGGATCTTGCTCTGTCCCGTGACCGATGAAATTGCCGTCGGTGATCCATTGCGATTGAATGAATTCAAACTGCCGCTTTATATGTGCGCCCATGAACAGAAAGACGCCGCCACGATCCAAGCCATCGTCTTCCATGACGCCTGCTGGCAGAGGTGGACCATAGTTAGTTCCACGCCTCAGAAAGTGATGAAGATTGACAGCGACTAAATCATTCTTTAGCGCATCGCGAGGATTAACACGTCTAATGTGTGCGCTGAAAGGACAGTTTAGCCCCTTCATGTCATCTGAATAGCCGAACTTGTTATTGCGGCTTTTATCTGCGCCTAAGGTAGAGTCATCCTGTTCGGGAGCAAGTACCAGAGGCGCACCACTACGCCATCTGCCAACCATCTTCGCAGCAATTAGTTCTTCTTCTGCAGGAGACGTGGCCACTTCATGCAGATATTTTCGAAAGGCAGCTACTCTGGTATGAAATTTTCGGATAACCACAAAGGTCCCGTTACGACGTAAAATTTCAGGCTCAGGACTTGTTGCCGTTTCCCCAGTTTCGTCAGGGTAACCCATGACGATTTCACCGGGCTTAATTGTTGCTCCGGATCCCACAGGAGGATTGTTACTACTTCCTTCAACGTACGGATTATGGAGTCCATCTTTAAAGCCAAAAGCATTCCGTCCCTCTGGAAGCTCACCGAATTTCTGTCGGTAAACTACTGATATTTGAGAAAGATCCATAATACTCTGGCGAGCTCGCTCCAAAACCGTATCCAAGCTTTTATCGTCACTTGAGTAAATCGCGAGAGCAACATGCACCTCCGAAGTTCCTAATGGATGATCCCAATGAGCCGGCGCATTCTCACCAATGTCATTGAGAATCGATGCCCTCGCTGCCATGCCTTGACGGAATTCCTCGGGGAAGCTATCCAAGGATTCTTGCGATAGACCTAGGGCTTTGAGTCCTTGATATGTGAACACGATGCCTAACCAGGCTGGAATACTTGGTACCCACCAATCTTCGGCCGGCGCAACGTATGGAATAATACGGTGCAACATTTCACGGCCCTGTGCCGCATCGTTTATTCGAAGTACCACGTATTCTCCCTTATACGGAGACGGACGAGGGCGAAGAACAGCCGCTTGTATGTCACTTATATCAAGCACTGGAATTGCTGTTTTCGACATCAATATTGCTCCTTCAACTGTTCACCTGATTGGATATGTATCTCAGTCACTCCCACTAGTATTATTCTGTAATTATTTAGGGCTTGTGATATAACTAGGCACAACTTCAAGCTAGTCCTTATTTTGCGCGAAGGATTTCAGATCATAATAGTGGTGGATTGTCTTGGCTGAGAGTCATTCCTTGTCCTATTCTCTAACTGCTAGCCGCATCTAGCAGAACATCCATTCCCTTCTTAACATTCAATGCCTTCCACACATCTTTTACTGTTGCATTTGGGTAAGCACTGTAAAAATGCGTCGAAGTGACTTGGTTTTTAACGAGAAAATCCTTGAAGTCTGGACTCTTTATTCCAGGATAGCCTTCAGTCTCTCCAAACGCAAGATCAATATAGTCCGGAATGTATGCACCAAAGTCTTCAATGTATGCATCCCAATCACCATCAAAAGTCGACGCAAATAAGAGTCTTGTGTCGTTGTCGAAAATAAGGAACCTAAGATCGTGAACCGTACCTACTCCATCGACATGACTTTGGAAGTTGGAATCAGAAGCGATCTTCTTTCGCAGGCGTTCAGCGCCACCTGGTTTGAGCTTGAAAATTAGAGTGAACTCATTTACACGCCCTGCCTTTAACCCTGGTCGAGATTGAGCTTGACTTTCTTTACTCATGCATAGTATTCATTAGTTGACGCTATTAAGCATTTTCTGAAAAGGGTATATCGAATCGTTGTCAAATAAAATAAAACGGGCTCATCTATCTAGTAACACCTTGCCCTTTTGTTACTGCCTCAGAAAGTGATGAAGATTGACAGCAACTAAATCATTCTTTAACGCGTCTCGAGGATTAACACGCCGGATATCTGCACTAAAGGGGCATTTCAAACCCTCCATGTCAGCCGAATAGCTGAAATCATTATTACGGTTAGGATCTGTAAACTAGCAAATGCTTCCTGTGGCAAGTTTCAGGTAATTCTTTAATTTGTGTTACATAGCCAAGATCACTTTGCCTCTAGGATGTTCATTCTTTTGGTAATCTAGCGCATCACTAGCCTCATCCAACGAAAACTCCTTCTCTACATTTACCTTTATATTATTTTGATCCACCCATTCCGCCACTTTAGTTAAATGTTCCTTATCAGGTTGTGTGAATTGAAATATGGCTTTGACATCGTATTGATTCATTAGCTTTGGATCAGGTTGCTCTAACATAGAAACAATTACGCCGCCTTTCTTCAAAACTTTGAAAGATCTTCTGTAAGTGTCACCCCCTACAGTATCGAAAACTGCATCATAATTTTGAAGCAAGTCTTCAAAGGTTTGAGTCTTGTACTCTATTACGGTATCTGCTCCCAGTTTTTGTACAAAAGGCTTGTCACTTGCACTTACTGTCGTTGCTACGTACGCTCCTAAGCTCTTGGCAAGCTGAATTGCGATTGATCCTATACCTCCTGCGCCGCCATGAATTACGAGCTTCTGATCTTTTGATAAACTCATATCTTCGGTAAGGACTCTCCAGGCAGCGACACCCACAAGGGGTAAACCTGCCGCTTCAGCATAACTTAATCTCTTGGGTTTATTTGCGATACTTTTCATATCTGCGACAGCCATTTCAGCAAATGCTCCCGATCCGCCACTTATTACACCAGCCTGTCCAAATACCTCATCTCCTTGTTTAAAATCTGAAGGAGAGACACCTTCTCCAACTTGTTTAATAACCCCAGAGAAATCTATCCCCAAGGTTGACGGGAATTGAAGTGGAAACATTTGTTGGAAGCCACCTTCGCTAATTTTCCAATCTACTGGATTTACCCCGGCCGCTTTTATAGCGACTAAAACTTTTCCGGGAGATACAGTTGGCTCAGGCGTGTATTGATTAATCTCAATAACATCGCTGCTTCCATATTTATTAATCTGAGCAGATTTCATACTGATTATAGCGCTTGGTACTATTAAAGGGTAGATAATCGCAAATTGGGATATTAAGGTAGTTCCTTGAATTAGTAGCGTAGATATCATTATAATCTAACGAATGGCCACAATTAGGACATATCATTTTACACGACCTGCCGATCAATTCACTATTGCATCTGTAACACTTCAATTTTGATTCACTCATTCAGATCCCTTTCATCATCAAATTTTGAATTCAGCCACTATATTAATTCGTGCTGTTCGAATAGCAAGGCCGTAATAACAGGCTCTCACGGGAATGATTCAACCTTTGCATTTATTGTAGTTGAATAATCATGAAGTTTTTCAAGCATCTTATGAAACTCTTGGTTGAGGCTACATTATCAAGCTGATTACTTATGTGGTAACAAAACTGCGATCCAGTGTATAATACTGGACGTTAAACTTGTGCCCTACCTCCATCAACAAACAATTCGATACCTGTGATAAAACTGCTATCATCAGATGCTAAAAACAAAACAGCTTTTGCTACCTCATCGGGAGTTCCAATCCGACCCAGAGGGATTGAGTCCACAGCTCCCACTTTGACCTGTTCTTCAACCACTTGCAACCCACTGATTGCCGCACTGCCGGCAGGTGTATCAATTCGTCCCGGACTCACGATATTCACTCGAATCTTGTGGTTTTTAAGCTCTGCAGTAAATGAACGAGCCAGTGACCGCACGGCAGCTTTTGTTGCGCCATAAACACTCAACCCTTCCATACCCTTAGATCCGGCGACAGATCCTGTGAGAACTATTGAACCGCCTTCATTAAACAAGGAAAGTGATTTCTGAACTGTGAAGAATAGACCTTTGACGTTTACACCAAATGTTTTATCAAAATAGGTTTCAGAAACCGAATCCAATGTAAATAAATCCATTATGCCCGCATTAGCGAAAAGGACATCTATCTTACCTTTTTGTTCCTTGACTTTATCATACAACCTATCAAGATCATCAAGCTTTGACACATCACCTTGAACACCGGTAACGCTTTTACCTATCTGGGTGACTGCCTGATCAAGCTCCTTCTGACGACGACCTGTAATGAAAACATGTGCACCCTCATCAACAAATCGTTGTGCCGTGGCTAGACCTATACCGCTGCTTCCACCAGTTATGACAGCAACTTTTCCATCAAGTCTTCCCATAATGATATTAGTTTAGTTTAGAATTAATAAATGCAGTAGTAGTGAATTGCCAAGAACGAACTCATTAAGTAGTTAATGTCTACACCCTCCACTACAGATCGTGGATAAGTAGGTAATATTGACAAAAAAATTATTGATGAATAAATTGGGAGTGAATAAAGCATAATTAGCAGAAATAGGAGTGTTATAACGTGATACAAAAACATCAAATCGACAATCAGTTCATACGGATCTGGAAAGTCCACACAAAATTGATAGATTCGGGGTTAGTCCTTATTTAAATTTCGAAGATAGTTATCTCATTCATGGTAAATATGCAAGAAAATAGAAAGCAGGATGAATCGAAAGATCTATATTTTTTCTGGTTTTTTCTTTAGAATTACCCTTGTATGTTTTGGTCCGCGATACTCCTTACATTAATTGTCGAGTATTCGTAACCCAGATTCATATCATGGTACCACATAGCAGATGGGTTGTATAATATGTTACCAACTACAGAAATTTATTATAATTACAATTGGATTAAAATTTACCATATGATCTCTTTTCCTGTTATTAGAAAGTAATCAAACCGGAGGGAATAGTCTCATTTTTCATGTGGATCCGAGTCGTTTAGTGAACAAAGCTATTGGAAACACCAAAATACGTAGTTTAAGCAAAACTTGTGATGATTGCAATACTTAAACAAAGCAGAATTGAGATGCTATCTTTTTGAATCATATTTTGTGTAACTTCAAGTCGCTTAAAATAGGAGCCTTCTTGTGGCGAGAGTCATCTATAATAGCAGACAATATACATGTAATATGTTATGGTGTTCATACGTAAAAGGAGTTGTACATAATGGGTACTCATGTTTCAATTTCGGGCACCGAAGCCGCTGATCGCTTGGAGATACGTAACCTTATAGATGCATATGCACATTGTGCCGATAGACGTGACGCGAAGGGGCAAATCTCCCTTTTTACTACGGATACACACTTCGTTGTGTTCATGGATGCAAGATCCCAGAAACCGTCTATGGAATTGTACCGACGAGAAGACTTGGCACCGGTATTTGACGAACTGAATAAATACGAAGCTACAACTCATTTCATGGGGCAAAGCACTGTAGTCCTAGATGGGGAACGGGCAACTGGAGAAACGTATTGCATTGCCCATCATGTGTCTGAATCTGATGGGAAAAGAACTCTGTTTATTGCATCTATTCGCTACTATGATGTCTTTGCAAAAGTTGACGGAAAGTGGCTTTTTTCCGAGCGAAAGCTCATTGTTGATTGGACGGATACCCATGCCATGGGTGTTTGATTTTAATTATTATATGTTATAGCTAATTTACTTTATTCATACATCTAATCCTTTTATAAGTAACAATATTGTTACTTACTTCTTGTAAACCAAAGCCAAGGCCTATTAGTTCGAGCCGGGATTAAATAATATACAGGAATGACTATAAACAATACAAGACTTACAGTGGTACTGGCAAATGATAGAGCTGCTGCGATCAAATAAATAATAATGCCTGTAATGCCTCTTCGAGACATTATTGTGATAAAATTCGGATCAAGATCAGAATCAACTAAACGATGTTCTTTTGTTGCATACGACCATTGTACTGCAGCCCAAGATCCGGCTAGGACGATATTGATTCCATAAATTATCACCGAGATCTGCTGATCTGTATATTCTCCAAGCAGAGCTGTTGAAAAAGGTATAATCGCTATAAACATTAGATAAAAGATTGTGATCCATACGAATACATGATTGACTCGTTTGATGTAATAAAATTGGTCGTGATGATTAATCCAAAAGAAACCTAATATTATGAAACTCAATGCATAACTATAGATTACCGGCCATAACTCTAGCAGTCGTTTTGGAAGTTCACCAGCAGCGACTTGTGGATGAGTTAACTGTGGAACTGCTATCTCTAGCACTAAAAGAGTCATTACTATAGCAAATATTCCGTCAGTAAGCATCTCTATACGA
>Ga0207428_10003372_pt1 | contig 15530 bp, 10 predicted proteins | sample RhiMethybrSRZTD1_FD_187600 | JGI IMG/M metagenome (GOLD analysis project Ga0207428, IMG submission 187600) | Populus rhizosphere microbial communities from Tennessee, USA - Rhizosphere MetaG P. TD hybrid SRZTD1 (SPAdes) (version 3) | ecosystem: Host-associated > Plants > Roots > Rhizosphere >...
CGCGGGGAGGGAGATCGAGCGGCCCGCGGCCAGGCTTTCCATGAGCATGCGCCACCCCTCACCGGCGCCCGCGCGGCCACCGACGATGAAGTCGAGGGGCACGAAGACGTCGCGCCCGCAGTTGGGCCCGTTGTGAAAGGGGATGCCCATGGGGTCGTGTCGCAGGCCGATCTCGATCCCCGGAAGATGAGATGGCACCAGCGCGCACGTGATCCCCAGGTCCTCGCGCGTGCCCAGAAGGCCTTCGGGATCCCGCAGCCGGAAAGCAAGGCCGATCAGGGTAGAGACCGGACCGAGCGTGATGTAGCGCTTGCGCCAGTTGAGGCGCATGCCCAGGACCTCCCGGCCCTCGTAGACGCCCCGACAGACGACGCCCTCGCTCTGAGTGGCCGCCGCATCGCTGCCTGCCTCGGGGCCGGTGAGCGCGAAGCACGGGATCTCCTCGCCGGAGGCCAGCCGGGGCAGGTATCGCGTCTTCTGCTCGTCGGTGCCGTATCGGATCAGCAGCTCGGCGGGGCCCAGGGAGTTCGGCACCATTACCGTGACGGCGGCGGTGACGCTGCGGCTGGCCAGCTTGACCACCACCGCCGAATGGGCGATCGCCGAGAAGCCGAGACCGCCGTACTCCTCGGGGATGACCATGCCGAAGAAGCCGTGGCGCTTGATGAACTGCCACGCTTCCGGCGGGAGGTCGCCGGCCTGGCTGACCTGCCACTCGTCGACCATGGCGCACAGCTCCTGGACCGGGCCATCGAGGAAGGCGCGCTCCTTTCCGGAGAGAGGGCGCGGCTCGAAGCGCAGCAGCTTGCTCCAGTCCGGAGCGCCGGAGAACAGATCCCTGTCCCACCACACGGTGCCGGCCTCCAGCGCGATGCGCTCGGTCTCGCCCATTCGCGGCAGCATTTGCGCTACGAGGCGCATCACCCACCACGTGACGAGGCGCTGCCGGAGGGCCGGCAGGCCGAAGACGGCCGCCGCGGCCAGCCACAGGCCGACCGCCGCCGCAAAGAGCGGCGGCGATGCGACTCCGCCGGCCGCCCAGGCGGCCAAGGCCCCGGCCAGCGCCAGAACCCATCCCCAGAACGGCCGTCCGGCATACACCAGCCCCACCAGGAGGCCAACGAGGATCGCGGCGACGAGAGCTCCTTGAACTGGCGTCATGTCCCCTCCCTCAAAGCTCTACCCGCATCCAGACTTCGAGCCCCGATCGGCGGGGATCCTGAAGTAGCATGCCGTAGACGGCCGCGAGCTGGCTGGGCGATCGAAACCCCGTACGACCACGATGGTGCCGAGCATAAGCCACGCGCTCCGGCCCAGCGAGTGGATGATTGGACATGCCTAGCGCACCCTGGACCGCGCACTATCCGCGAGGCGTCCCCGCCGAGATCGATCCCGACCGTTACGGGTCGATCGTCGAGCTCTTCCACACCTCCTGCGAGCGGTTCCGCGACAAGCCGTCCTTCTCGAATATGGACGTCGTGCTGTCGTTCGGGGACCTTCAGCGGCGGAGCGGCGAGTTCGCGGCTTTCCTCCGCAAGGACCTGGGACTCGCCAAGGGGGATCGGATCGCGCTGCAGATGCCCAACGTCCTGCAATATCCAGTGGCGCTGTTCGGGGCACTGCGAGCCGGGTTGGTGGTCGTCAACGTCAACCCCCTCTACACGGCGCCCGAGATGGAGCACCAGTTCCGGGACTCGGGCATCGCGGCCATCGTCATCCTCGCCAACTTCGCCCGCAAGCTTCAGGAGGTGCTGCCAGCCCTCGCCAAGTCCGGGAAGCCGCCGCGGGTTATCGTGACAGAGCTCGGGGACCTGTTCCCCGGTCCGAAGCGCGTGCTGGTCAACGCGGCCGTCCGCTACCTCAAGCGGATGGTGCCGTCCTTCGACATTCCCGGCGCGATCCGAATGCGTGACGCCCTGGATCAGGGGCAGCGCCATGGCCCCGTCCCCGATGCGGATCTGTCGGGCGAGGACCTGGCCTTCCTCCAGTACACCGGGGGCACGACGGGCACGCCCAAGGGCGCCATGCTGACGCACCGGAACATCGTGTCGAACATGGAGCAGGCCTCCGCGTGGATGAGCCCGCTCTTCGTGGAGGGCGAGGAGACCGTCCTCACCCCGCTTCCGCTGTACCACATCTTCTCGCTGACGGTGAACTGCCTGCTCTTCCTGAAATGGGGCGCGCTCAACGTCCTGGTCACGAACCCGCGCGACTTCCCGGGCTTCATCAAGCTGCTCGGCCGGCAGCGCTTCACGGTCATGACCGTGGTCAGCACCCTCCTCAACGCGCTCATGAGCCAGCCCGGGTTCGGCCGGCTCGACTTTGGCCGGGTCAAGCTCAGCGTGGCGGGGGCGATGGCGCTCCAGCGAACGGTGGCCGAGCGGTGGCGCTCCCTCACGGGCAACCGGCTCGTCGAAGGCTACGGGCTCACCGAGGCCTCACCGGTCGTGTGCTGCAACCCGGTCGACGGCAGCGACCGCCTCGGGACGATCGGGCTGCCCTTGCCTTCTACCGAGGTACGGCTGGTGGGTGACGACGGGAACGAGGTCGGACCGGGGCAACCCGGCGAGCTCCTGGTCAAGGGGCCGCAGGTCATGAAGGGGTACTGGAACCGGCCCGGCGAGACGGCGGAGGTGCTGCGCGGGGGATGGTTACGGACCGGGGACATCGCCCAGTTCGACGAAGCCGGTTTCCTCCGCATCGTGGATCGGAAGAAGGACCTCATCCTGGTCTCCGGCTTCAACGTCTACCCCAACGAGGTCGAGGACGTCGTCTCCCAGCACCCGGACGTGGCCGAGGTGGCGGCCATCGGCGTTCCGGACGACAAGTCGGGCGAGGTCGTGAAGATCGTCGTGGTCAAGCGCGCGGCTGGACTCACCGCGGACGAGCTCATCGAGTTCTGCCGTTCCAGGCTCGCCGCCTACAAGGTGCCGAAATACGTCGAGTTCAGCAAGACCGAGCTGCCCAAGACGAACGTGGGGAAGATCCTGCGGCGGGCGCTGCGGTAGCCTGAGCGGCCGCTGACTACTGCGCCCCGCGCGAGCGCAGGAAGCGCGCGGCCCCTGCCCGGGACCATCGACGGCCCCCGGCAGCTCGCGTCAGAGCGAGGTTCGACGAAGCAACTGGGCATTGACGGCCACCACGATCGTGCTCAGGGACATCAAGACGGCCCCCACGGCCGGGTGGAGCAGTATCCCCCATGGCGCGAGCACGCCCGCGGCCAGGGGAATGGCGGCAACGTTGTAGCCGGCCGCCCACCAGAGGTTCTGCACCATCTTGCGGTAGGTGGCCTTGCTGAGCGTGATGATCCGCGGCACGTCGCGTGGGTCGCTCCGGACGAGCACGACGTCGCCCGCTTCCACCGCCACGTCGGTCCCCGCCCCGATCGCGATGCCGACGTCCGCCGTCACCAGGGCCGGCGCATCATTCACTCCGTCGCCGACCATGGCCACGCGCTTGCCCTGTCTCTGGACTTCCTGGATCTTCGATGCTTTCTGCTCGGGCAGTACCTCGGCGAAGACGGTGTCGATCTCGAGGTCGGCGGCGACAGACCGGGCGACTGCCTGTGCGTCGCCCGTCATCATGATGACCTCGATGCCTTGTTCGTGGAGGCGGCGGACGGCCTCCTTCGATTCCTCGCGCACGGCGTCCGCCACCGCAAACACGGCCACTGCCGTGCCGTCCTCGATCATCGTGATGGCAGCCTCTCCACGCGCAGCCGCGCGGTCCACCGCCGCCCGCAGGACGGCGTCCGGTTCGACGCCGAGCCGGCGGAGCAGGGCCGGCCCGCCGACCTGAAGGCGTCGTCCGCCCACGACCGCCTCCACGCCGTGGCCTGGGATCGCCTGGAAGCTCTCCGCCTTCGGGATGGAGAGTCCGCGCTCGCCCGCGCTCTTGAAGATGCCCTGAGCAATGGTGTGCTCCGAATCCGCTTCCACCGCGGCCGCGTGGGCGAGTGCCTGGTCCGGCACGCCGCCTTCGCGCACGGTGATCTCCACGACGCGGAATTCGCCGCGCGTCAGCGTGCCCGTCTTGTCGAAGAAGACGGCGTTCACCCGCCGAGCCTCCTCGAGGCCGCGACGGTCGCGGATCAGTAAACCGCTCCGCGCCCCGAGCGTGGTCGAGATCGCGACCACCAGCGGGATGGCCAGGCCGAGCGCGTGGGGGCAGGCGATGACGAGGACGGTCACGACACGCTCGATCACGAAGGCGGCGTCTTCACCAGCCAGGGCCCAGCCCACCAGCGTCAGCGCGGCGGCGACAACGGCCACGATCGTGAGCCAGAGAGCGGCGCGGTCGGCGAGGGCCTGCGCACGGGAGCGCGAGGTCTGCGCTTGCGCCACCAGGCGCATGATGCCGGCCAGCGCCGTCTTCTCTCCGATGCCCGTGACTTCGACGCGCAGCGAACCGGCCCCGTTCACGGTCCCCGCGATCACTCGGCCGCCCGTCTCCTTGCGGACGGGCCGTGACTCGCCGGTGATCATGGCCTCGTTGACGTCGCTCACGCCTTCGCGCACGACGCCGTCCGCGGGCACCGCCGCGCCGGGCCGGACGAGCACGAGATCTCCTTCGCGAAGGTCGGAGGCCTTGATCTCCTCCGTGCGGTCGCCCACGATCCGCACCGCCTTGTCCGGCAGGAGCCGGGCCAGCTCCTTCAATGCGCCCTGGGCTTGCGAGATCGAGCGCATCTCGACCCAGTGGCCGAGGACCATGATGGTGACGAGCGTGGCCAGCTCCCACCAGAGATCGGATCCGGGGAACCCCAGCGTGACGGCCAGGCTGAACAGGAAGGCGACGCTGATGGCCAGGGCGATCAGGGTCATCATTCCCGGCCGCCGGTCGGCCAGCTCGCCTGCGGCCCCCTTGACGAAGACGAGCCCTCCGTAGGCGAACACGAGCGTCCCGAAGACAGCGGAGATCCAGCGCGAGGCGCCGGGGCCGCCGGGCGCCTCGTAGCCCAGCCAGTGCTGGATCATCGGGCCCCAGACGAGGGTGGGAATCGACAGCAGGAGGGTGCCCCAGAACTTCTGGCGGAACATCTCGACGGAGTGGCCGGCGTGCGTGTCGTGGCCTTCGTGACCGTGATGGGCCTGGCGAGCAGCGACGGTGTCATGGCGGGCGTGCGCGTCATGGCCGGCGTGAGGGCCGTGGCCGTGATTCGCGGCGGGGGGGGCGTGCCCTTCCGGCTCGGGGTGGTCGTGCCGATTCACAAGACCGTTCTGAACGGTGCCCTGACGCCGGTCACGTTCGCTTCCCGTTCGTGGCGGCACGAGCCTTGTTCGCTGCCGCCTTGCGATCTTCACCCATGGTGCACCTCGAATTGCGGACCTCGAGCCATGGTCAGGATTCGCACGTCGACTCCGCGTTGGCCAGCGGACATGAGCAGATCGACAAAGTGGCGATGAGGCGCCCCGCTGGTGCGGTCTATCATGACACCGCTCGTCAGGAAGGGCGGTCTTCTGACTGACGAAGGGCTGACGCGTCACGCCGGGGCTGGACTTGACATCCGCGCGGCACGGACCGGCGTATGCTGGCGATGCGTTGATCCCCGATCCTCTGGAGGGGACACGGCCGTGAGGCGACGAAGCAAAGTGTCGGCCGCGCGCTTGACACAGCCGCGATTTGCGATGGCGATGAGCATGTCGCCCATGCCGAGCAAACACCTGCGCACGACCGCCGTCGATTCACCTCCGGCATCGCCATTTCGCGCAAGGAGCAAGCCATGACTCTACCCAAGACCATGCGTGCGGCGCGCCTGCACGCGTACCGCAAGCCCCTGCGGATCGACGAAGTCCCCGTGCCCCGGCCGGCGGAAGGCCAAGTCGTGGTGCGGGTGCTGGGCGCGGGCTTCTGCCACAGCGACCTGCACATCATCGGCGGCGAGATCGAACAGCTGCCGAAGCTGCCGCACACGCTCGGGCACGAGAACGCCGGCGTCGTGGCCGCCCTGGGCCCCGGGGTCCACGCGGTGAAGGAAGGCGACCCGGTCGCCGTATACGGCGCCTGGGGCGACGGCTTCTGCGACTACTGCGTCGCCGGCGAGGAGAACCTCTGCGACACGATGCAGTGGGTCGGCCTCTCACAGTGGCAAGGCGGCTATGCCGAGTACCTGCTGGTGCCGCACGAGCGCTACCTGGTGAAGCTCGGGAAGCTGGAACCGAAGGTGGCGGCGCCGATGACCGACGCCGCGCTCACGCCCTACCGAGCGATCACGCGAGCGCTGCCCGCGGTCACGCCCGACTACCCGGTGCTCGTGATCGGCACCGGCGGGCTGGGGCAGTTCGGGATCAAGATCCTGCGGCTGCTCTCCGGATCTGAGGTCATCGCCGCCGACATCGCGGATCCGAAGCTCGAGACCGCGCGCAAGGTGGGCGCCCACCACGTGATCAACACCCGGTCCGATGGAGCCCTCGAGCGCATCCTCGAGCTGTCACGCGGCGGTGTGGCCGCCGCCTTCGACTTCGTCGGGGCCGACGCGACCCTGGCCCTCGCCGGCGGCGCGACGCGGAAGGGCGGGCGCGTCGTGCAGGTCGGCCTGGCCGGCGGCGAGGCGCGACTCAAGGCGATGGCGACCTGGCGACCGGAGATCCAGTTCTCCTACTCGTGGTGGGGCAACATCAAGGAGCTGCGTGAAGTCCTGGCCATGGCCGACGACGGCCGCCTCACGCCCATCGCGCTGGCGTTCGAGCCGCTCGAACGCATCAACGACGTCCACGACCGGCTGGAATCCGGAAAGGCGGAAGGCCGGCTGGTCCTCACGCCGTAACGACTCGCAGAATCCCTAGCGCGGGACTCGCGCGAAGCCTTCGCCCACCACGAGCACCCGCACGTCGCGGGCGGGCAGCGACTCGCGCCACTGGAAGCCGTCTCCGGTCGGGGTGACGCGCAGGGCCGCTCCGCTCGCGAGGTCGTGCACCGAGCGTCCGTCGAGCGGCAGGCGCAGGCGTATGGTCGCCTCCGCCGGCGCCGCGGCGTGGTTGAAGACGAACACGAGGTGTGACGTGCCCGACGCGAGGAGGCGCACCTCGAACGCGTCGCCCGCCGTCGCGACCGGCCGCGTGGCGCCGGCCCAGTCGAGCAGCCCCTCGTAGAACCGGCGCGTGGTCTCCGCGGGCTCGCTCACGAAGCCCGCGCTCACGTACGACCCGAGCATCAGCGCCTTGCCCTTGCCGAAGCCCGAGGCGACCGCGGCCGGCGCGCCGCTGGCGAAGCGCGCGAGCACGCGGGCGCCGCTGGCCGTGGGCTCGAGGCTCTCCTCGTACCAGCGCCCCGGCAGTCGGTCGCCCGGCGCGAGGCCGGGCATCCCCTCGGCCGCGACCAGAGCGGCCTTCCCCTTCTCGACCGTCTGCACGTCCGCCTCGCGCGCGCCCACGACCTCGGCCAGGCCGAGACCCGGGATTACGGACGCGGCGCGGCCGCTCTCGTCGTTCCAGCCCGCGCGCGCCTCCAGCACCAGAGACCCGCCCGCGCGCACGTACTCGCGGAGCTCTGCCGCGGCGGACGCGCGCAGCATCAGGGGGTACGGCAGCACCACGAGCCGGTAGGCCGCGAGCTCCGCCGCCTTCAAGTAGTCCGCGTGCACGAAGTCGAGCGGCACGTTGGAGGGAAAGAGCGCGCGGTAGACGCCGAGCAGCGAGTCGCGCTCGATGCCGGCGACCTCGCCCTGGGGCCCGCCGTAGGCGGCCGCGCGCTGCCGGCCGCCGACGAAGTGCGAGAGCGGGTTGTACACCACAGCGACCTGGGACGGCAGGGGGCGGGCGGCCAGGAAAAGCGGTGAGTGGCTGCCGACGAGACGCGCGATGGCCCCTGCGGCCTTCGCGCGCTCCGTGAGGGTCCCGTCGAGCTGGACGAGCCCGAAGCCACCGGACTCGTAGCCGGTGCTCATCGGGTAGTAGGCGTAGGTCGCGATCGCCTTGGCCCCGCGCGCGAGCGCGCTCCAGGTCCAGATCCGCAGGTCCGCCGGTGTCACCGTCGGCGAGACGTTGAGCGCGATCGTGCCGAAGCCAGCCTGCAGCTCGCCGATCCAGAAACCATCACGGCCGCCCGCGTAGCCAAAGGAGCGCGTGAAGTCGAGCAGTGCCCCGCGCCACTCCGTGTCGCGGTCCACGAACGCGGAATGCTTCGGGTAGAAGGACGTCCCGTAGTAGTCGACCTGCGCGGCCATCGTCCAGTCGTCGGACTGGCCCTCCCAATAGTGCGGCGACGCGAACAGGCCGACGCCGGCGGCGTGGCTCGTCGCGACGCGGTCGGGCGCGCCGCGCTTCACCGCCTGGTACCGGGCGCCCAGGTCTTCGCCGAGCTTGGCGACGATGAAGGACTTCCAGTCGATGTAGTCCGTATAGGACAGTATCGTGCTGAGGCGGTTGGGCTCGACCTCGTCCCACGCCGTGTAGCCGCGATACCACGCGGCGTTGAGCGCCTCCAGCGTCCCGTACTTCTGCTTCAGCCAGCCACGGAAACGGCCGACCGTGTTCCGGCAGAAGCAGAACTCCGGGTTCGGGATGTACGTCGGGTTCGCCCAGTTGATGACGTGCGGCTCGCTCCAGAGGTCGAAGCCGAGGAAGGCCGGGCTCGCCGCCGCGCGCCTCGCCACCGCCTCGTAGAAGGCGAGGTCGGCCTGGCGGACGCGAGGGTGGTCGAGACAGTAGCCTGGCGACGACTCCGGGCGGATGGCCTGGCCGTTCGAGCTCACGAAAAGCGCGTCCGGGTTCTCGCGCCCCACCCAGGCCGGGGCCGAGTCCATGTAGACCTGCACGATAACGCGCAGGCCCTCCTCTTCCGCGAGCTCGAGGATGACGTCGAGCGTGTCGAAGCGGTAGACGCCGCGCGCGGGCTCGCCGCTCGCCCAGTCGAGCCAGCAGCGGACGGTGTTGAAGCCGAGGGCGCGGATCTGTTTCAGGTCGCGCCGCCACTCCTCCTTCTTCGCGCGGGGGTCGGCCTCGAGCATCGGCGCCCGCGCCTTGCCGCCGCCATACCAGACGGCCATCGGGAAGATGGGCTCGGGCCGGCTCGCGTCTTCCGCGCGAACGCTGGCCGAGACCGCGAGCAGGAGGATCGCGGCCATGCCGGACCGCGTGCGGCGCGAGAGTGCCGCCTCCAGTGCTCGCATGGGTGTTCGCGCCGCAGATTCTATAGCGATGCGGGCGCGCGCTCGGATTCGTCAGGGCCGAGCAGACCCTGGCCGGCGCAGCTATCGGCGGGCGTGATCGGGCGGGGGAGCCGCGACGACGACCTCCGCGGGCCGAATCAGCTCGTCCCCGAGGCGCCAGCCCCGGCGTAGCTCGCGCATGACGGTCCCCGCCTCGTGCGCCGCCGACGGCTCGTACGCGATCGCGTCGTGCACGCGGGGGTCGAAGGGCCGGCCCAGGGCTTCAATGGCCTCCGCTCCCGCCTCCGTGACCGCGGCGAGCAGCAGGCGGTGCGTGGACTGGACGCCCTCATAGAAGGCGGTGTCGCTCGACCCGGCGGCCAGGGCGCGCTCGAACGTGTCGATCACGGGCAGGATCGCGCGAAGTGCGCGCCGGCGGCCCTCGGCTTCCGCCACCTGGCCCTCGCGGGCGGCGCGCTTGCGCAGGTTGTCGAAGTCGGCGCGCAGGCGCAGGTTGCGCTGCTTTTCTTCCTCGAGCGCATTGCGCAGGCTCGCAGCCTCGCCGGCCACATCCGGCCGTTCGTCCGGGGTCGTTCTCGACGCCTCGACATCCCCGGCCGCTGGATCAAGTTCTGGCGGATCCCTCCGCCCCGCACTCATGCCGTTCTCTCGGCGCTCCTGGATCGAGCTGCTTCGCGTACGTCCGGTCTTCGTCGGCGCACCTCGCCATTCTCAGCCGCCGAGCAGTACAGGGCAAGGGTGTTCGGCACCAAACCACAAGCGCGTCATGGTTTCGGCCGGATTCGCAATCCGTGCGCCACGGACCGGCGTATGCTGGGCCATCCGTCGACCCCCGATCCTTCTGGAGGCGCACGAAAGGCGGTCTCGGACCCGGGTCCGCCGGACCGATGCCGCGGCCGGCATCGAATCAGCGCGGCGAAGCCTTCGAGGGCTTCGCGCCATGAAGGAGGCGTCATGCGGCATCCATTCCTCGTCACGGTCGTCGGGGTTCTCGCCGTCCTGGCCGCGAATGCTCCGAAAGCGGCCGGCGCGCCTGGCCAGAGCGGGGCAGGAGGTTCGAAGACCATGATCCGGGTTCCAGAATCGCTCCAGGTCGAACACCACAAGATCCACGCCGCCCTGGTGGAGGCGACCAAGGCTCCGGGACGCGTCGGTGCTGCGGCCAGGGAGCTGGCGGCAGTGCTCGACCCCCATTTCCAGCGCGAGGACCAGATTGCCCTGCCGCCCCTTGGCCTCCTCGGGCCACTCGCCGCGGGCGAGACACCGGCGGGGATGGAAGAGGCGCTCGTCATGAGTGACGCCCTGCGCAAGGAGCTGCCGCGCATGCTCGACGAGCACAAGCGGATTCGCGCGGCGACGGACAAGCTTCGGGCCATCGCACGCGAGGAAAAGGCGTCCGTACACGAGCAGTTCGCGGAGGCTCTCGCCCTGCACGCGCGGACGGAAGAGGAGGTGCTCTACCCGGCGGCCATTCTCGTCGGTGACGTCATCCGAGCGCGGATGCGCAGGCCGTAGAGCGGTCGCCCGGCTCAGGCTCTACCGTTGAAGCGCCCGCACGACGATCGTCAGCCGGAGACGGCCTCTCGGCCCGCCCATTCCGCGATGTGAATCCGGATCACGACGAACCTGAACCGTGTCGGGTCGTCGTCGGTGAACGCTTCCGGCATCAGCGTCCGGACATGGCGCACGGCTTCCTCCCACTCCTGCGGGATGCGCTGCCACTCCGAGTCGCCTTCCACGGCGGCCTGGAAGCTGCCGTGCACGACGACGCTCCGCCACTGGAAGAGTCCCTCGATCTCGTCCACCTCGAACGCCACCGGCCAGGACCCGTAGAAGCCGTGGCTCGTCTCCTCGAGCCGCGTTCCCGGTGCGGTCCGTCCGTGGATGATGCCGTTCGCGAAGACGTAATGGATCGGGATGATCTCGACACGGTTTCGACGCTCGTACGCGACCCGCCCAACGTGGTTGCGCTCCAGGATGGCTTCGCATTCCGGCACGGTCAGGGTGCGGAAGCGCGGAATCGGCACACCGCCGCTCATGGTATCGGCAGGACGAGGAGCCTCATCATCTCACCTCCGGGTCCAAGCGTGACATCGACGTGCGAGCGACGCGGATCGCGGCCGTAGCCGGAAGCGGAGGCCGCCGGGCTCAGCTCGTGCGCGGCGCACTTGCGTGTCGAGGCGATGATACAGTCCCACAGTTCGAGCGTGAGACGGGGTGAGCCGACCCAGGCGCTGTGCGCTGAGCAGGCGGCGACCGCTCGACCTCCTTGCGCCGCCCCCCTAGCGGGAGGTACGAATGCGACGCACAAGCGCTCACGCCACCCCACCCGCCCCACCGACCTCCTCGGATCGCGCATCGCGCGCGCGAACGCGGTCGTTCCTGCCCATACGCCGCATCCTCTGCCCCGTCGACTTCTCGGAGTTCTCCGGGGCGGCGGTCGGCCGGGCGGCGGGTTTGGCGCAGGCCCTCCGGGCGGAAATCATCGGGCTCTTCGTGCTTCCCCCCCTGTTCCGGGCCGAGGGCAGGACTTCGCCCGGCTCGGCCCCGGAGGGCAGCGGTGTCGGTGTGCGCTCCGCACTCACCGAGGACCTTCACGAGCTCTTCCGTCCCGCGCGCGATGCCCGCGTGAGCGTGCGAGCCCGCATCAGGACCGGAGAATGCGTCGGTCAGATCGTCGGCGAGGCGAGGGATACGAAGAGCGGTCTGATCGTCATGGGGACGCATGGGCGCTCGGGGTTCCAACGATTGGTGCTCGGCTCGGTGACGGAGGGCGTCCTCCGTCGAGCGCCGTGTCCAGTGCTCACCATGCCGCACAGCATGGGGCGCCGGGCGGCGCGGGGCAGGGTGCCGGGTTGGATCATGTGCGCCGTGGATCTCTCGGCGCGGTCGGTCCACACCGCCTCCTACGCGCTGTCGCTCGCGCGGTCGTTGGGCTCGAGCGTCAGCCTGATCCACGTCCTGGACGGCCTGGGCGGTCCGAGGATGAGAGCGAGATGGCAAGCGGACGCCGGCCAGAGATTGCACGAGGTGGCACTTGCCGATGGCCCGCCGGGATGTCCGGTCGAGGAAGTCGTCGGGCGCGGCCGGCCGCACCAGGTCATCCTGCGCGCGGCCAAGGTCCGGCACGCCGACCTCATCGTCCTGGGAAGCGACGACCAGCGCCTCGGCTCGACGGTGACCCGGGTCCTCCGGGCGGGCGCCTTTCCTGTGCTCGTCGTCCGGCCGTCGTCCGCCGGGAGGAAAAGATGAAGATCTCGGTCAGGGCCGGATCGTGAGCACCGGACAGGTCGCCTGCCGCACGACGGCCTGGGCCGTCGAGCCGAAGAGCATCCGGTCGAGGGCTCGTCCGTGGACGCCGAGCACGATCAGGTCCGACCGATCGTCGCTCGCCAGGCGCAGGAGCGCCTCGTACGGTTTGCCCATGACGATCTTCGTATCGGGCTCGCACCAGGTGCGCACTTCGTCGGTCACGAGCGCGTCGAGCTTGATGCGCGCGTCCGCGATCGTCGTGCTGCGGTAATGGTTGAGGTCGAAGCCCGGATAGCTCGCGAGGCCGTCGGGCAACGACTCCACCACGTGGACCAGGGATACACGTCCTTCTGCCTCCTGCGCCAGCGACAACGCGTACTCGGCGGCTCGCAGCGAAGCGTCCGAGAAATCGACGCCACACAGGATTCGGCCAAATGTCGGACGTTCCGGAACGTCCTCCGCCCCGCGCGGGACCGTCAACACCGGGCAGGGGGCCCGCCGGACGACCTTCTCCGTAACCGACCCGAGCATGAGTCGCTCGAAACCGGTGCGGCCGTGCGTGCCCACGACGACCAGGTCCGCCTTCATCTCCGCCGCGTACTCCAGGATGGTGCGAGCGGGGGAGCCCGCCTTCACCACGAGCGGCGGCGTCGGCTTCATCTCGACCGTATTCCCGGCGAAGGTCAATAGCTCGCGTCCGAGTCGCTCGCGGTCGAACGGTGCGAGCGCGGCTTCCGTCATCATGGGCTCGAGCCCGAAGACGGCCGGCATGGTCGGGCTCACGTGAAGCACCGTGGTCTCCGCTTCGTACCAGCGCGACAGGACCACGGCATGGTCGAGAGCACGTCGCGCGAACGGCGAGAAGTCCACTGGACAGAGGATCCGGCGAATCTGGATCACGGCTACCTCCGAGAGCTACCAGGGTCGGAACACTCCCCGTTCCCTGGCCAAGATGTCTTCTTGAGGCGAACCCAGGCGACGTACTTGAGGAAAGCGGGGACCACTGCGGCTTCGAGGCTGACGACCGCTGAGAAATCCTGCGCCTGAAAGATGTCCGTGGCAAGTCCTGTGGGTGGCGATCGAATTCTTGCCTACGGCTACACTTTCCCGTTTGACTGGGGCTCGACCTCGTCTGACGTAGCCGTTCTTTTCGCGTCCCACTTCTCGATCAGGGCCAGGACGCCCAGCACGGGATCCCGCAATTGCGCGTGCCGCAGAACCTGCCAGTGCGTTCGCAGGTAATGCCGGAGAAACTCGACCACATGGCCGATCGGCACGGTTGTCCAGGCGCCCTGCCGTTTGGGATCCGGTGTGTCCCCGAAGGCCACCATCCGCACCGCGTGGCCCAGGGGAGTGACCGCGTGCCCTCGACGGAGCAGCCGGCGAGTCAGCGACTCGACATGTTCGGGCGGGCAGCATCCGAAGCGCGCCAAAGCGACCCCGAGCACGCCCGGATCGCGTGTCGCGTCGTTGAAGCGCGCCGCGCTCTCCTTGACCTCGCCGACGATCATGTCGGCGCGATCCGCCCGACATCCCAGGATCGGGTCCGGTGCGAATGGCCGGCCGCCGAGAGGCTGGCGTGTCGTCCCGTGAATGATCTCGTGGCCGGCACCCGGGAAACGGAAGGCCAGGATGTCCAGATCGGTCACCGTCCGCGCATGTTCACCATGGAAGACCTCCAGGACCGGGTATTCCGCAACGGTGAAGTATCCGTTGACGTGCAGGTAGGCTTGTACCAGGGCAACGGAGGTGTCCATGATGCTCCCTCAGGGGTTTCAAACCCCGGGCTACCGCGACGGCAGGGACGCGGCGGCCGGTCGAGCGCGCGCGGCCGCGCCCGCCGCCGGGCGTGGAATGCCCGCCGCCGCATAGACCTCCGGCTCGTCCAACGTTTCGTGGAGCATGAGCTGCGCGACGATGGCGTCGAGCTTGCTCCGGTTCTCCTTCAGCAGCCGGCGGGCTTCCCCCAGGCACTCGTCGGTGATGCGATGGACCTCCTCGTCCACGATATCGAGCAGTCCGTCCGAGATGCCGGCCATGCGCGGATCGCCGTCCGCGGGCAGCACGGAGACGGCGCCGACGCGGTCCGACATTCCCCACCGCCCCACCATCGACCGCGCGACGCGTGTCGCCACCTCGAGATCGCTCTCGGAGCCGGTGGTCACGACGTCGTACACCTCCTGCTCCGCGGCCATGCCTCCGAGAGCGCCGATGATCCGGCCGCGCAGGTATTTCGCGTCGTACCCATAGCGGTCGGCGTCGGGCGTGGACAGGGTCACGCCCAGGGCACGCCCGCGCGGGATGATCGACACCTTGCGCACGGGATCGGCGCCCGGGAGGAGCATCCCGAGCAGGGCGTGGCCGGCTTCGTGGTAGGCCGTGCGCCGCCGTTCGTCTTCGGGGATCACGACGTTGCGCGCCGTGCCGAGCTGGACCTTCTCCAGGGCCTCGGCGAGATCGCGCTGGGAAACCACCTTCTCTCCACGGCGCGCGGCCCGAAGCGCCGCTTCGTTGACGAGGTTGGCGAGGTCGGCTCCCGTCATTCCGGGAGTGGATGCGGCGACCCGGTCGAGGTCCACTCCCTCGGCGAGGGGAACCTTGCGCGTATGCACGCGCAGTATCGCCGCACGTCCCTTCTGGTCGGGCGAATGCACCATGATCGTGCGGTCGAAACGGCCGGGACGCAGCAGGGCGGGATCGAGCACGTCCGGCCGGTTGGTGGCGGCGAGAACGACCACGCCCTCGTGGCCCGAGAACCCGTCCATCTCGGTGAGGATCTGGTTCAGGGTCTGCTCGCGCTCGTCATGCCCGCCCATCGCACGCGCGCCCGCCCGGGCGCGGCCGATCGTGTCGATCTCGTCTATAAAGATGATGGCGGGGGCGACCTTGCGCGCCTCCGAGAACAGCTCACGGACGCGGCTGGCCCCGACACCGACGATCATCTCGATGAACTCGGACGCGCTGGCGCTGAAGAAGGGTACGTTGGCCTCGCCCGCGGTGGCGCGCGCGAGGAGGGTCTTGCCGGTGCCGGGGGCGCCGGCCAGGAGGACGCCCTTGGGCGCGCGGGCACCCAGGAGCCGGTATTTCTCCGGGCTGCGCAGGAAGTCCACCACCTCGCTGATCTCGGCCTTGACCTCGTCGATGCCCGCGACGTCATCGAACGTGACTC
>Ga0207428_10003375_pt1 | contig 15526 bp, 16 predicted proteins | sample RhiMethybrSRZTD1_FD_187600 | JGI IMG/M metagenome (GOLD analysis project Ga0207428, IMG submission 187600) | Populus rhizosphere microbial communities from Tennessee, USA - Rhizosphere MetaG P. TD hybrid SRZTD1 (SPAdes) (version 3) | ecosystem: Host-associated > Plants > Roots > Rhizosphere >...
GGCGTCGAGGTCGAGCGCGTACCCGCCGGTGTCGCTGAAGGTCGAGACGCCGTTGGTCTCGTCCTGGCCGAAGAACGACCCGCCGCCTTTCGTGATGCCGCCGCGCAATTCATTGACGAGGTTGGCGCTGAGCGTCGAGCGCAGCGCGATCGATCGCGACGGCCGGGTCGAGACGTACTTGCCGTAATTGGTCCCGGTCGGGAAGCGGCGATCGCCGTTGTTCAGCTGATCGGGATCGCGCACCACCCAGATCTGGTTCAAGGTGCCCGACAGCCGATGGTTCTGACCCAGGTTGTAATCCAGGCGCAGCACCGGCTGCTTCTCGGTTTGATGACCCGGGCTCTGCCACACGAAGTCGTTGATGAGTGGATCGCTCGACAGGTTGAGCCGCGCGCCGTCCTGGCCCACTGATTGGTTGATGTATCCAAGCACACGCGCGATCGTCGGATCGATGGTCGCGAGCTGGCCATTGGCCGCCGCGAGCTCCAGCACGTTCACCTCGCGCACCTGCTGCGCGCCGCCGACCGTCACGGTATAGCGGAACCACCCCTGCTGCGCGCGCGGGTCCAGCACCGTGCGTGTTCGCGTGAAGTTGTTGGGCAGCCGCACTTCCTCGTAGTTGAAGAAGAAAAATGCCTTGTTCCGGCCGTCATAGAGGCCGGGAATCACGATCGGGCCGCCCTGGCGGGCGCCGTACTGATTCAGTTTCACGTCGTTCTTCGGCAGATTGTTGCGCTCGTTGAACCAGTAGTTGCTGTTCAGGCCGGGCGCCCGGTAATACTCGTAGGCACTGCCCGCAAACCGGTTGCTGCCGGAGCGCGTGACGAAATTGATGCCGATCGCGCCGTGGCCGCCGATATCGGCGCCGCCCACGCCCATCGTCACCGTCACGGCCTCGACGGCGTCCTGGCGCGGCGTCACCGACGCGAAGAAGCCATCACTGGTCTTGTTGAATTGATCGTTGTTGGCCACGCCATCGAGGGTGATGTTGATGAAGGACTCCGGCAGCCCGTTGACGGTGGCGTCGCGATTGATGCCCGCCGTATTCACGCCCGGCAGGAAGGTGACCGCGTTCAACGCGTTGCGCGTCGGCAGCGGCATGTCGTTGATCTGATCGACGTTGAGCGTCGCGGCAATCACCGGCGTCGTCGTGTTGATCAGCGCCGCGCCGCCGTCGACCACCACCGTTTCTTCGAGACCGCCGACTTCGAGCGTCGCCTTCACCGTGACCGGGACGCCCGGCAGGACCTGCACGTCATTCAGGAGCGCGGTCTTGAAACCGCTCAGCGACACGTTGACGGAATACAGGCCGGCATTCAGCGCCGGTACGGAAAACGTCCCCGTCCCGTCGGTGACGGCATTGAACGTCGCGGTTGTGGCCTTGTTGGTGACGACGACGGAAGCGCCGGGAATCACAGCGCCGGCGGAGTCGACGACGGTACCGGAGAGTGTTGATGTGACTTGCGCGACAGCGAACGTGGAAAAGCACAACACTACGAGCACAGCACGGCCGAACTGCGTCAGCGATTTCGTCATGAGCCACCCTCCAAGCAGAACAACAACAAAACGACGACGCGCGTAATCTACGCGTGTGCAACGGGATGGTCAATCTCAACTGGAAGAAAGGCGGGACCAACGGCGAGAGGAGGGACGCCGCCCAACAGAGCCGCTTTAAGGCTGCGTCGTTCGCTCCATTCGGACTTCGGCTTTCAGGCTCTCCAGGTTGCGCCCGATCGTGGCGACCGCCAGCGTCTTTTCGCCACGCTTATAGGCGACGGAACAATCGCTCGACTCGAGCGACCCGCTGATCTGCACGGCGTCCCATTTTTCGGCGTGGCCGACGTATCTGATCGCGGTGTCGTAGTGCATGCTCCAGAAAAACGGGACCGCGTCGAACCGCTCGCGGGCGCCGAGCATGTTGCGCGCGGCGACCTGCCCCATGCGCTCCGCGACGACCCAGTGCTCGACGCGAATGCGCTCGCCGGTGTGAGGGTCGGGCCATCGCGCCGCATCGCCCGCGGCGAAAATGCCGGCGGCGCTTGTTTCCAGGTACTCGTTCACCGTGATGCCGCGGTCCATCGCCAGGCCGGCCTGCTCGGCCAGCGTCGTCGCCGGCTTGACGCCGACGCCCATCACCACGAAGTCGGCATCAATCGTCGTGCCGTCGCTGAGCGCGACCGTGCGTCCATCGATCGCCTTCACGGTCTGCCCGAGATGAAACACGACGCCCTTGGCTTCATGCATCGATCGCACCCATCGGCCGACCTCGACGCCCATCACGCGCTCGAGCGGCGTGCTCTCGGGCGCGACCACGTCAACATCGATCCCGCGCGCGCGCAACGAGGCCGCGACTTCCAGCCCGATGAAGCTCGCGCCGCCGACCACGACATGCTTCGCGTTCTTCGCGCGCTCGACGATCGCGCGGCTGTCGGCAAACGAGCGCAAATACATCACCTGTTTGCCGTCGGCGCCGGGAATCGGCAGCCGCACGGGATCCGCGCCGGTGGCGAGGAGCAGCGCGCCAAACGATCGCTGCGAGCCATCGTCCAACCGCACGGTCTTCCCCGCCGGATCGATCGAGGTCACGCGGCGCCCGAGGAGCATCTCGATCTTCTTCTCGGCATAGAACTCGGCGGGCCAGAGCGGAATCCAGTCGTCCTGCGCCTCGCCAGCGAGGTAATCCTTCGACAGATTGGGACGATCGACCGGCGGATCCGAATCGGCGCTGATCATGGTGAGCGGTCCGTCGTAGCCTTCACGCCGAATCATTTCGGCGGCCGCAACTCCAGCCGCGCCGCCGCCGACGATCAGAATTGAGGAGGGGCGTGTGGACGGTGCCTTAGGCTGCTCCGACGCCGAGAGCTTCTCGCGGACGAAGATCCGATCGCCTTCGCGATCGACGCGCCAGCACGCAATCGGATCGAGCGCGGGCGCGCGCAATGCGTCTCCAGTGCGAAGGCTGAAACACGCGTGATGCAGCGGGCACCGGATCGTGTCGCCGACGATGAGTCCTTCGGCGAGCGGCCCGCGGTAATGCGTGCAGTTGGCGCCGACCGCGAACAGCTCGCCGCCTGAGCGAACGACGACCACCTCCTTGTCGCCGACGTGGCCGAGAATGATCCCGCCCTCCTCCAGCCCGGCAGCAGACACACCCTTCGATAGATCAATGGTCGGCTTCTTTTTCTGCTCGCTCATCCTCCGAATCTACACCACGCAATGGCGGCGACAGATGAGGTTCGATGTGCAAAGCAGCACAGACAGCGAAGGCGCATGGTGTCACGCTGGCGATGCGGTATACACCGGGGGAGTTTTCATGAACAGTGCACGTGTTTTCTTGGTCGCGGTCGTCATCGTCCTCAGCTCGCAACTGGCATCGGCACAGGCCCTGGCGGGCTATCGAGCCTACGCTCTCGAAAGCAGCCTCGAGTCCGTGCTCGCAGCGAGCGGCGCGCGCGCGTCCGACACGAAGACGTTGCACGAGCGGCCCTCGAAGATCCAAGAGCTCGAGTGGCGTGCGCCGTACGCGCGTTCTGGGGCCGAGATGGTCGATCCCGTCAAAGGACTCACCTTTTCGTTCGTCGACGACGCGTTGTATCAAGTGGTTGTGGATTACGATCCCTCCCGCACGGACGGCCTGACCAACACCGAGATCATCGACTCGCTCACGGCCGTCTATGGCGCGCCGGTGCCCGGGTCGGCGCGAAACCGGCCGCTCGAAGCGCGTTCCGACACCGTGGTGCTCGCACAGTGGGATGGCGCCGGCTCGTCGCTGACGTTGCTGCGAGGCCTGTACTCGCCCGACTTCCAGCTGCTGCTGACGTCAAAGACGCTGAGCACGCGCGCGCGAAGTGCGAAACGCGAAGCCGCGCGGCTGGACACTGCCGACGCGCCGCGCCGGGAGGCGGAACAACGGAAGAAGGATGCCGCCGACGCCACGGCGGCTCGCGACAAGATCCGCAACGCTAACAAGGCGGCCTTCCGCCCCTGAGCTCGAGATCGGCGCACGCAGCGGTTGCCGTAAGAAAGCGCCGGACTCGTGGGATGATTCGGGCGCAGATGCCGCCCAAGCCGTCCCCGATCCGCCAGGCGCGGCCCGCCCTGGACGTCCACGCCTTTCTCACGTCCGCAGGGATCTCTCCTCGCAGTGTTCGCTTCGCGCGGGGCGCCGTGGTGTTCGCACAGGGCGCCCAGGCGAACAGCGTGTTCTACATCGTCGAAGGCGGGGTCAAGCTCGCGGTGCTGTCGTCCGGCGGCAAGGAAGCGGTCGTGGCCATGCTCGGCCCGGGTGATTTCTTCGGCGAAGGCTGCCTGGCCGGACAGCCGTTGCGCATGGGCACGGCGAAGGCGGTCATGCGGACGGAGCTGTTGCGAATCCCGAAGCGCGACATGGTTCGATTGCTGCACGAGCGTCCGGAATTCTCGGGCCGCTTCATCGAGCACATGCTGACGCGCAATATCCGAATCGAAGAAGACCTCGTCGATCAACTCTTCAACTCCAGCGAGAAACGGCTCGCCCGCACGCTGCTGCTGCTCGCCCGATATGGCCGTGAGGAGTCGACGTCCCGCGTGCTCCCGAAGCTCTCACAGGAGACGCTTGCCGAAATGGTCGGCACGACGCGCTCGCGCGTGAACTTCTTCATGAACAAGTTTCGCAAGCTCGGGTTGATCGAATACAACGGCGGGCTCAAGGTCCACAACTCGCTGGTGAGTATCGTCCTGCACGACTGATCGCTGTAAGTCCCACGCCTGCCATGTGTTAATCGCCCACGTGTGCAATACGGCACAGCGCGCCACGCCTGCATTGCCTACACTGACGTCATGGAACTCGAAGACATGAAGACCGCGGTCGTGCTCGCATGGGCGATCGTGTGGAGTGTGATCGCCGTGTCGCTCGTGACCTCGACAAGCACCTGGTTGCTGGTAGTTGGGGCGGGGGTACTGCCGGCGTTCGTGATGTTGCGGATGTGGCATCCGCGTGCGCAGGCCGCGCCCGCCATCGTCCGCAAGTAGTTACGTCCGCACCTGTTGTCAACCGCCGGATCTTTCCGGTCAAGCCCACAGCCCTCTCTAGAAACTCGTCATCGCGTCCGCGCTCGCGCGCCGGTAAGGCGTCGCGTCGGCCGGAGGTCGATCATCCGTTCACGCCAGTTGGGAGTCATCAGCCATGCAGGTCAGACCACTACACGATCGAATCCTCGTTCAGCGCCTGGAAGAAGGCGAACAGAACGTCGGCGGCATCATCATTCCTGATTCCGCCAGGGAGAAGCCGCAGCGCGGCACCGTGATCGCCGCGGGAAACGGCAGGCCCACTGCTGACGGCACGCGCGTCGCGCTCGACGTGAAGGCGGGCGACACCATCCTGTTCGGCAAGTATTCCGGTCAGGAGATCAAGCTCGAGGGCGTTGACTACTTGATCATGAAAGAAGACGAGGTCCTTGCCGCAATCGGCGTCGCCGTGAGCCGGGATGCCGAAGCTCGTAGCGCCGACAACAATCGCCGAGAGAAGGAATAGACATGGCCAAAGACATTACTTACGGCGACGCGTCGCGACAGGCCATCCTGCGCGGCATCGACGGACTCGCGAACGCGGTCAAGGTGACGCTCGGGCCCAAGGGCCGCAACGTCATCATCGGCAAGGCGTACGGATCTCCGACCATCACCAAGGACGGTGTCACGGTCGCGAAGGAAATCGATCTGCCGGATCCGCTCGAGAACATGGGCGCGCAGATGGTGCGTGAAGTCGCCAGCAAGACGTCGGACGTGGCCGGAGACGGCACCACCACCGCCACCGTGCTGGCGCAGGCGATCTATCGCGAGGGCGCGAAGAACGTCACCGCCGGCGCGAATCCGATGGCGATCAAGCGCGGCATCCAGCAGGCCGTCGAGGCGATCGTTGCGTCGCTCAAGGCGCAGTCCAAGCCCGTGAGCGGCCCGATGATCGCGCAGGTCGGGACCATCTCCGCCAACCATGACGAGACCATCGGCCGCATCATCGCCGAGGCGATGGACAAGGTCGGCAAGGACGGCGTCATCACCGTCGAGGAAGCGAAGACGCTCGACACGACGCTCGAGATCGTGGAAGGCATGCAGTTCGACCGCGGTTATCTCTCGCCGTATTTCGTCACCGACCCCGAGCGCATGGAAGTCGTGCTCGACAATCCGGTGATTCTCATTCACGAGAAGAAGATCAGCTCGATGAAGGATCTGCTGCCGGTGCTGGAGCTCGTGGCGCAGGCCGGGCGTCCGCTGCTCATCATCGCCGAAGACCTCGAGGGCGACGCGCTGGCGACGCTGGTGGTCAACAAGCTGCGCGGGACGCTCAAGGTGGCCGCCGTCAAGGCGCCCGGCTTCGGCGACCGCCGCAAGGCGATGCTCGAGGACCTCGCCATCCTGACCGGCGGCAAGGCCGTGACCGAGGATCTGGGCATCAAGCTGGAATCCATCAAGCTCGACGACCTGGGCCACGCGAAGAAGATCACCATCGACAAGGACAACACGACGATCATCGAGGGCGTCGGAACACAGACGGCGATCGCGGCCCGCGTCAAACAGCTGCGCGCGCAGGTTGAGGATACCGACTCGGACTACGACCGCGAGAAGCTGCAGGAGCGCCTCGCCAAGCTGGTCGGCGGTGTCGCCATCATCAAGGTCGGCGCCGCGACCGAGACCGAGATGAAGGAAAAGAAAGCGCGCGTCGAAGACGCGATGCACGCGACCAAGGCGGCAGTTGAAGAAGGCATCGTGCCGGGCGGCGGCGTGGCGCTGCTGCGCGCCGCGAAGGTGCTGACGACACTGAAGCTCGAAGCCGAGCAACAGCTCGGTGTGGCGATCGTCGCGAGGGCCATCGAGGAACCGATGCGGTGGATCGCGATCAATGCCGGCCACGAGGGCGCGGTGGTCGTGCAGCGGGTCAAGGATATGAAGGACGAAGAAGGCTTCAACGCCCAGACCGAGCAGTATGAAAATCTGGTGACGGCGGGCGTGATCGATCCAACGAAAGTCGTGCGATCCGCCCTCCAGAACGCCGCATCCATCGCCTCTCTCCTGCTGACCATGGAAGCCGTAATCTCCGAGAGTCCGAAGGCCGATAAGACGGCTATGGCAGCTGGTGGAATGGGCGGCGGCATGTACTGACGTGGGATCACTGGCGGACCTCTTTGCAGCCGGCGAACGCGAAACGCTCGAGTTTTTCTTCGTGCGGCTGAAAGAGGTGTCCGAACCCACCGTTGATCACCAGGAACTGCTCTACAACGCCAGTGTGCTCGCGCATCACGCCCGGGTGTCGACACACTCGGCATCGGATCTGACGACGCCGGCCACGCTCGCCGAGGTGTTCGACCATTTCGTGTTCGACACGAGCCTGCGGGACGACAGCACGATGATGGAAGCCGCAGGCGCGCAGTGCCTGTTGCTGGCCGGCTTCTTCGAGGACCAGTTGCGGCGGCGGCACAACATCCGCTGGTATGCGCAGCTGGGGGGCGGCTTTTTCCGGCGCGCCGCGGCGCTGGAACGATCGCCACACCGGGTGCGTCTGCTCGCCGCGATCGCCGCGGGCTTCGAAGCGTGGCGTCAGCGGCACGCTCGACTGGGCCGCGACCTCCGGGATCAGCCGTATCTCCTGACGCGCCGGCCGACCTAGATCACGGGTGCTGCGCGTTGTACTCCGCGAGCCACTGCCGGCTCATGGTCCCCATGTCGTTGGAATTGAGATCGCTCCAATGGCGTCGCGCCACCAGCATCACGACGAACGCGGCGCCGGCGAGTCCGAGGAACAGCATGGTTTACAGGATCCAGCGCGCGAGTGCCACGACCAGCGCGATCGGCGCGCCAATGACAAGGATCGCCACCGGAATGCTCCACACGACCAGGACCAGGCCGAGCGAATCGATCAGGATCGTCTTCCACATTCACAACTGAATCTAGACCTTTTGGACCAATGGCACTGTGCTGTATTGAACAGCAGTCCTGACGCGCCGGTTATTGGCGGCGTGCCGACATCAGCTGTTCGATGTCTCGCACTTCGATCGGCACGAATCCCGACAGGTTTTCATAACCGGTCTCGGTGATGAGGATCATGTCTTCGAGCCGCACGCCCAGGTGCTCGCCTTCGAGGCGCATCTGCGGCTCGATCGTGAAGACGCGGCCGGGCTCGAGCGTCGGCGCCTGCAGTCCGCCAACATCGTGGACCTCGAGGCCGACGTTGTGCCCGAGCCCGCGCGCGTCCTTTCTGGCGCGGAACCCGTCCACCATCTTCGCCGCTGCCGTTCTGATCCGCTCGTCGGTGAAGCGATACGACGCCATGATCGCATCCATCTTCGTCACGGCGGCGGCAATGACCTCGCCCGGCGTCTTGTGGACGGCGATCGACGTCAACAGCGCCTGATACAGCTTCAGATAGATCTCGTAGTACTCCCGCTGCCTCGGCGTGAACCTGCCGTTCGCGGGAAACACGCGCGTCACGTCGGATTGGTAGTACTTGTAGTCCGGCGCGTAATCGAACTGCACCAGGTCGCCGTCGGCCAGCGTTGCGGTGCTGCGGTGATAGTGCGTGTAGTAGGTGTTCGTGCCGGTCGCGACCAGCGCGAAGTACGACGCGCCCAGCGCGCCCGCCTTCTTGAACACGTACTCCGCTTCCGCCTGCAGCTCGTACTCTCGCAGGCCGGGACGCGCCGCCCGCATCGCGGCGATGATGCCGTCGCCGGCGATCTTCGTCGCCTCGCGAAGCACGGCAATCTCCCGCGGGCTCTTCACCGCGCGCAGCGCGTTGACGATCGGATCGAGATTCTTGATCTCCGACGCCGGCGCGGCGAGCTTCAGCTTGTCGATGAACGCGGCTTCGCGCGAATCGCGGCCGTCCCACGGATCGGCCTTGTTCGCGCTCCACATGCGCGTCGGATCGCCTTGCGACTGGCTGCCCAGCACTTCCGCCGCGAACGGCGTGTAGATCGCGCGACGATCGCGAGCGAGCGCGGTCACCGCCGCCGTGAATTCCGCGCGCGGCAATACCGCATCGACACCGAGAGACTTCGCGGTCTCCGCGCCTGGCGCGAGCGCCGTTCCGAACATGCTGCTGTCGCGACGCGCATCCGCGGGCTGCAGGAAGATCGTCGTTGTTTTGGTGCGTCCATCGATCAACACGATGGCGCGCGGCTCGACGACTCCTGAGAGATAGAAGGCCTGGCTGTTCTGTCGAAACGGCACCTCTCCCGGCGGCTCGGTCGCACCGAGCACGATCGCCACGGCGTCGCCGATTTGCGCGATCACCTTCTCGCGCCGTGCCGCGAACTCCTCGGACGGGAAGATCTCCGAGCCGCGGAACACCGGCTGCGCATGAACTCCGGTCAGAAAAAAGATCAGTGCAACGACGCTGAGAAGCATTCGCATGCGCGGATAATACGGCATCGGCCCGAGAATCCGCAGCACGTGGCCGTCTATTGAAACCATGAGCGCCACACTTCTTCCCGACGAGATCAAGTTCATGCAGCGAATGCTGTGTTCTGCCGGCTGCTACACCGGGCCGAAAAATGGCGTCTGGAGCCAGGCCGTCGACGCAGCGGAAGCGCAGCTGAAGACCATTGCCGATCAAATCGCTGCCCAACTCGGCCAGTTCGACGATCGTTCGGAACGCTGCATCCGGACGCTCCACCCGAAGGCGCAGCGCGCGGCGCGCGAGTTTCTGACCGCGGCGCGCGGCGCGGGCATCGACGCGCGAATCATTTCGGGCACGCGGACCTACGCGGAACAAGACGCGCTCTATAAGCGCGGCCGTTTCGGCGACACCTCGCCGCGCGTCACCAACGCCAAGGCCGGCCAGAGCAATCACAACTTCGGGATCGCGTGGGACATCGGCATCTTCGCGGCGGGGAAATACCTGACGACGAAGACGCCCTACAAGGAAGCCGCGAAGCACAAGCCGGCATCGGTTGAATGGGGCGGAGACTGGGTCTCGTTCCCCGATCCGCCGCACTATCAATTGAGCGTCGGCGGCAAGAGCCTCGCCGACGTCCGTACCTGCTTCGAAGGGGGCCAGCCGTTCGTCACGACCTGAAGGCGATTCCTGGACGGCGCTAGAATATCTGGCCGCTGGAGGGAATCATGACGACACGGTTGATCGTTGCCGCCTGCAGCCCGGCGTGGTGGATGCTGATCGCGCTCGCGCCCGCCGCGTCCGCGCAAACCGTCGACGAGCTCACGCCGCACAACGTGAAAGTCGAGTCGGTCGAATACCAGGGCAAACGGGCGATCAGGATTACCGAAGACGGCTCGGTCGCCAACGGCGAAGCCTACGCGATTGTGAAGAACACCGTCTTCCACAACGGCGCGATCTCACTGGAACTGGCAGGACGCCCCGCCTCCGGTCTCGCCGAAGGAGCGCGCGGCTTCATCGGCATCGCCTTCCGCCTGCAGAACAACCAGTTCGAATATATCTATCTGCGTCCAACCAACGGCCGCGCCGACGACCAGGTGCGGCGCAACCATTCCACGCAATACAGCGCGCATCCGGCGTTCGACTTTTCGGTGTCGCGCAAGGAGGCGCCGGAGAAATACGAGAGCTACGTCGATCTCGAGCCCGGTGTGTGGACGCGATATCGCATCACCGTCGACGGCACGAAGGCGCGGCTGTACGTCCACGGCGCTGCGCAGCCGGCTTTGATCGTCAACGATCTCAAACTTGGAGACTCGTCCGGTGCGGTCGCACTGTGGATCGGTCCGGGCACCGAGGGTTACTTCACTGGTCTCGAGATCAAAGCGCAGCAATGATCGATGACGTTCGATGCCATCATGTCGCGGTGGCCGTGGCGGCCGATTCCCAACTGCCCGGGTCGATTCGTGCTGGCCTCGGGCAGGAGCCTGCTCGCGCCGTCCGAGATCGTGCCCGATCCCACTGGCGCGATCACCGAGCACGTCGTCACGTCAGCTCCTGATCTCATCGTCGTGACGGCGTTCGAGGATGGCGGCCTGATCTCATATCGAAAACCGGACGGGGCGTTCGTGCACACGCTGAATACGATCGAAGGATTCGATCGCAAGCTGCGTCAGCTCGGCATCCGCTAAATCAACGTTTTCACGGCCGATCTCGTCACATCGGATGCGCCAAAGGAGATCCCGATGTTGATTCGGCACGGCCTCGCCTTGGCTCTTACTTCGTTTTTTCTCTCGGCGCTCGTCCTCGCGCAGGCGCCAAACCTTTCCGGCAGCTGGGCGCTCGATGCACCCCGGACCGAAGCACCAAACGCCGACGGCGAGAACTGGGTGCTCGTGGCGGTGTCGGGCACGCTGACACTCGACATGAAAGGCGAAGCTGTGACCGGTTCCTGGAAAGGCCGCGCGCCGGAGCCGTGGCCGTTGAGCGGCAGTCTCAAAGAGAGCGCCTTTGAGCTCCAGACCGAGATTCGTGATGTCCAGACCACACGGAACGGCGAACCGAGAACGCTGCGGCGTCGATGGATCTTCGCCGGCACCATCGACGGCGACATGTTGACCGGCTCGATGCGCCTCGCCGGTGAAGACGGCGAGTCACCGCCGCAGCCGTTTACCGCGAAGCGCAATCACAAATCGCCGGCACGTTGAAGCGGCGCTTAAGGGATTTATTTAGCGACACCAAAAGAAATAAAGTCCCGCGTATGCCAACGTCCGATCGCCCATACGTCCGCAGCAGCAACTACGTTCTCGAATTGCGCGACGCGGTGAACACGGCCGCGCCGAAGTTGCTCGCGCTTGGCGATGCCAGCGCGACACGACCAGCACCCGGCAAGTGGTCGCCGCGTGAAATCATCGGCCACCTCGTCGACTCGGCCACCAACAATTACGGGCGGATCGTCCGCGGGCAGCTGCAGGACGATCTCGTGTTCCCAGGCTACGCGCAGAACGAATGGGTGCGCATCGGCCGCTATCAGGACGCGCCGTGGGATGAACTGGTCACGTTGTGGCGCACGCTCAATCTGCAGCTCGCGCGCATGATGGAAGGCACGCCGGAGAACGTCCGCCAACGGCCGCGTGAGCGGCACAGTTTCGACGTGATCGGCGTTCCCTTGATGTCAGGTGAAGCGGCGACCCTCGAACACATGATGAACGACTACGTCTCGCACTTGAAACATCATCTCCGTCAGATTTTTCCGGAGTGAACGCAGTCTCAGCCACTAGACAATTCAGCGACAAACACTAGACATCCTTTGACAATGCCCTCCCTGTTGAAGGCGATACATTCTGACCCGCGCCGCTCCCAGGGAGGCAACGATGAGGAAAAGGGTCGTCGTCGTCGTGTTTATATCGCTGCTAGGAATCATGTTCGTGCCGGAAACCTCGGCGCAAAGCGGCAACGGCTCGCTCCGCGGAAAGATCGTCGATGAACAGGGCGCGGCGTTGCCCGGTGCGACGGTCACCGCCACCAGCCCCCAGGCCCTGGCGCCCGTGGTTGCCGTCACGGACGGCACCGGCGAGTATCGCCTGGCCAACCTGCCGCCGGGCACCTACACCCTGAAAGTCGAGCTCACCGGATTCTCGATCGTCATTCGTGAAGGCATCCTCCTGCGCGCGGCTGCGAATTTCCAGGTCGACGAATTGACGATGAAGTTGGGCAGCCTCGAGGAATCCATCACCGTCTCCGGCAAGTCGCCGATGGTTGAAGTGACCAACCCGACGACGACGATGAACATCGATGCGCAGTTTCAGGAAGCGCTGCCGCTGACCGAAGGCGGATTCTGGACCGACTTCCTGCAGATGACGCCGGGCGTGCTGTCGCGGCCGCACAACGACGGCAGCGGACGGCAGAACTATTACGCGTCGGGCGTCGAGCACCGCGAGCACGTGACCCAGATGGACGGCTTCATGGCCGCCAACTACTGGGACATGAACGTGAACCGCACCGGCCTCAGCGGCGAAGCGATCTCGGACACCAACGTGAAGCTGTCCGGCGTCGATGCGGCGGCGCCGATGGGATACGGCCTGGTGATCAACATGATCTCGAAGAGCGGCGGCAATTCCCTCTCGGGCTCGGCCGGCTACACCGTGCAGCCGTTCTCATGGAACGGGAACAACGCCGCTGAGAACCGTCAGGAAGGCGTGGTCGGCACGCCGGGCACCAGGAAAGTCGATCAGTTCGATGCGTCGCTCGGCGGCCCGATCATGAAGGACAAGGTCTGGATGTTCGGCGCCTATCGCCGGGCGTTCATCGATTCCACGGTGGACCGCTCGCCCGCCGACGTGCAAGCCTTCCAGGCATTCGCCCCCGATCTCGTCGGCAACTTCCCTGCGAACCTGCTGCACTCACATCAGCCGTTCGTCAAAGTGACCTCGCGTGTTCACCAGAATCACGAACTCGTCGGCGTCTTCCAATACGACCGGATGCGGCAGCAATCGGTCCGCTCGAACGAGGCCAATCGCACGACGGTGACCGACGTGGGCGGCGGGATGTACGGCGTGTCGCTGCAGTCCACCTATGGAAGCAGCCTCACGACGAAGTTTTCGTTCAACTACAACAACAAACAGGGCAACGACCCGAGCAGCTACGACCAAAGCTTGATGGATCTTGGCGTGCCGATCAGCATCTTCCAGAACACCACCGTGAATCAGGGCATCCCGACCGGCGTGGGCAACATCTTCAATGAGGGCGGCTACGGCACGATGGCGATCGAGCATTCCAGCTACTCGGTGATCCGCGGCGACGTGACGTGGTTCAAGCAGCAAGGGCTCGGGGGATCGCACGAGTTTCAAACGGGCTTCCTGCTGATGCCTCGGAACTCCTACAAAGGCTCGAACATCGTCATCGATCCCACCGGGTGGACCGCTCAATCGGTGAGATTGAGAGACCCGAGCAACATGAACTCGGGAGAGATCCCGTTCTCGCGCACGTTCGTGACGAGCGCGCTCGAGACCGTCAACACCAACGGAGAGGACCACGACTACGGGGTCTACATTCAAGACACGTGGCGGCCGGTCCATCGCCTCACGATGACGCTCGGCGTCCGCGCCGACTTCGTCAGGCGCTTCGACGTGCTGCGCAATTTCGAGATCGAAAAGAGTGTCGAAGTTGCGCCGCGCCTCGGCGGGGCGCTGCTGCTGGACGACGCCGCGAAGAACGTCGTGCGCGCAAGCTTCGCGCGCGTGCATCGGCAACTGATGGGAGGCCGCGACGCCGTTGCCGCGTTCTCGGGCAACCCGGCGGCATCGTCGAAGACGATCTACGACGCCAACGGCGATGGGGTTTTCGAGTCCGAGGTGGTGACGCCTGCGGTGCCGGCGTCAGTAGACAGCCAGCGATTCGATCCGGACTTCCATCAGCCCTACATCGATGAGTTCACGGCGGGCTATGTGCGCCAGCTGCCGATGGACATGAGCGTTGACGTGGCCTACACGCACAAGACCTTCAACGACTCGTACGCGCAGGTGGACATCAACGGATTCTGGCCGGACGCGCCCGGCAAACCGTTCGGAGGATTCGGCAAGGTGGATCCGCGCTCGGGCCAGATCTTCAGGCTGACCAATCGCACGTGGGCGCGCCAGCTGTATCACGAAGTGATGCTGACGGTTGCGAAGAACATGTCGAAGAACTTCCAGGCGATGGTGAGCTATCAGCACCAGTGGCAGAAAGAAGACGGGACCTGGAACCCGACCGATCCGGCAGGCTTCATTCAGCCGGACGCGTTCGCGAACGACAAGACCATCTGGCGCAACCAGGATCCGGTCGACAACAACAGCCTTGCGACCGGCGGCACGCTGCGCAATACGCCCACCTGGACGCCGGGTTCATTCCGCTTCGCGGCCACCTGGAATGCGCCGAAGCACATCGTCGTGTCCACGAGCTATACCGTCGTCGGCGGCCCGTGGACGGGTCCGATCCTTCAGCAGCTTGCCGCCAACGATCCGGACGTCTTGAGATTCGGGCCGGCGCGATTCAACGGCACGACGCCTGTTACCAGCGGCGGCCAGGCCAATCCGCTCGCGACGCGAATCCGGTTCCTGTATCCGACGCGTGGTGAAGGACAGGAAGGTCTCCCGTACGTGAGAACACTCAACTTCAAGTTCGGCTACAAGCTCGGCATGGGTGGCCACCGCAACGCGCAGTTGGGTCTGAACATTTTCAATGCGCTCAATTCAGGCCGCTACACCGAATGGCACCGGTCCGGCGCAAACCTGTCGTACGACCCGAACTTCTACCTGGTGCAGGACAACCAGCAGACGTCGCGGTCGGCGCAGTTCGACGTGGTCTTCCGCTTCTGATTCGGTCACAAGGAGACGCCATGCGCCCGCGAAACCTGAGCCTGCCATTGCTCGCCTCGTGCCTGCTCGCCGCGCTGCTGATCGCGACGCCCATTGCACAGACGCAACAACTCGTACCCAACGGACCGGCGATTCCGCCGATCGCGCTCACCGGAGGCGGATCGCCACCGCCTTCGGCGGCGCCTGCGCCGGGTCCGCGCGATCGCCCGTCGACGTGGAACATGGAAGTCGTTGGCCACAACGATCTCCAGGGACGATCTGCCTACCAACCGCTCATCATCAATCAGGACGGCAGGCAGATCGCGTA
>Ga0207428_10003376_pt1 | contig 15524 bp, 16 predicted proteins | sample RhiMethybrSRZTD1_FD_187600 | JGI IMG/M metagenome (GOLD analysis project Ga0207428, IMG submission 187600) | Populus rhizosphere microbial communities from Tennessee, USA - Rhizosphere MetaG P. TD hybrid SRZTD1 (SPAdes) (version 3) | ecosystem: Host-associated > Plants > Roots > Rhizosphere >...
ACGTCCTTGAACACTTCCCACATGGCGAAGTCGCGGCCGTGGTGAAGGAATGGGCGCGAGTTCTCAAGCCGGGCGGTAAGCTCAAAATCGCCGTTCCTGATTTTGATTGGATAGTTAAGGCATACTCAAACGGACACAGGGGCGACGTCAGGCTTAAACACTACCTTTTTGGCGGACAGCGCGACGGGGACGACTTTCACAAGACATCCTTTAATGAAGAAGAGTTAAAAGCGCTACTCGAAGGCGCCGGACTTGTGGACGTCCAGAAATGGGAATCCGACGCGCCGGACTGTTCGAGCTATCAAGTCTCCCTGAATCTCGAAGCGCGTAAGCCGGAACCGAAACTGACCTACGCTCCGACTCCGACCTACGAATTCATCAAAGACTCGAAGGGCGTAATTCACGTCGGAGCGAACACGGGACAGGCGCGAGATATTTACGCGCAGGCTGGATTGCCGGTCATCTGGATAGAGGCGGAACCTTCGACGTTCGCCCAACTGGGCGCGAACATCCTGGACTACCCGGGCCAGCGGGCGCTGAACTATCTGATAACCGACAAGGACGGCGGGGAGCACACGTTTCACGTCTCCAGCAATGACGGACAGTCATCGTCCATCTTCGACTTCGGCAAACATACGGAAATCTGGCCAGACATCGAATATGTTCACTCCTTCAAGTCCGAAGGAACAACCCTGAAGACCGCCCTGCAGCGCCATAGTATCAGCCTCGACGAATACGACACGTTGATACTCGACACGCAGGGATCGGAATTGCTCGTACTAAAGGGCGCGGGGGATCTGCTCGACAGGTTTAAATTCATTCGCGCCGAGGCTTGCGACTTCGAGCTGTACAAGGGCGGCTGTCTTCTCAAGGACCTCGACGATTACCTCATACCGCGCGGCTTCGAGCGCGTAATGACCTGGCACTACAAGCGCAGCCCGCAGCCCGAAGTCGAGCGGATCTACGAGGCGCTGTATCAGAAGAAGGCCGAGGTAAAGAAGACCCGCGAAATAAAGCCGATATACATTCACGATGAGCAGACAGGGGCGAAGGCGATTTGGAGCGTTGCGGCAATGGCGAGCGTCCCGCGCCTGGGCTTTCAGGCCCATATGGGCGCGTCGGAGCGGGCTTTCGCAGATCCTCGAATACCGATGCTAAGGCTGAGCGGCTGCGTGTTCTGGGAAATGACCATGCAGGGCGGCTTCAATTCGTTAATCAAGTCCGGCGCCGACTACATAATCACGACGGACTACGACACGATATTCACCGGCGAGGATGTAAAGGAACTGCTACGGCTCGTCGTTCGATACCCTGAAGCCGACGCCATAGCGGCCTGGCAGGCCTCCCGCTGGAAGGACCATCCCCCGCTCGCGGGAATCAAGACAGAAAGAGGCTGGAACGGCGCCGTCTCAATCGAAGAAATGAAGCGCTACGACCTGACCGAAGTTGACAACACGGTCTACGCCCTGACGATCATTAAGACTGCGGCCCTAAAGAAAATACCCAAGCCGTGGTTTGTGAACATCCCGAACGCGGAGGGCGAATGGGAGCACGGCAAACATGACGCCGATAGTTATTTTTGGTCGAAATTCAGGGAGGCCGGCAACAAGCTGTACATGGCGAACAATGTACGCGTCGGCCATCTGCATGAAGAAGTCCTATGGGTGGACAGCGACTTTAATTTAATCAAGCAAGGCTTGACCGATTACTATTCGAAGGGCCGACCCTTCTAAGGGGAAATTTTATGCCTGCAATGAAGAAAATGAAGAAAACGACAATTGGCAAGAAGGGCCAATTCAACACGAATACTACGAATCCGAGCGCCGGCAGAGGCGGCGGACCAAAGGGCTTTGTTGTTTCGAGCACTTCAACCGTAAGTCAGGGCGCGGGAGCGAAGGCTGGCGCGCACGGCAAAGCGATGGGAACCCGCAAGGGCGGCGGCGGGAGGTCGTACTAATGGCTGAAGATTTTTTGACCGCCGAAACCAAACCGAAGCCCGAGAAGAAGCCGCGCAAGCCGCGCGGTCCGATGTCCGAGGAGCAAAAGGAAAAGATCCGCGCCTCGAACAAGGCCGCGCGCGAGCGCTTGAACGCCGAGCGAGCGCCGCAGGTTCCCAACGCTAAAACCGGCATCACCGCCGATGACGCCGAGGAAATGCGCCTTGAGCTTCAACTCGCGGCGGCTCAGACCAAGATCAAGGAAGCGGCGATTTCCGAAGATACCCGGCTCATGGTTCATCAGGAGATCAGGGTCGACGTGTTCAATCTGAAGCGTCAATTCGTCGAACTTACTCCCTCGATGTGTCGATCTCGCAATTGTCCGTTCGACGCGGCGCGGGAGGCGGGCGCAACCGCATGGGGCGATGCTCCTATAGCGCAGCCGATGAACGACGGAAAGACCTTCGGCGATAGGCTTATCGAACTTCGGGATTATCACGAAGCGACGGCTCACACGGCTCAACAAGTGGAGAGCCACATTATTACCGCTGGCGAGTTAAACAGCCGGCAGTGGAATCCGGGCCAGTCCATCAAGAACGAGTTTTTGACGGGTGCAAAATAGACAGCAATGGCGACTCCTAACTCCATAGCTTTGGGTCTAATTCAAGAAGTCGGCGAGTCCACGGACGACGCCGACTTCGTGTTGCTCGTCGAGAAGCGCGTCAACGAGGCCGTTCAGGAGATCGCCCTTGCCGCGAATTTCAACCCTTACAAAGCCCGCAGTCCGTTCAGTACCGCGATCGGGACGGCGACGTACAATATGCCCGCCACGGCGCGCGAATTGATTCAGCTGAGGTTCGTTACGGACGGCGCTCCGATCGCGTACGCCACAACTCAGGAACTTGTCGCCCGGCGTCTGAAGCTCACCGATCCCGGCAGGCCGCAATTCTGGCTTGAAGACGGCGTTGTAGTGGTCGGCTCTGACACCTTGCTGAAGATTCGGCTCGTTCCCGTGCCTGTCGCTGTTGAGAGCATCGAGGAGGAGCATTACTTCGATCCGACCGACACGGCTTCGGCTTCGAACATTCCGATCCCGCTGTCGTGGATCGTTCCCACGCTCGACCGCGTGAGATCGTTTCTGCTCGAAAACCTGGGCAAGTATGACGCTTCGGCGCTCGCGATCCGCCGCTACGAAAAGAGTCTGAAGCGCATAGCCGACAGGGAGAACAACAAGACCGCCGACAAAGCCGTTCTCCAAGAGGTCGATATCGCCAATCTCCGCAGGCGCAGAGGCCCGCGCCTTCCCGGTAACTTTCCCGACACATGGTAAGGAGGTTTAGCTTTGGCCTCCACAAATGCCGACAATGCTGGAGTAAAAACGATTCCCTACGCCGGATGGGGCCGAGGGATAATCACGTCCAAGCCATCAACCGAAATTCCAGATGACGCCGCGCAGGATATTCACAATATGGAATTCGACGAGTCGGACAATCTCTCGACTCGCAACGGCTTCGTCCAGCTCAACGCCAATACCTACGCCAGCCGCATAACATCCGATTACTACTTCACGTCCGGATCGGGCGAGATCGGAATCCTGTTTACGACCGGAAGCCAGCTCCGAATCGTCGAGACGGATGGAACGGGCGACACGAATCTGACCGGCGCTCTGACCCTTCCCAACGATACTTTTTGGCAATGGATCACTTATAAAGACCTGGCGATCGGCGTGAATAAGGCGACATCGGGCGACAATCCGGTGAAGGTTTCAACCGGCGCCGTAGCGGCCGCTCTCGGCGGATCGCCGCCAAAGGGAAAGTACATCGCGCTGTGGGAGAATCGAGTGTGGATCGTTTCCGCTACGGAACCGAACCAGCTTCGAGGATCATTCCTCGGCGACCCTGAAAACTGGGCGACCGGGACCGACGCGCAGGGCGTTTCCATAGATATAGAAATTGACGATAACGACCTGATTACAGGGCTTTTCGCGACAAAAGACGCGCTATACGTCTGGAAAACCAAGAAGATTTACAAGCTCGTCAGGATAGACCCCGCGAAGGCGATCACGCTGGCCAGCAATCTAAGAGTCGCGATCCATTCGCAGACTATCGGATGCGTGTCGCCCTATTCGATCCAGCCGCTACTCGACGATGTGGTTTACCTGTCCGCGCAAGGCCTGGCGAGCCTTCGACTGTCGGAGTTGGCCGAGGACTTCAGGACCGCGCTGTACAGCCGGAACGTGGCCGAGATCGGCAAAATCAACAAAACGACCGAGGAAATACCCTCGCTCTTGCTCCCGAACGCAAACCAATACTGGCTATCTTTCCCTGCGGCAATATCGACACGGTCTATCAATGAGAGCTACGTCCTTGACTACTTGAACATCCAGGCGGGCGTAGACGCGGCGCGCTGGACGCGCTTTACAGGCCTCGCCGGCTTCACGGCCGCAACGTCATTTCCGAGCGCGACCGGGACCGTCTACGTGGTTGGGGCTGAGAATGAGGCCGGAACGCATCAATTATTCACGTATCGGCCGAAAGATTCGGGCGGCGTCTACAACGATAACGGGGAGAGCTACGCGAAGGAACTGAAGACGAAGGCCTTCCCGCACGAATCCGTTCTACTCCGCAAGGAATGGCACAAATGGGGCTTTAACTTCGACCTTTTAACGAACAGCGCACAGGTCGCGATTCAGTATTTTCTCGACGACAATCTGAACAAGGGAGGCAATCAATCGTTCAGCCTTTCGGCGTCCACGCTCGGCGCGCTATGGGATCAGGCAATATGGGACGTTGACCTGTGGGACAGCGCCGTACAGGGGCCGGTCCAGATAGTAAGGCGATTGCTCTCGAATTCTTCAGGGCGGATCGGCGAGACGATCACGTTCAGGATCTCGAACGGTCAGGCCGATGAGGCCATAGTGATTAAGGACATGCTCTTGATGTATACACTGCTCAATGAAAAGGGAGTCACAACGCTCTAAATGGCCAGCGCTTTAGCAAGAGTGACGGATTTCGTTCCCGCAACGCCGATCCTGTCGGCCGAGGTAGACGCCGAGTTTAATCAGCTCGTCAATCTGCTCAACGGGACCAGCACGGCTGTCAAGGGCGTAATGAAGGTCAGCGATACGGGCGATCCGCCGCTTGAGCTGAACCAGCTTTCAACCGGGCCGATCCTGAAAGGCTTTCAGGCCGGCGTCGAAAAGTTCCGCATTCGCAATGACGGCTCGATCCGAACCCCTGGAATCTACGACACGAACGATAACGAGCAGTTACTATTCAGCCTGACCGCCGCAGCGATTAACGAGTTCACGATGAAAAATGCCGCCCTCGGCAACGCGCCGCAGTTACAGGCGACAGGCGGCGATACGAATATCGGGATCGCGCTTGTTCCGAAGGGGTCCGGCGTCGTCAAGATTCAAGCGGGGCTCCCGGTCGCGAACGAAGACGCCGCGAATAAGCTCTACGTTGATAACAAGCGGGCGTATTTCGTCGCGGCCTTCAAGATTGATGACCCTTCGACGTTCCCGCTGACTGACCAGAGTGCCCTCGCGTTCGTCAGGATTCCGAATATAGCAAGCGGATTTATTACTCGCGTCCATATCCTGTTTGCGTCAGGCTCGCACACGGCGGGCGGAAGCGTGACCTTCCGAGTCTTTATAAACGGCGCAGGCGTCGGTAGTGGCGTGGCCTTCACCGACACGAATAACACGGCCTTCACTTTCTACGCTGAGGACTTTGCCGATCAGGCTATATCGGACGGCAGCTCGATGACCGTCGTAATCAGCGCGAGAAGCGGAACCGTCACGGAGCGGAACGTCACAATCAACGTCGAGGGCTATCAAAACATCAAGTCCCCATAGGCTAATAAATGGCTGTACTGACGCGCATAACCGATTTCATTCCGAATACGCTCATCGTCTCACAGGAAGTTGACGATGAGTTTAACCAGCTTGTGAATATACTGAGCGGGGTTTCGACGAATAAGGACGCCTTGATTAAGTATAGTCACGCGACCGACCCTGTTTTGCGCGTGGACCAGCTTGGCGCGGGCAAGATTCAGAGCTGGCTACAAAACGGATCGGAAAAGGCGAACATCACGAACGCCGGCCTTGTAACCTCGGTCGGCATGACGTCTACCGGACAGATCAATACCAGCTTCAACGACGGGACAAATCCCGCGCTCAACGTCAACCAGATCGGGGCCGGACTAATCGAACGCTGGCAGAATAACGGAGCCGACAGGGCTTCGCTGTCGGCTCTCGGCCGATTCCTTCTCCCTGCGGGAATCGGGGCAACGCCCTCGACTGACCAGATAAGCAATTTCGGGACATACTTCGTCGATCCGACAACGCGCGCCACGATAGCGAATACGCTTGAAACGGACCTTTCAAGTAAGACCGTCGCGGCCAATACGTTCGCAGCGAACGGCGATTTTATGATCGGCTTCGCTGAGATAGCCTATGCGGCAAACGCGAACACGAAGCGTTATAGGCTCTATTTCGGCGGGAACGTGATTTACGACACGACCGCCCTCGGCCTAAATGGCGTCGATCACATGGTCTTATTCTTCCTGATGCGAACCGGCGCCACGTCCTTGCTCACTTTTATAATGGTAAACTCGACGAGCGCCTTGCTCGCGGCGGCGGCGACGAGCGCGACCGCGCCGACGTTCTCAAATAGCAACATACTGAAAAGTACAGGGCTGAACGGGACGGCAAACGCGAACGATATACAGCAACGCGGCTTTATAGTCGTTAAGGGCAGTGTTTAATATGAGCGAACCGAAAGTAACGTGGTTTGATGACTTTCTAGGCATCCGGATCAACCCGATCTATGCGATCTCGCTGGCTGGAACCGGCGATGTGAAAATATCGGACGGCCCGAACGGGGTCCTTGCGCTCTACGCGACATCCGCCGCGGCCGGGACGGCGCGCGTAAGGCTCGGCGAGGAACCTGGGAATAGTCTTCACAACGCCCTCAATTTCAGCGCGAGAAAGAATCTCGTTTATCAAGCTCGCGTCTTCCTGAATCGCAATACGGACATTCAGGCGACGGTCGGGCTGACAGGTCTGAACGATCCCCACAACGTTTTGGCCCTTGTTTATGACCACCCCCATACGCAAGAGGGGTGGTTTTTCCAGGGGATAAACGAAGGCGCAAACCTGACTATCCCTATAGGCTTCAAACATGATCCTGGCGCGTACTTTACGGTTAGGATCGAAGCCGATCCGGACATCGCCAAGGTCTTCATCAGCGGCGAGGTCGAACCGAGGGCCGTTATCGGCCACGAATTCATACCGGACGGACTGTGCGCCGAATTCCAGGTCTGGAATAGGCCGCTCAGCGGCGGACTCTATTCACAGCCGACGCTTTATGCTGACTATCTCTCGATCACTCAGGATCGCTAAAGGAGACTAGATGGCCGTTTCCAATCTCTCGCCGTTTCAACAGGCGCTTCAATCCGTGGTCGGATCGGGCAAGGGAGCGGGCGCTAATCTAACGCCTGAAATCCTCGGCCGCGTGGCTGATTCCGTTTTTGGCCCGTTTCCGATTCCGCCCGGTTCGCAAATCATCTTCCAAGGGCCGGACCGCGCCGAGTGGATTGACGCCGAGGGCTATCGCCACAGTGCCACGCGCTCGCTCGATGGTAGAGATCCGAACGCCGGACGCGTCCGCGAGCAAACCGACCGACCGCCGATTCTCCCAGCCGGACAGGGCCAGCAAGACCTTTTAGGCCAACTGACCGGCGCGCAGGGCATACAGTCCGACATCGAAGCCGTCAGAAACCTTGCCGCGAGATTGCAGGAACCCGCCGTACTGGCGCAGCTGGACCCGCAGACAAAGGCCGCGCTTGACCAGATCACGCAAAATACGCTCACGCAACTAACTCAACAATTCCAGCAGGACCAGGCTCGCCAGCTCGCCGCACTGTTCGGCAATCGCGTACAGCAAAGCTCGATTGCCACGAACGCCGTAGGCCAGCTTTTAGAGAATCAGGGCCGGGTTACATCGCAGGCCTTAGCCGAAGGCGCAGGGCGCGAGCTTGGCGCCCGTCAGTTCATCACGGACACTCAGCGGGCAAATCTAGCAACGGCCTTGCAAGGCCTACTTGCTGGCGCGGACGTTCAGAGCGGCTTGATTCAAAACCTGACCGGCCAGCAAACGCAGCGCGATATCGCGGGTGGGAATCTCAATTTAGGCTTCGCGGACCTGGCCGAGCGATCACGCGCGACCGGACTGGACTTCGAGCTAGGCCAGCAAGAGGCGGATCGAAAACTTGCCGAATCTCGCGCGCTCTTGCCGAAGATACTCGCGACGATTCAAACTCTCGGACAGGCTGCGCAAGGAATCGGCACGGGCATTGCCGGTTTTAAGGGGTGATCTATGGAATTTGGACCAGCTACAACGGGCGTACAACAGGCGATTTTGGCGCTACTCCAAGGGCGAAGCCCCAGCCCCGTGGCGCCCGTACCGCTCGCGCCCACGGGCGGAATCGGACCGCTCGAAATGGACACCACGGCGGCGCTCGCGGCGCTTCAACCGCAGCCCGTTCCAGCGCCACTGCCCGGACCTGTAGACGCTGAAGCGATCCGATCACGCTTCGCCGGGATGGCCGGACCTGAGCCGGCTGCGCCCACAGTCGAGCCGACGAGCCTGATTATTCGGATCGCTCGCGCGCTCCAAGGATTCGGCGCGGGCGTCCAAGGACAAGGGCCGCAATTTCTCGCGCAGCTCGCCGAACAGCGCGAAGCTCCACAGCGTGAGTACCGGGCGAGAAAGGAGCGCTTCGATGCGCGAAAGCAGGATCTCGAATTCGCCGGCGAACAGGCTGTACTGTCAGCCGAGGATCGCCGGGCGCAACGAACTCAACAGCTATTGGACAAGCAAGCTGACCGGGACTTCGAGGAGTCGCTGAAGCGCGCGGGACTCAAGAGCGCTGAAGCCATCGCCCAGATGCGCGCCGCTTTCGACCTTGAGCGAGACGCCCGTAAGGCCGAATTCGAGCGGCAGGAACAGGCGCGCAAGGACGCCAAGGACCGCAAAGCGGCAGTTACCACGCTGGCGAATACTTTTACGGACGATTTTAAAGTCTCGCGACAGGAAGCGCTGCGATTCGCCCAACACGAAATAGAAGGGACGGCCCTCAGCGCGGCGGACGCCAAGCGCTATGGCCGAATCGAGAAGTACAGGCCAGCCGCAGGCGGAACCGGGTCGGGCGGCGGAAGCGGTAAGGTAATGGTCGAGATCGTAAACCCTGACGGCTCGACATCCGTGGTTCCTTTCAATCAACAGGTAAGCGCAGCGATCAACGCCGGGAATGTAGATCAGGGGCCGCGCGGCGTCTTCGTTGATGGCGGAAGCGTAACGCCCCGACCGATGCCCGGCGCGCCTGGCGGGCCACAAGGCCCATTCGTTCCACCTTCAGCGCTCGCCGCCCCGCAGCCGCCAGCCGGGACTGTATTCACGCGCGCCCAGGTAGAGGCGCACGCCAAGAAGACGAAACGCGATCCAGCCGCCGTTGAAGCCGACATACGGGCGCGGGGCGGCGTCGTGCAATAGTTATGGCCGATGATGCAATCGCAAAATTCCTTAAACGCCCGGTCCCCAAGCCGAAGTCCGTCTCGGTTGATGAATTCCTGAAAACGCCAGTTCCGGCGCCGGAACCAGCCGTGCCCGCTCCTACCCCTGGATTCCTTGAAAACCTGAAGATCGGCGGACAGCGGGCCTTGCTGAGCGCGGCGGACGCTGGCCGGGTAATGGAAGAGGCCTTGGGCGCGGCGTCCCGTGGAGACTTCGCCCCTATCGGCCAATTGATCGAACAGGCTGGACGCGGCGCCGCTCCGTTTATCTCAGGCCTCAGCGCAAGGCCCGAGATGGCCGGACAGGCGTTTCTCTCTGAACAGACCGCCCAGGCGCCGCGCGTAGGCGAGATTACCGCAGCGCGCGAGGCCAGAATGGACGCCGATCCCACGCTCTTTTCCCGTGAAGCTAGAGCCGAAAGGGCTAGACTTGACGAGATGGCCGGGCGGGATCCATCCCTTGCCGGCAAGATCACGCGCCGGACGACCGAAGGCGTAGTGACGGCGATACCCTCCATCGTCGCTGGCGCGGCGACAGGCGGAAGCGTCCCGGCAATGGCAACAATGGCGGGCATTCAATCGATGAACGCGCCGGAAATGCTGGTCCCGAACGTAGCGCTCGCCGCTACGCCGCTTCCACTTGGAAAAGCTATCGCGCCAATTGTCCGCAGAATTAAGGTCGGCAGGGTCGCAGTCGAAGCGATTCCGCCCGCGCCGGTATCCATTGAGCCGGTAGCGCCCGGAGTTATTCCTGAGATACCCGCCATTTCGCCGGAAACGGCCCTTCCTGCGGCTCAAACCCGCGCCCCCTTCCCTGCTACCTCGCCGGACGTTCCGCTCAATCCTGCGCAACAGGAGGCCGCTGCGCTGAATTCGGCCATCCGGAAACTCGGGACCGACAGCGTAGACGAAATCGCGGAGATGATCGCCAATGCCAACCGGCGCTTTAATAAAACCGTCTCAGCGCCGGGCCAGCCAAAGCGATCGATCACGCCGGTCGAGCGACAATCAATGCGCGAGGATTACCAACGAGTTAGCGCCCTAACCAAGGAAGAAAACGCGGCCCTGGCCGAAGTCTTACCGGAGCGAACCTTCTCGCCTGTCAATAAAATACTGGTCGAAGGCGAGCCGACAGCGCGCAACATCTCCGATATTCCGATTGACGAGCCGAGCGCCCAGCTTGACGCTAACCTGCGTCAACTAAAGGCGTTTTTTGGCTCACGGGACATAGTGCAAGAGAGCAGGATCGCGGCTGCCGTGGGCCAAAGCGCTGACGATCCAGCGATAGTCTCGAGCGCCGATCTGGGCCTTGAAACGGTTCCGGTTCCGGTCAGGCCCGTGGACGCCGTTCCGGTCACTCGGCGCATTTCCGTGGATGATATTTCGCTTGGCCGCGAGACGCTTTCAAAGGGCAGGATTTTCCAGGCTCAAGAATCCCTCAAGGGCGGTGTAAAGCCTGAGACTAAAGGGGTTCCCTTGCGCCAACAGGTCGAGCCGATGACCGTTGTTCCCGATCCGCAACGGCCCGGTAAATTCATCGTGGAGGATGACGGGAATCATCGAATCGCCCTTCTGAAACTTCAGGGCGTCACGGACGACATTCCGGTGAGATCGTTCGAGACGCCGACGCAAACCGCCGAGATCAGCGCCACGGTCGGGCCTCGAGCGGGCGAGGTTGCGCCAATGGAGGTCGAGATAGGCCGTCAACTGAGACAGGCTGAAGCCTCCGGCGTGGCGCGGAATATGGACCCGCTGCAGGTCGAATCAATGGCGCGCGCCGAACAGCTCCCGCTCTTGGACGTGGCGCAGAAAAGCAGGCTCAAAAAGGCTTTCAGCATCGCCGCCGACGTTTACAATATCCCGCGCGCGCTGCTGTCCAGCAGCGACATTTCGGCCCCGTTCAGGCAGGGCGCGATTCTCACCCTTCCGCCGTCGCGGTGGGGTAAGGCGCTCCGCTCATCCGTCGAAATGTTCCGGGCGCTGGTGCCCGACAGGCCGACATCTATCAAAGGTGGAATCAAGGCTCAGTTCCAGCCGAAGACGGAGCGCTTTCAGCGGATGATTGACGCCATCGCGAGCGATCCCGACGCCCAGGCGGGACAGGGCGCGGGTCTCCATCTGGGAACGCAGTCACGCGGACCGCTCCGAAAGGCTGAAGAAGAGTTCGTATCGCGCACGGCGGATCGAATCCCTATCGTCAGGGAAAGCCAGCAGGCCTACACCGCCTATCTGGATAACATTCGGCTCAATACTTTTAAGCAGTATAAGCAGGCGATAGACGCCCAGGGCTTCACGGCGACTCAGACGGAACGCGCGTACAAGGCGGCGGCGGACTGGATCAACATCGCCACGGGGCGCGGCAGTTTTGGCCCGAAGCTCGACAGGGCGATGGACGCCTTGAACTTCTTCGTTTTCTCGCCACGCTTGCTGGCTTCGAGGATTCAGGTGTTGAATCCGCGCACGTACCTCAAGAACGCCACAACGGCTGAGGGGCGCGTTGTTCTCAAGAAACAAATGTCCGAGATGGCGCAGTTCACGGGCATGGTCGGGGGAACGCTTTTGCTCGCAAAGGCGGCAGGCTTCAAGGTCGGAACGAATCCCGAGAAGCCCGATTTCCTGCGCCTCAGCCTCGGCAATTATCACTATGACGGCCTGGCAGGCCTTCAACCTGTAATGCGATTGATTTGGAACGTCGGCAAGGATGCCGTCAGGGCGTCGCAGGGCGAGAAGCCGCAGACCGGAGCGAGAGACGCGCTTGATGTTGGCGCGCGATTCCTACGCTCGAAAGCGGCCCCGGTTCCGTCGTTCTTCGTGGACTTCTTTGACCGAAAGACATTCGAGGGCAAGCCGTTCGACCTGACCGACGCGGCGGTCGAACGGCTAACCCCTATCATGTGGCAGGACTTTATCGAAGCGTATCAGCGCGAAGGCCTCGGCGGACCCTTAATGCTCTCGCCCGGCGCCGTGGGATTCGGCGTTCAGTACTTCGAGCCGAAACCGATTGATGCGGCGATCGAAGCGCGACCAGGCCTTCTGACTGAACTGACCCGCCTTCAGGTCAGGCTTGCCGATCCGCGCCGCAAGCCCGATGAGACGGACGCCGCATACAAAGGCCGACAGCAAGCGATCGCCAATCTGTACAGCCGATTCGGAGTTAGCCTGATGTCGGATCGCCGGTACGCGAAGCTGCCGGACACTGAAAAGCGAGACGTTTTCGATGTTTTGCACTCGCGGATTCTCGATGCGGTCAACACGCGCGACCGCAGTACTGGGCAGTTCCGGTTTGAGGCGCTGATAAACTCGATTCGCAAATCGGCGAAACAGAAAACGATCCGCGAGCGGTTGATTTCCCGAAGGCCTCCGCTGTAAACTTCGCCCGCATCGAATTAGTGCTCATCGTTCCGGTTGGGAAAGACGCCATTCCCCAGTAAACACTGGGGAATGGCGTTTCTTTATTTTGAGATGAAATTTCTCCGCATCCGGTAGTAGACTCACATCGAAGAATACCCCAAACGCTAGCATGCCAATTATTTAGCGGAGGTGGTAACCATGATTGCTTGGATTCGCGAGAACGCTGCCCTTGTCTCACTCGCTGCGACCGCTGTTATTTGCATTTCAACCGTAGCTGTCGCTCGCTTTCAACTCGCTGGCCTTGTCGCCGCGCAGACAGAGGTACGCCAGCACATGAATGACACAACCCGACATCTCGATCCGCATCGAGACGCTGAGACCATGAAGGAGCTGAAAGAGCGGATTGATAAACTTGAGGATCACATTGAGCGCCTTGAACGGCGACAGGTATGGATGATTCGAAGCGTTCGGCAGGGCAACACAAGCTCTATTCCTATTTTGATAGATCCGCCTCAATGACCGTGGCTACCCACCTTGACACCATACTAAAATGATTCATACTACGCGCGCGTTGCATGTACAGTAACCCTACAGCGTAAGCCAACCAGGCCACGACAAACACACCGAACAAACAGACTCGAGCTCGAGAACAACACACACTACGCTCCCAAGGGTAGTGAAAAACCCGGGGGAGATAGCTGAAGGATCCTCAGTGGTCACTCCCCGGGCATGGGGCATCTAGGCCCCTTCGATGCGTGTGATGAGCGTGTGAGCTGCAGTAAGCGAGCTGCAGATCAGCGGGTCGAGTGCTGCAGGTTGGTCGGTGGTTGGTGTGAATGAGGTGAATGAAGGTTAGGGATGCGAGGTGAAGGATGAGTTAATGGAGGGGTGTGAGAGGATGGGGTGGGGTTGGGAAAATAAACGTAAGGAGACTGAGAAATGATTATCAACTTCGGGGGTTATCGCGTTACGTTTTCAGCCGGCGAGCAACCGGTGTATTTGCAGCTCGCTTGGCCCGTGGGAACTAATCCACATTTTATTAAAGTGACACAAGACCAGGCGGCATGGGAACACAGAGACAGGCTGAGGGGCCTTGATTTAATCGCTATCGAACAGAAGGAGCACGCCGGTATTGCTTACGAATTGGCCTTGTACGGTAAATCTGGCCTTTATACAGCTATCAGTGAGGCAATATGAAAAGAACACTACTGCTTATTCTGGGCTACTTCTTAATCCTTCAGGCCGCAGTTGGCGTTTTCATATGCTGTGGTCAACCGGAAAATACCGTGTACATCCTGATCGTATCCGGTTTCTCTGGCTGGGGCGGATACAAGCTGATCGAGATTGGCGGAAGACGCCGACAGCAAGCATCAATCGAGAACTCGCCCACCAAAGAGCTAGAGGTTCCTGAAACTAAGAAACTTGACAGAAAGTGATAGAATGGTGGGCATGAAGCTTCTAGTCTTTAACATTCTCGCAATGGCGGTCCTCTTCGGCGTAGAGAATCCAACTCCGCTTAGCGCTCTTTTGTTCGGACTTTGCGCTCTCGGCGTTCTGTCTCGCGCTCACGAGTTGAAACAAGCCCACAACAGGCTACGCAGTATCGGTCAGGCCCAAATAGACATACAGAGAGACCACATGCGTATACCACGAAAGGAGTAAACGGAGCCTCCCATGAACCAACATAGAACACGGCCCACACTCGACGACCTTAAACAGATGTCGCTGGCCCATTTACGAGGTGAGATTGCGCAGCTATGCGTGGATGCCGGCCTGGCTGATCATGCTGAAGTGTTGGCCGACGCTGAAATGCTGGCAATGGACCCTGACCCCTCACCCGAGCGGATAGTGGAACTGGGGAATCTATTGCGAGGTGGGCAAACTTGCCCACGTTGCGGCGCAGTCGGAGCGGCTGGCTATGAGCTGATCTGTACTTGCTTGGAGGGTAAAAGATGACCTGGACAACTGACTATCCCACAAAGCCTGGATTCTATTGGATTAGGAACTTTCGGATTGCAGACTCCGAGGGCGAATTTTCCTCCACTTTAGACGTTGCCGAGTTTGATGATGATTTAGAGTTCTATATTACCGGCAATGAATTTCACTACAGACAGGCAAACGTTCTAAAGGCCGAATGGCAAGGACCGATTGAGCCTGACGCTGAAAAGCCTGTCCAGCCAAGCTTCTATCGCTCAATTAGGCTGCGCTGCCGCGATTGCGCTGAGACCGACAGGGATTTCGTATCGTGGAATCTGGGATTTGCTGATGATCGGCCCGTTATCGGCATCATCTGCCGCGAGTGCTGGATTAAGAGGCTAACCCCTGAACAGAGAAAGGTTTATATGGTATGAGAAGATTTCTTGCGATGGTTCAGGCCAATTGTTTTTGCGCCTGGAGGATTATGACTCGAATGGAAATTTGGCAAGTGGTTGTGAGCTATGAAGATTCTTCAGGTCAACATCCAACTTGTACTTGCGTTGCTGCTTGGTGCGCCTCTGAATCAAAGACAAGGGTATTCTATTTAGTTTAACATCATTAACCCCCCAACCCCACCCCATCCTCTCACACCCCTCCATTAACTCATCCTTCACCTCGCATCCCTAACCTTCATTCACCTCATTCACACCAACCACCGACCAACCTGCAGCACTCGACCC
>Ga0207428_10003378_pt1 | contig 15522 bp, 7 predicted proteins | sample RhiMethybrSRZTD1_FD_187600 | JGI IMG/M metagenome (GOLD analysis project Ga0207428, IMG submission 187600) | Populus rhizosphere microbial communities from Tennessee, USA - Rhizosphere MetaG P. TD hybrid SRZTD1 (SPAdes) (version 3) | ecosystem: Host-associated > Plants > Roots > Rhizosphere >...
CAGCCTCGACGTCGCGCAGGTGATCCACATCAGCGCGAAGATGGCGCCGCGGGTGATATCGCGCGTCGGTTCGATGCAGAACCTGGTCGACCACGTGCTGCAGCCGACGGTCGGAAACTACTTCCGCAACTCGGCGCAGGAGGTGACGGTGCTGGACTTCCTGTTCGCGCGCAGCGAGCGCCAGCGGCAGGCGAAGGAGGCGATCCGCCACGCGCTCGATGCCTACGATTGCGAGTGCATCGACACGCTGATCGGCGACATCGTGCCGCCCGCGGAGCTGATGAAGACCCAGACCGACCGCAAGATCGCGGACGAGCTGAAGCGGACCTACGACGTGCAGCGCGAGTCGCAGGAGAAGCGCCAGCAGCTGGAACGCGAGCGCGCGGTCGCCGACCTGCAGGCCGAGGTGGTGCGCAGCGAGCAGATGGTGCGCATCGCCGAGCAGAACGCCCACGCGACCGCCGAGGCCGCCAAGGGCGAGGCGGCCGCGACACGGCTGCGCGCCGACGCCGAGGCGGACGCGACGCGCGCGCTGGGCGCCGCGCGCGCCGACGCCTACAAGCAAGGACAGGCGGCGATCGGACCGGCCGCGTATTCGGCGATGCAGATCGCGACCATCGTCGGCGAACGCGGGATCAAGATCGTCCCCCACATCTCCGCCGGCGGCGGGGGCGGAGGCCTGGCCGAGGCGCTGATCGCGCGCATGCTCGGCGGTGCCGTCGTCAACGGCGCTTCCGGCAGCGGTGGCGGCGTCAGCGGCGTTTTGGGGAGCGACGGCGCGCCCCAGGTCTGACGCCTGCGCGTGACCCGGCGCGCGGCTCGCCGGCTCCTCCCGCGACCCCCAGCCGCCGCATCATGGCGCGCACGGTCCCACCCGGATCGTGCGCGCCGCCGCGTCCGACCCGTCCGAGCAAGCGCGCCGCGCCCGCCGCGCTTCCGCCGGCCGCCGCCAGCGCCGCCTCCAGCGCGGCGCGCTCCAGGTCGCCGACGGCCCGCCGCAGATCGAAGCGCCGCTCCGCGATCGCGCGCGCCACCCCCTGCGGGTTCACCGTACCGTCGCCCGCGCCGGTGGGAGCCGGCGCCCCGCCCTCGCGGCGCAACACCCGGCGCGGGAGGTCGGACAGCAGCAACTCGGTCCCCGCCCGTTTGTGAACCAGCGCCTCGAAGATCACGTTGCGCAGCTCGCGGATGTTGCCCGGCCACGAATACGCGCACAGCGCCGCCAGCGCCGCCGGCGTCGCGCCCCCGACCTTGTGCCGCGCCGTCGCCTCCGGCTCCTCGCGGTAGAAGCGCCGCGCGAAGTGGGTGACCAGCGCGGGGAGATCGGCGATGCGTTCGCGCAGCGGCGGCATCCGGATCGACACGATGGCCAGCCGCTCATAGAGATCGGCGCCGAACGCGCCGGACGCGCACAGCGGCACCAGATCGCGGTTCGTGGCGGCGAGGATCCGGAAGTCGACCACCTGCGACTCGTTCTCGCCGATGCGGCTGACGACGCGGTCCTCGAGGACGCGCAGCAGCTTGACCTGAAACGGCAGCGGCGTGTCGTCGACCTCGTCCAGGAACACCGTCCCGCCCGCGGCCCCCGTGAGCTGACCTTCGTACGCGCGCACCGAACCGGTGAACGCCCCCTTGGCGTAGCCGAACAGCTCGGCTTCGATCAGATCGTTGGGGATCGCGGCGCAGTTGATCGGAACGAAGCTGCGCGTCCGTCGTGACGACCATTCGTGCAGCAGGCGCGCCGCGACCTCCTTGCCCGTCCCGGTCTCGCCGGTCAGCAGCACCGGCATCGACGTGCGCGCCGCCTGCGCCACCTCCCGCAGCACCGCGCGCGCGGCGTCGCTGGCCGCGACGAACCGGTCGGTCGCGGGAACCGGCGGCTCGACCGATGCGAGCTCGGCGATCCGTTGCGCCAGCAGCGCCGCGGCGCCCGGATCGCGCGCGTCGATGACGTCGTAGGCGCCGCTCGCCACCGCGGCGGCCGCATCACCCGACGACACCGCGCCGGCCGCATACCAGATCCACGGCACGCCGTTGCTTCGTCCCTGCGCGAGGACGGCGCGCGGCGCAGCTACAACCACTTCCGCCACGACAGAGCTGCCCGGCTCATCCGCCACCCGGACACCACAGCCGCGCAGCAGCTCGACCAGCTTCGCGTCCGGTGGCCGCCCGGACCACAGCACCGCCAACATCTCGGCCGGATAGTAACAGCCCCCCCTTGCGCCCGGCGCTCCCTGCGCGCATGGACAACCACCCGTTCGAGGCCAGCTTGATTACAGGAGCATTTCGTAAGGGGGGTGAGCCATGCTGTTCTTGCAACCGGTTGTGGTGGACGACGCGCTCGCGGCCGACCGATCGGCGCCGGCAGAGGTGCGGATCGCGGAGCGAGCCTCGTACGAGCGGATGACGTGGACGGGAACCACGCTGGCGCAAGCCTCGATCGATGGCCGGAGTCCGTTCGGACCGAACGCCCCGAACGCCAACGACATGACCCCCAAGAGGACGCTGGCGAATCCAGCCGACCTCGGCCAGGCGCCGGGCGGCCAGGCGCCGGGCGCGACGGCGACGCCGGCCAGCCCCAGCAATCCGGCCAGCCCCGCCGATCCGTCGAGCACCACCAAGATACCGCCGATGCGGGCTCCCGACTCGGGACCGCCGCGCGGCACCACGACGACCAACCCGGACACCACCACCGACACGGTGGCACCTGGCACGGTCGCGCCTGGCACCACGCCCAGCACGTCCGCGCCCGGCACCGCGCCGACCACGGCCACGCCCGGCACCACGCCGAGCACGGCCAGGCCGAGCACGGCGCCTGGCACGACCACACCGGCCACGACGCCCGGCGGGACCACATCCGGCGCGGGCGGCGGCGCGGGCGGAATGCCCTCGCCCAAGACGAGCCCGACCGTGCCGCCGGCGACCCCGACCGATCCTACGCTGGGGCCGTCGACTCTGCCGGGCGCAAGCTCGGGCGCTAGCAACACGCGCTAGCGACGCGCGAGGCGGTCACGCGAGAAAGCCGGGGCGCCGGGCACGCACCGGCGCGCTTTTCGTGATATGGCCTCCGGGCCGATGCGCAAGAGCCTGCTCCGCGTACTTCCGTGGGTGGTCACGGCAGGGCTCCTGTTCCTGCTGTTTCGGCGCATCTCGTTCGCGGAGGTCGTGGCCGACACGCGGCGCGCGGCGGGTTGGATGCTGCCGGTCACCTTCCTGTGCGTGACGGCCATCTATCTCGCCGACTCGTTCGCGATCTGGAAGACGTTCGGCTGGTTTCTGACGCGCATGTCGTTCAAGGACGTGCTGCTCGTGCGCGGGGCGACGTACCTGCTCGCGGCGATCAACTACAACGTCGGCCAGGGCGCGATCGTCTATTTCGTCCATCGCACGGCCGGCACCACGATCGTCCGCGGCATCGCCACCACCCTGCTCGTGCTGGGCACCAACGTGCTGGCGCTGCTGTTCCTGGCGACGGCCGGCCTCGGCATCGCGCCCGCCGTCCCCAGCGCGGTGAAGATCCTGGTCGCGGTGGCGTGGGGCGGGCTCACGGTCTACGCCGCGTTGATCGCGCTGCGCCCGCGCTGGCTCGACCGGCCCGTGTTCGAGGTGCTGCTCAACGCCGGCCTGGCCGGCCACGCGCGTGCCCTCGTCGTCCGCCTGCCGCACATCGCGGCGCTCATCGCCTTCCAGTATTGCGCGCTGCGCGCCTTCGACGTGCGCGTTCCGCTCGTCGACGCGCTCGCGACGCTGCCGGTCGTGTTCCTGGTCTCGGTCTTGCCGATCTCGGTCCAGGGGCTCGGGACGACGCAGGCCACGATGGTCTTTTTCTTCGCGCAATACGCGCCGGGCGACGCGGCCAAGGGGGGGGCCGCCGTGATCGCCGCCAGCTTGGTCGCGCAGGCGATCGCGTTCAGCACCCAGGCGCTCCTGGGGGTGGCCTGCCTGAAGAGCCGCGTGGGCCGCGCGCTACAGGCATCGACGCTGCAGGCGGCGCCCGAGCTCAGTCAATCGGGCCAGGGCAGTCCCGTTCAATCCCCGTGACGTCGGGGCCGGTCACGACCCGGCACGCGGTACAAACCGTGTCGCCTGGGGCGACACAGGCGCAATCGTCTCCATGGCCCACGCAGTTCGGGGGCAGCGGGTAACACGCCCGCCGCCCCGCCGCGATCCCGCCGAGAAAGCGGACGCAGAACATGCGGCTGGCGTCGCAGAAATGGTCATCGCACGGGATGGAGCCCGGCGGCGGCGGCATCTCCACGCGCGCGTCAGGCGGCGCCTCGACGCCCGTGTCACGGCCGGCCGTGTCAGGGGCGCGGTGCGCGGGAGCGGCTAGAACGCTTTCGCGTTGAAGCGAGTGCGTTCGCCGATCTGAGGATCGCGGAGCCGTATCCGCACGTCCGTCGGGGCGCCATCGCGCGGGCGTGTGCACTGGTTCGCGCGACAACCTTCGAGCCCGCGCGAAACCGGTGCAGAGTCCGACAGACACAGATCACAGAGCGACAACTCAGCTAACGCGCGGAGCGAACGCAACGGCTCGCACGGCCCGGCCGTCCGCTTGTTGGCGCCCCGACGGACGTGCGGATACGGCTCCGCGATCCGATCGAATCAACGCGAAGGCGGGCTAGTCGATCCCGAGCCGGCGGTTCAACGCCGCCAGCTCGTCGCTGACCGCGAAGTTGATCATCTCCACGATCAACACGTTTTCGCGCGCCGCCGCCACCAATCCCTCGCCGCCGCGCGCCGCCGCGCCGGCCAGCTCGCGATCCTCCCGCACGATCTGCTCGAACGCGCCCAGCACGTCCCCGGACGCGACCACCGCCGCGCGATGGGCCGTGTGCAGCAGCCCGACGCGCCAGCGTTCGGCCTCGAACATCCCGCCGTCGCGGAACGACAGCGCGGCCTGCTCGAAGGCCCGGCGCTGGCGCCGTGGCAGCATGCGCGCGATCTTCTGCGCCACGTCGTTGAGCTGCTCCTCGGGCAGCACGCCGCGGCCGTAATCGGGATAGACGGTGCGCACGCCCGCGACGACGAGCAGGCCGAGATCCTTGCCCGGGATGCGCGCGATGCCGTACGTCCCCGCGCGCAGGTGTCCCAGCTGCCGCCCGATCTGCCAGCACGCATCCTGCAGCGGCTGCGACAGCAGGTTCGCCGGCACCAGCAGCGCGGGCGGCGGGCCGGCCTCGATCTCGACCCGCGTCGCGACCGAGCGCGCCAGGTAGACGTCGAAGGTGTCCTCGACGCCGAGCAACGTCGCGACGCGGCCCACCAGCCCCCGGATCGGATCGTCCGAACGCGCGGTCAGCCGGTCCTGCTTGGTCACCCCCCAGTCCTCCAGCGCCAGGCCGTACAGACGCGGCAGCACCTCGGACATCGCCGCCAGCAACGCCGTCGCGGGATGGCGCTCGTCGGCATGGCGGATGTAGCTGTCGAACTCGCTCGGGTTCAACGTGCCGTTCACCTCCGGCGTCCAGCGCACGCGGCTCTCGCGCACCATCCGCACGTCGTCGGGCTCGGTGAGGCCCAGCGCCACCAGCGCCGCCGCGGTCCGCAACGCGCGCCGGCGCTGGCCGCTGCGTTCGCACAGGCGCCGCAGCGCGCGCAGCGAATCCACGCGCAGCGGCTCGAGGCGCATGAGCGCGATGTGCTCGGTGATCGCCTCGGGCAGCCGATCCGCCGCCTCGAGCACGCGCGCGAGCTCGGCGCGCGCCTCCACGTCGCGCGCGTTGCCCGACACGACGATCCGCAACTCGTCGACGGCGCGCCCGTTCGATCCCAGCGGCCCGCTCCACAACGCCGCCAGCCGCATGCGGCGGTCGCGCGCATCCGGCGTGACCTCCAGGAAACGGCCCAGGGCCGCCGCCAGCCGTGACGGCTCCTCGAGCGCGGTCAGGATCTTGTCCAGGCGATCGATCGCGACCGCGTTGCTGGGATGCACTGCCAGCGCGCCTTCGAACGCGTCGGCCGCCCCTTCCGGATCTTCCGCCGGCCCCGCCAGGAGCTCTCCCAGCGCGACCAGGTGTCCGACACGCGCTTCCCGCTCGGTCTCGACGGCCGCCAGCCGGCGCAACGTCGCCGCCGCGTTGGACCAGTCGCGCTGGCGCACCAGGCCCCGCGCCAGCCCGGCGAGCGCGGGCAGATCGTCGGGGGTCGAGAGCAGCGCGTTCCGGTACGCGTCGACCGCCTGCGCGACGTCGGCGAGCGCGCGCTCGGCGATGTCGCCGATGCGGCCCCACGCCGCGCCCACCCCTTTCGGATCGGACGACGCCGTGATCGCCAGCCGGTAGGTCGCGATCGCGTCCGCGGAGCGCCCGATCTCGGCCTCGACCTCGGCCAGGCGCACCAGCGCCGGCACCGACGACGGATCCAGCGTGACCGCTTCACCCAGCACCGACGCCGCCTCGATCGGATCGCGCTCATAGATGAGATCCGCGAGGGCGAGCAGGCGATCGCGGCGCTTGGGCATCGGCCCGGCGGCGGCGCGACGCCGCATCACCTGCGCCAGACGATCGGTGTCGCCCTTCGCGCGCAGGATGGCGTCCAGCACCTCGAAGTCGGTCTCCGCTTCGGGCTCGAGCGCGAGCACCTCCTCCAGGCAGCGCCCCGCCATCGCGTCGTCGCGCACCACGTTGGCGTACAGCCGCGCCGCCTGGCGGAAGCCGTCGGCGGCCCGGGCGGGCGCCTTCGTCAGGCGCGCCTCGCGCGCGTACATCTCGGCGGCGGCGCGCGCATCGCCGATCGCCTCCCGCAGCCGCGCCTCCGCGCGCAGCGCCGGCAGCAAGGTGGCGTCGGCCTCGGTCGCGTGGGCGAAGTCCGCGTCCGCGCCGCGCAGGTCGCCGCTCGCCTGGCGCGCGCACCCGAGCTCCCACAACAGGACCGCGCGCGTGACCGCGTCGGGCGCCGATTCGGCCAGCTGCTTGCGCGCGAGGATGGCCAGCGGCCAGTCGCCGGCGCGGGTCGCCTGCCGTTCCAGCACCGCCAGCGCCTCCTCGGTCGCGTGCGTCTCGACGACCCGGCGCAGCAGCGGCAACGTCTCGGCGAGCGCCTCGTTCGGACGCGTGGCCGCGCGCTCGCGCGCGGTCGCCGCCGCACGCAGCAACACGGCGCCGGTCGCCGCTTCGCCGCTGGATGCCGCCAGCTTCTCCAGCGCCTGCGCGCGATCACGATCGCGCCCGAGCTTCGTGGCCAGCGTGACGGCCGCGTCCAGCACCGCGCCGTCACCGGGCGCGACGTCGAGGGCCGCGCGCACCGCCCGCCAGGCCCCCTCGGGATCGCCGAGACGCCAGGCGAGATCCAGCGATCGCCCGACGTCGGGAGCGCGCTGGCCTTCGGTCAGCCGGGTGAGCTCCGCCGCCGCCTGCTCCGCGCCGCGCCCGACCAGCTGATAGAGACGCTGCAGCGCGATCCGGATCGCTGCGCCGCCCGCATGCCGTTCGGCGCTCATCGCCGCCGCCGCGCGCTCGACGGCGGCCAGCGCCGCGCGCTTGTCGCCGAGCTGCCATTCCACGATCTCTGACTGCAGCCGATACGCCGCCGCCTTGTCGATCGGATCGGCGAGCGCCTGTCCCAGGCTGCCCAGCGCTTCCGCCAGCTCCTCGCCGCGCCCGATGCGCCCCAGCAAGCGGGCGTGCTCGGCGATGGCGGCGACGTTCGCCGGATCCAGGGACAGCGCGCGGGCGGTCGCCGCCAGCGCCTCTTCGGCCCGGCCGAGACGGAGCGCGTAGATGCGGGCCGCCTCGACGGCGAGCGCGCTGGCGGCCGCGGGGTTCGGCTCGGAGGCCGCCTGCTTCAGCAGCACGGTGGCCAGCGCCTCGAGCTGCCGGCCCCGGTAATGCGCGCGGGCCAGTCCGGCCAGCGCCGGGCGTGAGCCGGGATCGAGCTTGAGCGCGGCCTCGTAGGCCCGCACGGCCTCCTCGTCGGCGGCGGCGCGCTCTTCGTAGATCACCGCCGCGCGGTAACACCAGGCGAAGCGCGCATCGGCGGGCAGGTCGGGTATCTCGGTGCCGAGCTTGAGGGCCGCTTCCGCAGCGACCAGGGCGTCGCCGGCCTTCTCGGCGGCACGCAGCAGCGCGCGCAGCGCCGCCGGACGACGCTCGCCCAGCTCGGCCCATTCACCGTACAGCGCCAGCGCCTTGCCCGGATCCTGCAGCCGCTCTTCGTACAGCGCGCCCACGCGCTCGAACCGCGCCGAGGTCTCACGCGCAGCCTCTCGCGCCGCCCCCGCCGCCCCCGACAGCGAACGCTCGCCGGCACCCGTGGAGGTGCCCACCTCCACGACCTTGACCAGCTCGCCCCACTGACCCAGCGTCGCGTAGAGCCGCTCCAGCACGTGCGCCGCCGGGGCGTAGCCGGGCACCGCCTCCAGCGCCCGCCGCGCCAGCCCCGCAGCCCGCGGCAGATCGTGCGCCGCCGTCTCCGCCAGCTCGGCGGCACGCATCGCCAGCGCCGCGCGCTCGCTCACGTCACTGCTGCGATCGACGGCCGCCTCCGCCAGCCGCACCTGCGCCGGCGCGTCGCCCGTGCGCGAGGCGATGCGCTCCAGCGCGACGAGCGCCACCGGATCGCCCGGCCGCGCTTCCAGCAGGCGGCGATACCGCGCGGCGGCGGCCTCGTCGTCAGCTTCGTGATGCTCCGCCAGGTGGGCGCCGAACCCGGCCAGCGTCGCGCCCCAGTCCTTGTCCTTGGAGAGCTCCGCGTGGTGATCGAGGCACAGGCGGGCCTTCGTCCAGTTGCCGGCTTCCAGGTGATTGGAGACCGACAGGACCATCAGGACCGGGTCGTTGGGATCGGCGGCGCGCGCCTCCTCGATCAGCGCCACCGCGCGCGCGGAGGCGCCCAGCCGATGTTTGGCCAGCGCCGCGCCCAGCCCCATCCAGGCCGCCCGCTCGGGACCCGCCGCCGCCTCCGCCTCCAGCTCCACGGCGCGGGCCAGGGCCGCGTCCTTGCCGATGCGCGCCGCCACCCGGCGCGTCCCCGCGCGGGCCAGCGCCGACGCGCCCTTGCCCGCCTCTTCGTCCAGCGCCCGCGACCACAGATCGAGCGCGTCGGCGGTCCGGTCCGGGCTGGCCTCGGCCAGCAGCGCCAGCCTGCACAGCAGCCGCCCGCGCTCCCCCGCGGAGGCCGCCGCGGCCAGGCGGCGATCGAGCACCGACTGCAGCAGCGCGGCGTCGCCGCCCCGGATCGCGCTCTCCTCCAGCGCCAGCAAGGCGGCCGTATGACCGGGCACCAGCGACAGCGCCTCCTCGATGACCGCCCGCGCCCGCTCGCGCGCCCCGAGCGGGTTCTCCAGCAGGCCCGCCTTCTGGACGGCAAGCTCCGCCTTCGCGGCGATCGTCCCGGCGGCCGCCATCTCGATGTCCAGCAGGTCGATGGCGGTCCACGGGCTGCCCGCCTCCACCGCGTGCAGCCGCAGCGCCCGCAACACCGGCCGGAACGTCGCCGAGGGCGGTTCGTCCAGCGCCAGCTGCAGGTGATCCATGGCCGCCGCCAGGTCGCCGACGCCGTCCTCGAACATGCGGGCGGCCGCATAACGGAGCGTTCCGGCCGCGATCCCGCTGCGCGCATCGGCCTCTTCGACCATCGCCAGCGCCTCCGCCTCCCATTGGGCCGGCGAGCGGGTGAGGCCCCGGCGCGCGTCCTCCGGGGACGGCGGCATGGGCGCATTCGGCTGCGTCACGTCGTCGTTTCGACGGTTCGGGACGGGAGTGGGCGTGGCCGAAGACATGCTCGAAACCGCCTGACTTTAACCCAGTTCGCGACTCCTGAAGGACCGCCTTCCGCGCTAGCCGCTCCGCGCCGCAGGCGCGGTCTGCGGCTATTGTTTTTTTCAGGTAGCCACACACCCGCGCTCCGCGCGGGAGTGGCTATGAAAGCCAGGGCCTGCCGGGTATGATGCCGGTTCCCAGGCGTCACCGCTGCATGGCCAAGATCATCGTCACAGGCAACGATCAGCGACGCGAGTTCGAGCTCGGGGCCATCAATACGATCGGGCGCCATCCCGACAACACGCTCCAGATCCTCGACCGCATCGTCTCCAAGGAGCACGCCCAGATCGTGCGCCAGCCTGACGGGCGTTATCTTTTCCGCGATCTCGGCAGCCTGAACGGGTCGTTCCTGCGCAGCGAGCGCGTGAACGAGCACATCCTGCAGGAAAACGACGAGATCATGCTCGGCTCGACCTGCCTGACATTTCAGGAAAAATCGGCGCAGGAATCGGTGCTGCAGAAGGTCACGATCGCGCCGTCGGCCGGCGACGCGCTGATTCGCCAGAAGATCCAGGCGCCGCCGCCGTCGCGCGAGTTCCTGCCCGAGAAAGAGATCTTCGACGTCGAGGTGCTGCGCCGCGACTACGAGAAGCTCCGGCTCGCCAACGAGCTGGGGCGATCGATCGGCCTCGAGGTGAACCTCGAGCTGCTGCTCGAGCAGATCATCATGAAGGCCTTCGAGCTGCTCCCCGCCGATCGCGGCGTGATCCTGCTGATGGAGGACGGCGTTCCGTCTCCCAAGATCGCCAAGACGCGCGACGGCAAGAACGAACAGATCGTCCTGTCGAAATCGATCCTGAACGAGGTCGTCACCAACAAGGCGTCGGTGCTGTCATCCGACGCGACGATGGACAGCCGGTTCTCCGCCGCGCACTCGGTCATCATGCAGGGGATCCGCTCGACGATGACCGTGCCGCTCGTCCATCACGACGAGCTGCTCGGCATCATGCACCTCGACTCGATGATCGCGACCAACGCGTTCACCGAGAAGGACCTGCAAATCTTCGGCGGCATCGGCGGCCAGGCCGCGGTCGCCATCCACAACTCCCAGCTCGCCCGCAAGATCGAACACGAGGCCAGAACCCGCGCGCAGTTCCAGCGCCTGCTGTCGCCCAACCTCGTCGATCAGGTCGTGCAGGGAAAGTTGCAGCTCGAAAAAGGCGGCGCGCTGTCCGAGGTGACGCTGCTGTTCTCCGACATCCGCGGCTTCACCTCGATGAGCGAGTCGCGCGCGCCCGAAGAGATCGTCCGGATGCTCAACGAATACTTCGAGCTGATGGTGGACGTGATCTTCAAGTACGAGGGGACGCTGGACAAGTTCGTCGGCGACGAGGTGATCGCGCTGTTCGGCGCGCCCGTGCCGATGAAAAACGCCGAGGTCAAGGCGGTGCAGTGCGCGCTGGACATGATGCGCGTGCTGTCGGAGTGGAACCGCACGCGCGCCGCGGAAGGCCAACACGAGGTCAAGGTTGGCATCGGCATCAACACCGGGCTGGTCGTCACGGGCGCGATCGGCAGCTCGCGCGCGCTCCAGTACACGGCCATCGGCGACGCGGTCAACACGGCGTCGCGGCTGTGCGGCGCCGCGCAGGCGGGCCAGGTCATTCTTTCCGAAGCCACATTCCGCAAGGTGCAGGGCGACGTCGCGGCCGTACCGCTCCCACCGATTCGCGTGAAGGGAAAGGCAGACGAGTTGCGCGTGTACAACGCCGTCGGCCTCCGCAACCGCACCTACCCCGCCGAAAACACCCGCCCCGGGTAGAAAGGCCAGCATGGGCATCGTCGCCGCCGTCGCGAAGGTGTTAGCGCTGGTGATAGCCATAGCGGCGGCGCTCGCAGCGGCGCTGATCGTGCTGCCGGCCGTGTCGCACCAGATGGCGCTGGCCGCGATCGTCGCCTCCGAAAAGAGCGCGCTGGTCGCCGCCGCCGCCGTCGTTGCGCTGCCGCTCGCGTTCTTCGGTTTCACCCGCGGCCGGCGCGCGCCGTCCGCGCTTGCTGTCGTGCTCTCGGTGGCGGCGTTCGGCATTTGCATCCTGCCGCTGGCGCAGGCGCGCAGCCTGGCCAAGGTGCGCGGCGTATCGCTCGACATCCGCCGCTACCTGCTTGCGCCGATCGACCGTGAGGGTCCCGGGCATCCCAGCCAGACCATCAACCACGCGACGGTGAACGGCACGCCGCTGGCGCTCGACGTTTACCTGCCGCGCCAGCGGCCCAAGACGCCGGGGCGCCCCCTGCTGGTGATCCACGGCGGTTTCTGGTCTGCGGGGGAGAAGGGGGAGGCCGCGCTGGCGAGCCAGCGGCTGGCCGACCTCGGGTTCACGGTGTTCGACGTCCAGTATCGGATCTCGCCGCAGCCGAACTGGAAGGCCGCGACCGGCGACGTGAAGTGCGCGATCGGCTGGGTCAAGCAGCACGCGATGACGGCCGACTGGAACGTCGACCCGACCAAGCTGACGCTGCTCGGGCGGTCGGCGGGCGGCCACCTGGCGCTGATGGCCGCGTACGCCCCTCAAGATCCTGAGCTGCCAGCCAGCTGTGACGTCACCGATACCAGCGTGGAATCGGTGATCTCGCTCTACGCGCCCACGGACCTGAGCTGGGGCTACAAGTACCCCGCCAGCAAGTGGGTGTCCGACAGCCGCGCCAAGATGCGCGCCTTCCTGGGCGGCGCGCCCAACGAAACGGGCGATCGCTATCGCGCGCTGTCGCCGCTGGAGCGCGTGACGGCGAAGGCGCCGCGGACGCTGCTCGCCCACGGCGGCCGGGATCAGCTGGTCCCGCACGGCCACATGGGCCTGCTCGCCGCCCGCCTGCGCGCGATGGGTGTCCCGTGCGAAACGCTGTTCGTTCCGTACGCGCAACACGCGTTCGACTTCGTGCTCGGCGGCTTCTCCGACCAGATCCTGGAGGCGGAGCTGCTGAAGTTCCTGGCGGCGCGCGGGTCGAACTAGGGAGCGGTATGAGGCGTCGGGTCGCGCACCTCACCGGCGCCGTGCTGCTGGTGCTGGCGTTGGGCTGCCGGAGCAAGCCCCTGCAAGAGCTCGACGGCGGCACGGGTGTCATCCGCCCGCCCGACGCGATGATCACCCCGGGCGACGGCGGCGGCGTGAGCGACGGGGGGCACGCAACCGATGGGGGCGGGGCGACCGATGCGCCGCCCTGGGACGTGCCGTGGGGGGGGCGCCGATCGTTCGTCATGACGGCGGCGGCGCAGACGGACGCAGGCGCTGCGAGCAACATCTCGCACACGTTCACGATGATGCTCGACACCGATGAGCGCGTCGCCATCATCGGAAAGGACGGCGACACCGAGGTCTTGCCCGTCGAGCAGCGAGCGCCGGGCGTATTGCATGTCGTCGGCACGGTGGGGTTCGGTGTCTTCGTCCCCGCCGCCTGCGGCGGCTCCCTGCTGTACAGCGCTCTCAGCTTCACGATCGACCCGTCGGGCGCCTCGCTGTCAGGCAGCGGTCAGGGGACCCTGACGATCTCCGATCCCGTTCTCGCGAGCACCACCTCCGCGACGATGGTGCTCACCGGCGTCCGCGATACCGAACCGCCGAGCTTGACGTTGTCTGCCGCCGGCGACATCGCCGATCCCTGGACGCCATTCTGGGTCGTCTCGTCCGAGCCGCTGCCCGGGCAGCAGAAGCGCCCGCTGCTCCAGTCGGCGAGCGGGGATCTGTGGGGGCTGGGAGCCCCGACCGGGATGGAGGCGTTCGTGAGGGTGATGGCGAAGCCGGCGCGCCTGCTGCGCTACAGCGACGAATATCGCGTCACGCTGGACGGCGTCACCGACCTCGACGGCAACCCGCCGCCGCCGACCACCGCCCTCTCCTTCACGACGCGCGCGCCGCCGCCGCTCGTCTCCGAGGACGGATTCGAATCGGTCACGGGCACGACGCTGGGCGGCGCGCAGGTGCTGTCCGGGGCGGGCGCGCCGACCATCGGCGGCGCGCGCAGCCTGTACATTCCGCCGGCGACGTCGATCGCAGGGCGGGTGACGCAATTCGCGCTGCGGCTGCCGATTCTGCCCGGCGACACCGTGCTCCACTTCGCCTACCGGACCGTCAACCCGGGCGACGCCTTCGGCGTCTATTTCGTGGTCGCCAGCGTGGGCGGAACGATCGGTACCGCGACGCTGTCGCCGGACGGCGCCGGCGTGACGACAGCGGCCACGATCGGCGAGGCGCAAGTCTTGCTCGGCCCGATGATGACCGCGACGATCGGCCTCCCCGGCGACGCCCACGGCGAGGTCGTTCTCGCCCGCCTGGCGGCCCAGGCCTACAGCTGTGGCGGGCCCGCGCCGGCCCCCGTGCCTGGCCTGATCATCGACGATCTCTACGCAGAGTGACGATCACCAGCACGAACACAGACGTTGCAAAATGGAGCGGCCGGACCCTTCGGGATGAGTTCGAGGTTTCAACATCAGCTGGCGGTTTGCGCGGCGGTCGCCGCCATCCTCGCCATCGGCTGTAACCGAAAGGCGCTCCAGCCGCCGGACGCGACGGGCAGCGGTGGGAGCATTTCGTTCGACGGCGGCCAGGACCGCGTCACCCCGAGCACCGACGTGGCCCTGGATTTGCCGATCCATCCGCCGGCGTTCGACGGGCTGCCGGACCTTCCGCCGGACGTGCCGTTGTTCCCGGGCGCGCGATCGTTCGTGGTCACGTCGCAGGTGCAGCGCGACGGCGGTTTCGGCACATTCCCGTCGGCGCACGTGTTCACGATGGTGGTCGACGGCGACCGCCGGCAGGCGATCATCGGCGCGGCCGGTGAGGGCACCGTTTACGCGCTCGAGCCGCTCGCCGGCGGCGCGCTCCGCGTCCCGCAACCGGTCCGGTTCACGTTGCCCGCCAGCTGCGCGGGATCGTCGGTGACGTACAGCGACCTCTGGTTCGTGATCGGAGCGAGCGGAGGCCTCACAGGCGCGGGCCAGGGTCAGGTGGTGGTCGTCAGCGGCGATGTTGCCTCGGGCGCCGCGGCGACGATGGTGCTGACCGGCGTGGCGGATGTCGAACCCCCGAGGCTGACCTTGTCCGGCGACGCCGCCAATCCGTTCACAGGGTTCACGGTGGTGTCGTCGGAGCCTCTCCCGCCGGATGCCCACCTCGTGTTGCGTGCGGCGAGCGGGGAGACGATCGAGCTGTCCACCGGCGGCGTGCCGGGAACCTTGATCACCCTGTTCCAGAAGCCGGCCCAGGTGTTGCGCTATGCCACGGCGTACAGCCTCTTGACCGACGCGATCGCCGACTTCGCCGGAAATGCGGCGACCGGGCTGGGCAGCTTGACGTTCACGACGCGGGCGCTCCCCCCGCTGGCCGCAGAGGACGGCTTCGAAGGCGTGGCGACCACCACCTTCGGCGGCGTGCCGGTGCTCTCGGGCGCCGGCGCCCCGACGATCACGGGCGCGACGAGCCTCTACATCGCCCCCGCCGCCAGTTCCGGCGCGACGCAGCCGCCGCTGGCCGTCCGCCTGCAGCTGGCCACGGGCGACACCGTGATCCGTTTCAATTTTCGAACGGTGACCCTCGGCGTCGCGTCCGGCGCCGCCTTCACCTACGGTGTCGGGTTCGCGGTGGGAAGTGAGGGCGGCACGTCCACCGGGCCGACGCTTCCGGGCGACCCCAACACGACCAGGACCGCGGCGACGATCGACGGCACACAGGTCTCGCTGGGCCCGATCCTGACGGCGGCGTTCAGCGTGCCCACCGACGCCACCACCGAGGTGGTCTTGACGCGCACGCACTTCCCCCGTTCCGGC
>Ga0207428_10003380_pt1 | contig 15519 bp, 17 predicted proteins | sample RhiMethybrSRZTD1_FD_187600 | JGI IMG/M metagenome (GOLD analysis project Ga0207428, IMG submission 187600) | Populus rhizosphere microbial communities from Tennessee, USA - Rhizosphere MetaG P. TD hybrid SRZTD1 (SPAdes) (version 3) | ecosystem: Host-associated > Plants > Roots > Rhizosphere >...
GTGCACTCTGGCCCCCATCTGTCTAGCCAATCGGGGAGCAGATCAATCGTCGATCCACTGTTTCACGGCTCGTTCGGCCACCGCCTTGCTCGCAACAGTTTTGACCCATATTGGGTCCTCGCGACGGCTATTCGCGTCAGCCCACCACACGGCGAAGTGATACCGTCCGTCGAGACGAATTCTGATCTCGTACTTGAAGCCTTGATATTTCTTCATTACCACCCTTCTAGAACCCCCTGATCCAGGACGGATGGTCAAGTTTGATCAGACATCAAGATCCCTAACCTCACTTCGTGTAGTCAGTTCAGTCAAAACCACTATATGACCTGACCAGGACTGCGGTCGCCCTCGATGGTCAATTGTGATCAGTATCAAAAGCCTGGCGGTGGTGTGCTGTCTCTATCTGGAATGCAGATCCCGAGGAGCGTACATGGAAACTCAAGCGATTCGCCTCCTCGTCCGCGACGAGCTTAACGACGACGTCAGGCTGGGTCTTGAGGCCGCCCACCTGAGAGGCGAGCCATATGAAGTCCAACTCCGCGCACGTTGACGCGTATCTGGGCGGTGTCAGTGTCCTCGTGGTCGACGACTACGAGCCCCTCCGCGCAGGGCTCGCCGCGATGCTCGAGTGCCGCGGCGCGGCTGTGACGGCTGTCGGCTCGGCCGACGAGGCGCTCGAGGCCTTGCAGCGCGAACACCCCGATGTCCTCGTGAGCGACCTGGTGATGGCCGACAAGGGTGGCTACTGGCTCATCGGCCAGGTGCGCGCCCTGCCGGCCGAGCGCGGCGGAGCGACGCCTGCGGCTGCCCTCACCGGACTCACCGGTCCCGAGCATCGGTCCAGTATCTTGCGCGCCGGGTTTCAGTACCACATCGAGAAGCCGGTCGCGCTGGAGGAACTAGCCCGGATCGTCGCGCTCCTCGCGCGCTGAGAGCCCATGACCTCACTCCGCTCAGAGAGGGTGAACGGCGGCCGCTCGCGAAGACCCACCGACTCGTGTTAGTGTCCTCGCCCAGACGTTCCGCCGCATGCAGGTGAAGTGCTCGAAATGTGCTCAGCCGATCCGCTGACCGACATCATCGAGTCAGCCTACGGTTGTCTGTCTCACCTGGAGTGCAGACGACCGAATGGTTTGACCTGTCCCTGGCCAAAAACCTGTCCGGCAGCCAAGTGATTGATCTGTCGGCGCCGATCCGGCCACTATCTCAGCTCAATGATCACTCTCCTGCTCCACCTGCTTCGGCCTCCCCTTTTTCCTTGGCGGCCACCGACAGCTCGCCCTCGAACCTCGCCTTGCGCCAACAGATCGCTGTCTACAAGCGAAGGTGACATGCAGGCCGGCTACGTCGATCCGGGAACTTCCTCTTCGCGCGCGAGCATCTCGAGCCGGTCCGTGAAGTCGTGAGGACCAAGGCCGAAGCCCTCACGACGCTCGACGCGCAATGCTCGGAGGTCTTCCGGCAGCACGCCTTTTATCCGTCACGTGACCTGGTGCCAGCGCTGAGGCAGCTGCTCGCCGGCCCGAGTTTCAAGCGGCAACAGATGTCGCCAATTAGCACTTCCGCTTTGGTTCTCGTTGGCTCTCGTTGGGAGCAGCTTCCTGGGTAATTCCTGGGTGAAGTTCGGCGGGCGCCGTGACGGTCCGTCCAACCACCATGTTCGGCCGCAGAGGATTTCGCTGAAGCGTACATTGACGACGGCCCGACTCCCACCCTACTGTCGTCCTAGCCATACGCCCGGCCCTATTCCCTGGAGGCCTAACGATGAAGTGTCCCCGGTGCCAGCACGACAACCCGCCGGAGCAGAAGTTCTGCGGGCAGTGCGGGGCACGTCTTGCAATGGCGTGCGCCTCTTGTGGAGCGTCGAATCCTCCAGGGCAGAAGTTCTGTGGAGAGTGCGGAGCCGGGCTAGTGTCGGACGCGCTGGCGAAGTCCGCATCGCCAGCGTCTTACACGCCCAAGCACCTCGCCGAGAAGATCTTCACCTCGAGGACCGCCCTCGAGGGTGAGCGGAAGCAGGTCACCGTTCTCTTTGCGGACCTGAAGGGATCGATGGAGCTCCTTGCCGACCGCGATCCCGAGGAAGCGCGCAAGCTGCTCGACCCCGTGCTGGAGCGCATGATGGAGGCCGTCCACCGGTACGAGGGTACGGTCAATCAGGTCATGGGCGACGGGATCATGGCGCTCTTCGGTGCGCCGCTGGCCCACGAGGATCACGCGGTCCGGGCGTGCTATGCGGCGCTCGATATGCAAACGGCGATTGGCCGAGATGCGGAACGTGTCCGACGTTCCTATGGCGTCCCGCTCGAGATTCGTGTCGGGTTGAACTCTGGCGAAGTAGTGGTTCGTGCCATCGGCAGCGACCTCCGTATGGACTACACCGCCGTCGGCCAGACCACCCACTTGGCCGCCAGGATGGAACAGCTTGCGACTGGCAACAGCAGCCTCCTGACCGTCAATACCTTCCGGCTCGCGGAGGGATACGTCGAGGCAAAGCCTCTGGGGCCGGTTCCCGTGAAGGGCCTCGACGCTCCCGTCGAGGTCTTCGAGTTGACGGGAGCCGGTGTCCTTCGATCACGCCTGCAGATGGCGGCAGCGCGCGGGCTCACAAAGTTCGTTGGACGCGATGCAGAGTTCGAGGAACTGCGACGGGCGCTCAGCCGCACGGCGTCTGGGCACGGTCAGGTCGTGGCGATCGTCGGCGAGCCGGGCGTGGGCAAGTCCAGGGTGGTGTGGGAGCTGACGCATTCTCACCAGACACATGGCTGGCTGATCGTTCGGGGGGCCTCCGTTGCATATGGGAGGGCGACTCCATATCTGCCCGTCATCGACCTGCTGAGGGGTTACTTCCAGATCGTCGACCAGGACGATCACCGAGGGATCCACGCGAAAGTGTGTGGGAAGTTGCTGACTCTGGACGACGGGCTCCGCTCCGCCCTGCCCTCGATGCTGACGCTCCTCGACGTACCAGTTGAGGACACTGAGTGGCTGGGGCTCGATCCACCCCAGCGTCGGCAGCGCACGCTGGCCGCCGTCAAGCAGGTGGTCCTCAGGGAAAGCCAAGTCCAGCCGCTGCTCATGGTTCTCGAGGATCTCCACTGGATTGATTCCGAGACTCAGGCTCTGCTGGATGGCCTGGTGGAGAGCATCCCAGCGGCGCGTGTGCTCCTCCTCGTGAACTACCGGCCTGAGTATCGACACGAGTGGGGGAGCAAGACGTACTACACGCAGCTGCGATTGGATCCGCTGCCGCTGCATGGGGTGGAGGCAATCCTTGATTCGCTGCTCGGATCGGATCCGAGCCTCGGTGACGTCCGGAGAATGCTGATCGCGCGGACCCGAGGGAACCCCTTCTTCCTGGAAGAGAGCCTGCGCAACCTGGTAGAAACCGGGACTCTCGTTGGAGATCGTGGCGCCTACCGGCTCGCTCGATCCGTTTCGAGGATCGAGATCCCGGCCACGGTCCAGGCGATTCTCGCCGCCCGGATCGATCGGCTCCCGGTGGATCAAAAGGATCTTCTCCAGACCGCCGCGGTGGTTGGGAGGGATGTGTCCTTTGGCGTTCTCGAAGCCATCGGCGACCGGCCGCTCGACGACCTGCGTAGTGGTCTCGCGTCTCTCCAGGCAGCCGAATTCCTGTACGAGGCCAACGTGTCGCCCGATCTCCAGTACACCTTCAAGCATGCGTTGACCCAGGAGGTCGCGTATCAATCGCTTCTGAGGGAGAGTCGGGCCCGCCGGCACGAAGCCATCGCGCGAGTTCTGGAGCAGCGGTTCCTCGGCCTCGTGGAGAGTCGCCCGGACCTTCTTGCTCATCACTACACCGAGGCGGGACTTGGTACGCGCGCCATCCCTTACTGGCACCGAGCCGGTCAGCGGGCAAGCGAACGTTCTGCGCACCTCGAGGCGATTGCTCACCTGACGAGGGGACTTGAGCTGGTCGCGACTCTGCCGGAAGGAATGGAGCGCATCCAGCAGGAACTCGCGCTTCAGGCCGGTCTCGCGGTGTCATTGATGGCGACCCAGGGATTCGCTGCCCCGGAGGTCGGTCGGGCCTACGCTCGGCTACGGACGTTGTGCGGGCACGCGAGTGAGAGCGCGCAGGTCGCGGACGTCGTCGCCGGACTGTGGGCCTATCACGCGATGCGGGCCGAGTTCGCCGCTGCTCGCGAGCTCGGTGAAGAGCTCCTCCGTCTCGGCCAGCGGGTCCAGGATCAAGGCGTCCTCCTACGCGCCCACCACGCCCTCGAGGTCACGCTATTTCGGGTTGGCGAGTTCGCGGCGGCGCTCCAGCACGCCGAGCAGGGCGTCGTCCTTTACGATCAGGGCCGGCATAGCCCTCTGGCGGTTCGCGGCGGCTTCGACCTCGGCGCGAACCTTCGCACGGGCGGCGCTTGGGCGCTCTGGATGCTCGGCTACCCTGACCGGGCTGTGAGCTGGTCCTCGGAGGCGGTCGCGCTCGCCCGCGAGCTCGGGCACCAGCACACCCTCGCCCAGATTCTCTATCACACCGCGCGGCTCCATCAGTTCCGCCGGGACCCGCAGGCCGTGGCGGAGCACGCGGAGGCATGTGTGGCAGTCTCGGTCGAGCACGGGTTCTCCTTTTGGCGGGCCGACGGCGCGAAGCTTCTCGGCTGGGCCCTGGCGATGGAAGGAAGCCCCGCTGAGGGACTCTCCCGTCTCCGCGAGAGCCTGGTCGCGTATCGGGCGACGGGCGCTCTGTCTGGGGTTCCGTACGACCTCGCGTTGCTGGCCGAGGTCTGTGGCCTGGCGGGGTTGGTCGAGGAGGGCCTCGCCGCGCTTGCCGAGGCGCTGACTGTCGTCGACCGAACCGGCGAACGGAACTATGAGGCGGAGCTGCATCGCCTTGAAGGCGAGCTGCGCCTGAGGCACGAGGAACCCGCAGAAAGAGCCGAGTCTTGCTTCCGGCGAGCCGTCGACATCGCCCGCCGCCAGGGTGCACGGTCGCTCGAGCTGCGAGCGGCGACGAGTCTCGCGCGTGTCGTCTCAGATCAGGGTCGACGTGACGACGCGCGAAAGACACTCGGCGAGATCCACAGGCAATTTACGGAGGGCTTTGACACCGCAGATCTGAAAACCGCCGAAGCCCTGCTTCAGGAAATTCTGTGACACTGTCGTCGCCTTTGGGGCTCTTTGGCTCTCGTTGGGAGCAACTTCCTGGGTAATTCCTGGGTGAAGTCTGGCTGGCCCCTTCGGGACCGTGGCTATTTGAAACTGCGCGCCTCGCGCGATCACCGAGCCACCCGCTGTAGACGTCGGCAGACGCACCAGCGCGAGCGGAAAGAATCCCGTTGACGATGGGAGCCGACTGTCCGTTGGTGACCTTCCGTCCTGTTCGCCCGTGGCTCCGGGACGTCCCGGCCAGGACCGCCGACGGTAGCCATCGTCGCGAGCATCGTGGCGACAACCTTTTCGCTGTCACAGCTGATCGCAACGACGTCACCCGAACAGACGGTAACGGTCCTTCCAGGTCTGATGACCCTTCCGCGCGCGATCATCCGCTCCCCCTCGGCCGGCGACAAAAAATTCACCTTGTACTCCACGGTCAAGACCGAAGCGCCGAATGGCATTAACGTCATCGCCGCGTAGCCGCACGCGACATCGACAATCGCCGTCAGTACGGCCGCAGCCATGTAACCGTGATGCTGCGTGAGATCCTCACGAAACGGCAAGTCGATCTCCACCTCGCCGGGAGCGACACGTTGAAGTCGTGCCCCAACCGTCCGCATCAACGTGAGACCTTCGAAACTGCGACGTACGTTTGCGTCGAAGGCTGGATCTTGCGCCTCAAACGAAGGCATGTGGGCTCCTTATCCGGGGACGATGATGTGATCAAACCCCTCGGCATAGGGATACCCCTTCTCTTTACCGAGAGTTGCCGCTCGATCTCGCATACGGGCTTCGAACGCCGTAAAGTCGGCGACCTGGCTCGCGTGGCGGCTGATCGCCTCAAGCTTTAGGTCGATCGTGTCGGTGATGTCGACAATGAGTCGTGGGTTTTCCCACTGGATCAGGTACACTTCACGGACTTTGTGCGGCTCGTAGTCCGACGCCAATTCTGGAAACGACAGGTGGTCACGCGCCAGCGGGTAGACACAGTCGAGTACAACACGGGCTGTGGTCCGATGGTCCCGGTGCCAGCCGCGGAAGTTGTTGTACGTGCGGTATGGATTAAGAGTGATGATGAGGTCCGGTCGCCACCGTCTGATCTCGCGGGTGATGTCACGCCGTAGGCTGCGCGTGTCCTCGACCTCGCCGTCCTCATAGCCAAGAAACTCGACCCTCGCGACGCCAAGTACGCTGGCGGCCCGTCGCTGCTCCTGTTCTCGAAGAGGGATCAGCTGTTCCGACGTGACACTACGGTCGCTCGACCCTTTGTTCCCGTTCGTCACGATGACGTAGGCGATCTCGCGACCTTCCTTGGCGAACCGGGCGACGGTGCCGCCTGCCAAGAAGTCCGGGTCATCGGGATGTGCCGCGATGACCAAAACGCGGCCGTTCGTGCCGCTCATCTGGCGACAACGTTGGCGGGCGTGAGATTCGCGTGACGGCGGCACGACCATGCGACGACCGTAAGCAGTGCCGCTCCGAACAGGAACGGCGCGGACAGATCGATAGCATCGGCAAGGGCACCCATGACCAGAGGACCCGCGATCTGACCACTATCGCTCATAGTGCGAAGCCAGCCGATCGCGACGCCCTGTAACGCGGGGTCAACCTGATCGCTCGTCAGAGCTGTCGGAATGGCGGCGACGAATCCCGCCGCCGCCCCGACCGCCAAGCTACAGCCAGCGAGGATGGCGGGATGCGTCAGCTGCGACATGCTTCCCAGCAAGACTGCATAGATCAGCAGCCCGGGGATCAACGCGCGCATCCGACCCCATCGGTCCGAGACGCCGCCTCCAAACCACAGCGCCATGAGTCGTCCAAGCACGCTCACACTCACAAGCAAGCCGATGAGTTCGGCGCCGAGCCCTCCCCGTTTGGCGAGGTAGAGGGGAAACAGGAACACAAGAATACCTGTCTGAATCGCGGTGAGCACCGCATTCGTCAGACCCATGAGCAATACACTGGGTGTCCGAAGAACGGCATTCAGAACGCCCTTCTCGTGCAGGGCTTGCCGCGTCGGCTCCGCGTCATCAGCGAGGGACGCCCAACGTCCGAGCGCCATTGCGGCCACCACCATACATGCTGCCTCGAACAGAAACGGGCTTGCGGTACCAACTCCTTGATAAAGCCACCCGCCCGCGGCGCTGCCCAGCAACAGCCCAGCTGTCTCACTGATCAGTAACAAGCTGACCGCCCGGCCGCGACGCTCGCCCGACGGGGTACTGACCATCACGGTCGTAGCGACCGTCGCAAACATGGCCCAACCCACGCCTCCTAGCGCACGCAAGCCGAGGAAGACGTCGTAGCGCGAGGCCTTGACGCTCGCGATGTCGACCAGCGCGATCAGAACGAGGCCACCGATCATGAGAGGACGGCCGAGACGCCTGAGCAAGTATCCAGTCGGCAGGTTCGCGACCCATTTGCCGGTGCCGAACACGACAGGAATCAGGGTGACCATACGGTAGTTCGCCGCGAACGTGCGCTCCAAGTAGAGAGGCATGGAAGGTCGGAGGACACCTTGGCCGAGATTGAACAGGAATGCCGCGCCGAGTACGGCGAGCGGCACACGCACGTCTCGGCCGCTGCGCGGCGACGTCACGACGGTCTCACGCCCGTTGCGCGAGATCGTGGTGTTGGCGCGGGGTGGGGTCGTCCGTGTCCAAGCAGCGGCACGCGCCGCCGGCGCGGCGCCGATGCGCGTGTCGGATCCGATGCGAGACTCGTTCAAGTTCTTGACGCAGGAGTTCCAATTCGGCGATCTGGTGCTGAACTGCGGCCAGCTGTTCCTGAACCAACGTCTGGAGCCTCGGCCGGAGCGCCGTCCTCAGCCTGCCATTCAGAGCGGTGGTCAGGAATCGAAGCTGCTGAAGCGGAAGCCCGAGCGAGCGCGCCCGACTGATGAAGCGCAACCGCTCGACGCCGGCGCCATCGTACTGGCGATATCCTGCCGGCGAGCGCGGCGGGCTCGGCAGGGCGCCGATCTGTTCGTAGTAGCGAATCGTCTTCACAGCCACGCCGGTGGCCTTGGCAACCTGTCCAATCGTGAGCGCGCGCGACATGACCGCACCCCTTTCAGAACTCCCGGGGTCAACCGTAAACCTTCCAGTGGCTGGAAGGTCAAGAGGCGAGAGAGGCAACGGCGGCGACGTCTGAGCGCCCGCCCGACCGGACGGGACGCCGTCGTCCGTTTCCTATGGCCGCCGGGAGTCGTGCCCTGTGCCCAGGTAGTCAGGGGACCGACACCGTGTTCCTGGATGATCGTTTCCTCGCTGGTCCATCCGAAATGGTGGATCTTCGCCGGCATCTCGAAGATGCTTCCAGCGGGTAGCGTCTTCCCCTTACCTGTATCGAGCTCATCTCCGAACCCCATGTGGAACGTGCCAGACATCACCGTCACGGTCACCTTGACGGGATGCCAGTGAGGCGGAATTCGATAGTTCACTGGAAACTTCAGGCGAAAGGTGAACGGACCCGTTGTGACGGCGATCCCTCGATCAACGCCATGCGCGCGCCCGGCGGGAGCATCGCAGGACCGTCCGTCCAGGTGAGCGCATCAGGCGTCAGCCTGAGGACGTCCGCCGTCGCGCCGGCATCCAAGCGGCTAGGCATCGGGTGTTGAGCGCGCGCCGTTGCGGCGATGCCCAAGCTGGTGAGGATCAGGGTGACGATGGCCAGTGCCTTGGTTCGTCGATTCTTCATGTGAGTGTCCTCCCCGGTTTTGGTGTGCTGTGAGCAGTGTCCGAGGAGATGCGGAAGCTGTCCGTCACAAAAGTCACGAGCGATCGAAGCCGGTTGAGGCCGCGAACCGCGTGGACCGCCAGGTCGATTATCGGTCGGAGGCGACAGCGTGCACGAACGCGTCGAGGCTCTTCACGTCATTGATACGGATGGCGTCCCGGTCCAAGGTGTGGAGCCCATCGCGGCGAGAGCCTTCAGGCTCCGCGAGACGTGGACACGAACCGTGCCGACCATGGCGGCAATGTCCTCCTCGCGGAGACTGGCCCTCTGCAAGCGAACCTCACGACCCGGGCGGGCTCCCTGGGCCTGCGCTCGCTCCCACAGAAGCTTAGCCACGCGAGTCGTTGCGGTCTTCAGCGCCAGATCGTCTGCGAGCGAGACGAGGCTGCGCATCTGATCGCCCGCCGCCGTCACGAGGGCCAGCGCCATCGCGGGCTTCTCTAGCGCGACGCGCTTGATCGTCTCAACGTCAATGACGTAGAGGCTGACGTCGTTCATCGCCCCTGCGGTGATGATGTGCGAGCCCGTACTGAACGCCGATGTCGTGCAGAACATGTCTCCAGGTCGCTCGAAGATCCTCAGAATCTGTTCCCGCCCTTCGGGACTGCTGCGAAAGCATTTCACGCGACCGCCCACGAGGATGTGGAGATCCCGGCACGGCTGACCTTCGAGGAAAAGGGTCTCGCCAGGTCGCCATGACCGTCGACGACACCGGGACGCGAGCGCCTTCACGCTCGCGGAGTCGAGCTCCGCAAAGGGAGGGTGCTCAGTCAAGAAGCTGAGCGCTTCCGGGTACTGGGCCACGGTCTCTTTCCGATGTTCAGCCAAGCTGCTGTCATTATCTCAGTCTCTAGGGATTGACGTTCTGCGTCGCCTGGCTCGCCCACCTGGTGCCACTGTCGGAGCACGAACCTAACGCCTGTCCTCCATTGCGGCCCTGCTGCGATGAGGCGAATCACCCAAAATGACGAGCACTTGCCACGACTCGGGGCGTAGGGATAGCATTCTGCGCAACGTGACACGCTCCCGCATCCATCCGGCCTGGTTCGTTCTGGCTGCCGTCGCCCTCGCCATGATGAGCGCGTCCGGCGTCCGCACGGCTTTCGGCGTCTACGTCAAGCCGATGGAGGCGGAGCTTGGGTGGTCGCGCGCGGCGCTCTCGCAGGTCGCGGCGCTGTCGCTGTTCCTCCTCGGCATGGCGAGTCCGCTGGCCGGACGCCTCGCCGATCGCTGGGGACCACGTCGGGTGATCGCGTTCTCGATCGTGCTCCTCGGCGTCGGGACGATCAGCTCGGCGTTCGTCCACGAGCTCTGGCACGTCTACATCACCGCGGGCATCCTCATGGCCGTCGGCTCCGGCGGCGCTGGCCTCACGGCGGGTTCGACCGTGATCGCGCGCTGGTTCGAGGCCCGTCGCGGTCTGGCCATCGGCATCGCCGGTGCGGCGATCTCTCTTGGTCAGCTCGGCATTATTCCACTCGCCGCCCTGCTCGCTCTCCATCAAGGCTGGCGGGTAAGCTATCTCGTGCTCGGGCTGGGGTTACTCGTGCTCGTATTCCCCGTCGTCGCTCGAACCCTCCGAAACGAACCGGAAGCGCAGGGACTCCAGCCGTACGGCGCCACGGGTCCACTCCGGACCTCGGTCGAGGCCGCCGAGCTCCAGCGCGCCGGACGCGTGTCGCTCACGGAGGCCGCTCGATTTCCCCAGCTCTGGCTCTTGATGGCCACGCAGTTCGTCTGTGGGTACACCTCCCTCGGGATGGTCCTCACCCACTTCATGCCGCACGCGCTCGAGCACGGCTTCACCGAGATCCAGGCCTCCATGGCGCTCGGGGTGATGGGCGCGATGAACGTCGTCGGAACGATTGCCTCCGGCTGGATCTGCGATCGACTCGGTCGCTGTGGACCGCTGGCGACGTTCTATCTGTTGCGTGGGGTGTCCCTGCTCTTGTTGCCCTACGTGTGGAACGTCCCCTCGCTCCAGGTCTGGGCGGTGATCTTCGGGCTGAACTACTTTTCGACGGTGCCACCGACGACGACACTGACCGTGAACATCTTCGGGCGCTACTCGGTCGGCGAACTGTCGGGCTGGATCTTCTTCGCGCACCAGGTCGGCGCCGCGCTCGGAGCCGCGATCGCCGGATGGGTCTTCGAGTGGAGCGGCGCCTACACCAGCGCGTTCGTCTCCGCCGCCGTAATGGCGTTTCTCGGGAGCGCGCTGACGCTTCTGATCCGCGAGGAACCGATCCGCTCCCGGCCGATGCCCGTCTCTGCCGCGGCGTAGTACAACGGCGCGGCTCGTTGCCGAAGCGTCACATTGAAACGCGCTTGTCCTGGCGCGGGAGGCGTATCCGTGTCCTGGGCTCGGTCGAGTTGACCCGCTCCGACTTCAATTCAAGATCCGGTGGTGGTCACGGATTTCCTTGATCCGCTCGTCAGCGAACTCGAATACTTCGGCTCCGAGCGCCTTGATGACGGTCCCATCACGCTCGAGAGTGCCGTGAAAGAGTGACTCCGCCATTCCGCGACCGTCGTGGCCGACAAGCGAGCGGAGGTCGCACCGACCGTCAGCCGCGAGCGAAAACTGGGATCGATACAGCCGCCGTACGGCATCGACACCTTCATGCCGTCGGCCGTCACTGTCCACCACCACAGGCTCCGGATGAAAGCAGGCGATCACCCCGTCGAGATCGTGCTTGTTGAACGCCTCGAAGTAGCGGCCGATGATGTCTTCTTCTCGAGTAGCCATGCTTCCGTCCTCCCACTCGCCGTCTGGTCGAGGAGGTCCATGAAGGCGCGTGCACTCGCGCTCACCCTCCGGCCCTCGTGGTGAATAACGTGAAAGTGCCGGTGAATCCGAACGCCTCGGAGCCGTACGGCGTGAAGCCGCCCAGTCGCGATTTCGCCTCGCACAGCATAGACCGACACAAACGCCACACCGAGCCCAGCCATCACGCCTTGCTTGATCGCTTCTGTATGGTCGAGCTCCATTGCCACTCGGAACTTTACACGCGCCCGCTGCAGCGCCCTTTCGGAGACGCTGCGGGTCGCCGATCCTTCTTCGCGCACCAGCAGCGGCTGATCAGCGAGCGAATCGGGCCGAATATCCCGACGCCGGGCCCATGCGTGCGCAGGGGAGACAATGAGAACGAGTTCGTCGCGCATCCCGGTCCTCAGGCATTCTTCGCCGGGCCTGAGGGCGTGCCCACCGACGATCCCGAGATCGAGCTCCCGTTCTCTTACTCGTCCCTCAATCGCTTGAGAATTGGCGATCTGGAGTTTGACCTCTATGCCGGGGTACTTCGTTCGAAACGCCGCGACGACTCTTGGCAGCACGTACAGCCCGGGGGTGGTGCTGGCACCGATCAAGAGCGACCCGTGAGCCAAGCCATCCAGGTCGGCAAGCGCCTGGCGTGCGCCCTCGACAGCTGAGACGGCGCGCTCCGCAAATTGCTCGAAGACGCGGCCCGCCTCGGTCACAGCAACGACCCGGCGACGACCCCGACGGAAGAAGAGCTGCTTTCCCAACTCGCTCTCGAGTTCGCTGATGTGTTCAGACAGCGTCGGCTGCGACGAATGGATTTTCTTCGCCGCCAGGCTGAAGCTCTTTTCCCGGGCAACGGCGAGAAAGACCTCAAGCTGGCGCAGCGTCATTCGGGTTTTCCCTATGCATAAGATCCAAAGATCGTATTGGACCCTATAGCACAGCCGGGCGTATGACAAGGGCCAGAACTGAAAGGAGGCCCTTATGATTTTTCGCCACTTCCTGTCGCCAAAGACCGGCTGCGCCAGCTATCTGTTCGGGTGAGCGGGCGCAGCTTGCTGCGCTGTGGTGGATCCACAGCTCGACATCGAGCCCTATCTCGAAGCCGCCGCTCAGAAATCCATGCGGATCACGCACATCTTCGAGACCCACGTCCAGGCTGATCACCTGTCGGGCGCTCGTCGTCTGTCGGACGCGACCGGAGCCCCGGTGATCTTTCACAAGTCAGCCCCGGTCGAGTTCCCACACCTCAACGTCGAGGATGGGGATCAGCACGATCTTGGCAACGTGGTGCTCTCGATCCTCCACACGCCGGGACATACACCGGACAGCGTTTCGATCCTGGTCACGGACAAGACGCGGGCCTTGGAGCCCTGGTTTGTTCTGACCGGCGATACCCTCTTTTCGGGCGGCGTCGGTCGCCCAGACCTCATTGGCGCCGGCTCGGAAGCGATGCTCGCAGAACAGCTTCACGACAGCCTGCACAGCAAGATCATGACGCTGCCCGATCACCTCGAAATCTTCCCCGCCCATTTCGGGGGCGCGGCGTGCGGTAAAGGTCTGAGCGGTAAGCCCGGTTCCACGATTGGCTTCGAGCGTCGTTTCAATCCGGCGCTCCGCGCCGCCTCGAGAGCGGAGTTCGTGGACTTCGTACTCAAGGATCTTCCGCCGCAGCCCGAAGCCTTCGCCGAGAATCGCCGGCGCAACCTAACGGGCCAATGAGCGAGATGCGGCTCGGACTGCGGGAGAATCTCCCGCAGTTCGCGCTGCTCGTGGTCCTCAACTCCTTCGTCGGGGCTATGGTCGGCCTGGAGCGGACGGTACTGCCACTCCTGGGCGAGCAGGAGTTCGGGCTCAGCTCGAAGACGGCCATCACGTCGTTCATTGTCAGCTTCGGGGTGACGAAGGCGGTGATCAACCTGATCGCGGCCCGGGCGTCGGACCGCATCGGCCGCAAGCCGATCCTGGTCGTCGGCTGGCTCTTCGCCCTGCCCGTACCGTTCCTGATCATCTACGCACCGGCGTGGTGGTGGATCGACCTCGCCAACGTGCTGCTTGGCGCCAATCAGGCGATGGCGTGGTCAATGACCGTCATCATGAAGGTCGATCTGGTTGGACCGAAGCGCCGGGGCCTCGCCCTTGGGCTGAACGAGTTCGCGGGCTACTTCGCGGTGGGGGTGATGTCGTGGGTCACGGGCTACATCGCCGCGCACAGCGCGTTGCGCCCACAGCCCTTCTATCTTGGGATTGTCATCGCCGTTGTCGGCCTCGTTGTCTCCATTTTGTTCGTGAGAGAGACGCGTCCCTACGCGCACCTCGAAGCGGCTGCGGTGCCCCAGACAGCGAGTAGTGTCCGGCCATCGCTCGGCCACGTCTTTTACGTCACGAGCCTCGGGAACGTGAGCCTCTTCGCGGCCTGTCAGGCGGGCCTCGTGAACAATCTCAACGACGGCATGTCCTGGGGTCTCTATCCCCTGTTCTTCGCCAGCTATGGTCTTGGCGTCGCGAGCATCGGTCTCATCAAGGCGGTCTACCCGATGGTGTGGGGCGTTCTGCAGGTCGCGACCGGACCGCTATCGGACCGCTTCGGCCGGAAGGAGTTGATTGCTGGCGGCATGATCGTTCAAGCCGGAGGGATCTGGTTGACCGTCCTCATTCCGACCTACGCAGCATGGTTGGTTGGGGCTGCGCTGCAAGGACTCGGCACGGCGATGGTCTATCCCACATTGCTGGCAGCCATCACAGACCACGCGCACCCGACGTGGCGCGCAACCAGCCTTGGCGTGTACCGATTCTGGCGTGACCTGGGCTACGCCGTCGGCGCGCTGCTCTCCGGTGTCGTTGCGGACCTCGTCGGGCTGGGGGCGGCGATTCACCTGGTCGCGGCGTTGACGCTCATTTCCGGCCTTGTGGTCGTCCGGGTCATGGGAAGGAAGACCGAGCCCAGGCCGATCCCGGCTCGCGCATGAGAGCGAAGGCCCTCTGCAGAGGGTGAAGGCGCCATCAGGGGGTCGCTCGGCTGTCACACTCCCGCATGGAGCGTGTCTAAAGGGCCAAGAGACAGGAGGACACGCCATGGATCAGACAGCCCTTCTACGGTTCTTGATGTATGCCAGCCGACGTGGCTACGCGGCCGGCGGCAGTGTCGTCAAAACGCGGGAAGCCGATCACTCGACGACCATCGTCCTCGAGCATGGCGAGTGGAAGTTTCACGACAACTACTTCGGCGGGGAGCCGTATGGCGGACGAGAAGTCGTGTTCCTCGGGGGCGAGCCGGTCTGGATAGCCGTCTATTACGGACAGGTCAATGACGAAAACGTCGACTCAGTCTATTCGTTCCTACAGCGGGCCTTGCGCGAGGCTCCGTCTGAGTTTCCTGTCCGCGGTCCCGCGGCTTTCACCGAAGGTCAATTTTCATACCGGAATGCCTACGAGGGTGATGTGATGAGGTTCTGGGGCCAAGAGACCATTCATGCGGACGAGCGACTGGTCTATACCGCCCGCTACGGGGGCGGCCTGGTCGACCGACGCAGCGGTGACTGAATGCCCGGCCGGCGCATGACTCACAATCCCCTCGCCCGGGATCCTGTCACCGACCCTGAGGATCGAGCGCTCGTCCTCCGCGCGAAGTCCGGCGATGCGGCCGCGCTCGAGGAGTTGGTCGTGCGCCATCAGGCATGGATCTACAACATCGCCGTCCGCATGCTCTATCACCCCCAGGATGCAGAGGACGCGACACAGGAGATCCTCGTCAAAGCATCGACGGCGCTGTCCTCGTACGAGGGACGCAGTAGCTTTCGCACATGGCTCTACCGCATCGCCGTCAACCACGTGCTCAACACAAAGCGGGGGCGGCTCGAGCCACCAACGATGAGCTTCAGTTGCTA
>Ga0207428_10003382_pt1 | contig 15517 bp, 16 predicted proteins | sample RhiMethybrSRZTD1_FD_187600 | JGI IMG/M metagenome (GOLD analysis project Ga0207428, IMG submission 187600) | Populus rhizosphere microbial communities from Tennessee, USA - Rhizosphere MetaG P. TD hybrid SRZTD1 (SPAdes) (version 3) | ecosystem: Host-associated > Plants > Roots > Rhizosphere >...
AACCCGGCGAGCCATCGCAGCGTCCCGCTCGCTCCACCACAGCCGACCCATCTCCTCCTCGCTCTCCCCCGGCCGCAGGCGCACGACCGGCGTACCGTCTATCAGGGTGATCAGCAGCCCGGCGGCGGCCCACCGGCGCAGCGCAGCCAGATGGCCCGCGGTGAGCCGGCCATCGCCGCCCCAGACCTCCCCGGCGAGGTCGGATCCCCAAACAGGGTCGACCAGCACACCGTGCGTGATCCAGCGGTCCAGCCACGGCCCCAGGTCCTCATGCCACTCCAGCGCGATGCCGCCCAGCCCGAACCAAGCGATCAGCTCCCCCACAAGCACCGGCGTCTGCGCTATGCCGTGCCCCTCGCCCAGCAGCACCAGGCCGGTCCGCCGCAGAGACTGTCGTACGGCGGCATCGGCGTCCGTGTCGACCTGCAGCCCAAGCGGCGTGGCATCGAAGGCGTGCACCGCCGCCATCAGCGCCTCGATCGTGTCGACCCCCGGCACTCAGTCAGCATCCCACCTACCCCATATCGGCGTCGGCGCATTCGTGGTCACCGGAGCGCTCACGGGACGTGACGGCGTCGTTGATCTTGCCGGGCGCAGTGTGCGCTGGCGCGTCCCGATCCGCTGGTATTTGGTCGCATTGTTCACCGTGCCGGTGGGAGCAACGCTGATCTCCCTCGCCATCTAAGGCCCACGCGCGCTCGCGGCGCTCACTGGTGGCTGGCCGTGGGCGCTGGCTGAGGTGGCCGCGGTCTTTGTGCTGCAGCTGGTGCTGCTTCAGCTTGCCGAGGCCGTCGGGCCCCCGCATGGCTACGCATACGGATCCGATTTGTTAAGCGAGCGCCGGGCTGCCTGTTGTCGACAGATTCGTCACCGCGGGATTGGCTTGCCTTTGACGACCGGGAAGGCCGAGGCTGGCACGTTGCCCTCTGTTGTTGAAGGCCTGTAGCTGGCTGCAGGGAATGGCGCGTGCAATGTCGCGGCGAACACATTGGTGCCGGTGTTGTCGGACTGCGACCAGAACGGGTAGAACGTCGTGCCCAGAGCACTCAGGCCCTCATAGTCGCCCACAAAGAACCCGTTGGCATCCGGCGCTTGACGCATGTCGAATGACTTCGGCGTCAGCCGCTCCTCGCTCCAGGTCCTCCCTCCGTTGCTGGAACGGGTGAACCATGCATCAGTCTCGAGTGCCCCTGTATTCGGGTTGTCATTGCGGAAGTCGTAGTAGGTGACGCCGATGTTGCCCTGCGCGTCGATGCGGATAGCTGGCGTGAACGCCTGGGTTTGGTTGTGCGTGCTGATACGCACAGGTGTCGACCAGGTACGGCCGCCATCCTCTGATCGTGAGAACGCGACCTGGTCGCGCTGGAAACCGTTGAATCGAGCGTCCTGCCAGACTGCATAAACCTTGTCGCTGCCTGGGCGCTCGTCGGAGGCGATCTCGGGAATGATGTCACCGGTCCGTACGTCGTGTCGGTCTTTGGGGTCGGTCACCCCGACGGTTCCAAGCGGGGAAATGGTGATCGGACCGCCCCAGCTCGCGCCCCGGTTGGTGGATCGCAATACGGTGACGGTTCCACCCTGCTGACCATTGCGGTTGTCGTTGTTGAAAACCGTCATGACGTTGACAAGATCACCATTGCCGAGCGCGACGATCTGATTGCCGATCGTCTGGTCGTTCTGACCCGGATCAAAAATCGGCCGGGCGGTCTCCCAACTCGCGCCGCCGTTTGCGGTACGCGAGAACCAGGTCGGGCCGCGGAATGCGGACGTGTTAAACGGCGATTTGCCCTGCGTCCGCTCATTCGGAAACACCAGCCGATCCCAGACCGCGTACACATAATTCTCGTTGTTCTGGTCCGCTGTGATGGACTCCTTGTCGTTGAAAACGGCCGGGTTCGTGTCGCGCTTGAGGGTGATCGGAGCGCTCCACTGCCGACCAGCGTTGGGCGCCGACGACTTGCTGACCAGAACCGCGTTGTCGAGGTTTGCGGTGTTGTTGAAGGAGAGCGATATCTGGTACGCGTCCCCGTTGGGGGCAAAGCTCACCCACGGATCCGAGGCGCGTTCATAGAGCTGGTTCCCAGCGCACTGTGTGAAGCGCGGCAATTGATTGGCCGGCAGCACAGAGAAGCTAGCGGCACCATTGGTCGAAACGCTCGCCCCGAGCCCGCGTGCGCCGCCGTCGGAGTAACGATCTTGTTGGAACACGCCGATGAAGTCCGGACCGTCGGTGTCGTCGGCGCTGGTCGGGTCGACGTCCAGCCACGGCTCGACCTCTGAGTTGAGATACAACGTGCCGGTCTGCGGCTGTGTGTTGCAGTCCGGCCCGAATGGACTAGTCCCGCTTGCCGCTGTCCGCTGCTGGATGGCACCCAGCTGCCGGTGCCAAGCCCAACGTCGAGATTGCCGCCACCACCGTCGCGATCTTCAACCCACGTCGCATGTCTTCCCCCGATTGAGACTGCAAAACGCCGCGATCGTATACCTCGGGACGAGCCGCAGCCGGTAAGGCGTGCCGACAATTTGTCGCCGAGTTCCCTAACCTGAGCCTGTGCTGGACGACCCTGAGCGGCTGGGTCGTGCGCGCAACGCTTCTCTCCTCGTCGTGACGAGATTCTCGGCAGACCAAGAGAGATAGCCTGGCCACGTGCAGTTGGTGACTCAAGGTGCAGCTATGTCAGTACCGCCCGTCCCACGTATTAGCGATGCCTTGAACCAGGAGGCTGGTGCTCCACATATTCGGTTTCTTCGATGCGAGGGGACCTCGGCCCTCGTGGGGATCTAGGACAGGTCTTGGCTGCGGTCGAACTGGTCACCGAGGACGACACCGTCAGTTGTGATCTCGTATTGGCGCGTGGATGGGTCATGGGCGCTGCCGCGGGCTTTGAGAATGGTCAGTGCGCGTTTGAGCCGTGAGTCTCCTCGGAGGAACTGGAGCAGGATCACGTTGTCGGACAGATGCGAGATGCCGTATTCGGACAGGCGGGAGACCCCAAAGAGATCGGGAACCTCCTGGGTCATGATGACGCTGATGTTGGCGCGGGCGCAGCGTTGTAGCAGCGAGTAGATGTACTCGCGGAACCGGAGTTCGTCTCCGGACGAGGCTCGCAGGTCTCCGAGACTGTCGATGGCGACTCTGGTGGCACCGGTGCGGTGCACGGTGTCCAGCAGGTCGTAGACCCATTCGTCAAGATACAGATCGACGGGGCTGCGATACATGAGCTCGACACGCGTATCCTCCAATGACCAGGAGAACGCTTTCAGGATCCGCTCGAGTTGGGTGGGGTTTTCCTGGAACGTTGCGATCACCCCGGTCTCTCCGCGGGCCGCGCCAGCGAAGATGAAGTGGAGCGCGAGCAAGGTCTTGCCGACCCCCGACGGGCCCGCCAGCAGGGTCGACGCACCGCGGTAGTAGCCGTCGGACAGCATGGCATCCAACGCTGGGACGCCGGAGGACATGCGTTCCTGCGCGCGGTCATAGCGGTTGAGCTCGACGGGGTCGGCCATGCGTGGGAACACGTGGATGCCTGTGGAGGAGAGCCGGTAGGCGTGCTTGCCCGACAAGGAGCTGCTGCCGCGCAGTTTGATGACCGATAGGACCCGCCGATCACGTTCGGCTTCCCGCTCGGTGCCAAGCGAGACGATGGCATCGGCGACGGCGAACTCAGGTGCATCGCTGGTGTTGGTGCTGTTGTACTCACCAACCCAGAAGCAAGTGATCGGCAACGCGGACAGCCGCCCGGCCAGCTCGTGCAGGAACCCCCTGAAGGTCTCCGGGTCGGCTGCGTATGTCTGGAGGGCCCTAAAACTGTCGATCACGACCAGCCCAGGGCGATTTCTCTTGAGAAGTTCGGTGATGTACGCCAACACGCCGGCTAGCCCCTCGTCGTTCAGCGTCCGGCCGAGATCTTCATAGAGCACGCTTGTGCCGAGTGCAGCGGGGTCGAAGAAGTCGAGAGACTGGCCGTAGCGCAGGACCTTCTCAAGCGGTTCAGACACCGTGGTCAGATACATCGCCGGACGGTCGGCGGTGGCGTTATGGAACACATACTGCTGGGCGAGGATCGTCTTGCCCGAGCCTGGATTGCCGCCGATCAGGACGATGCCGTTCCGCGGCAGACCGCCGCCGAGGACGGTGTCCAATCGGTCGGAGCCGCTCGATAGCCGGTCGGTCATCCCCTCAATTCCTTTGTCGCAGGTAGGCGCTGGTCCCGATCAGGTCGCGGACCGTGGACACGAACTGAAGGGGGTCGAGTGGTTTGACCAGGAACGCCTCGGCTCCGGCGGCCAATGCCTGATCACGCTGGTCAACCGCGGAGACGGCGAGGACCGGCACCGAACCGTTGTCTCGTGCGGCCCGGCACAGCGCCAGACCTGCGCCACCGGCGATGAGCAGATCTACGACAAGCACACTTGGCGGCTCGTCACGAAGGATGTCAGCTGCCGCGGCGGGGTCGAGCACGATGCGAACAACATAGCCCTCGGTGCGTAGGAAGTATTCGGCGAACTCAGCGGCGTACGCGTCGCGCTCGGCGAGCAGCACGGTCGTCGCTGCATCCACGTTCGCTCGGCTACTGCGGTGCTGCTCGACCGGGATGGAAGCAACCTCACTGTGATGCTGGGCGAGGAGGCGGTGCGCATCAGCCGGTTGCAGGCCCTGCTCTATCTGATTGCGAATAAAGCTGAGCTGATCCACCTGGTCGCGGCTGTACAGCCGTTGCCCCCCGCTGCTTCGAGCAGGCACGATCTGGTGATAGCGGTCCTCCCAGGCGCGCAGCGTTTGCGTCGGCACGCCGAGCATCCGCGCTACCGCTCCGATGCTGTAAATGCCGTCGGTGCGATCCGCGCTGCCCTCCATCCCTGCGACCCCTTCCTGTGATGAGTGTGGCTGCGATCGAGCGATACGTCCATGGCACGCCAACGTGCAAGTCTAAACATTATCTATGCAACAGTTGCTCGCAACCAACACTTAGTTCTACATTTCTTCTATGCAAGTGGGAGGTCGGTCGTTGTGACCGAAACGGTGGGCAGCCGCCGGAGCGAGTCCTCTTCACTGTTCCCGTCCGGGAATGACCCCGGCGTGTTGCCGTGGCACGAGGGACGACCGCGCATGGGGAAACCGGTGCGGCCGCCGAGCGGCGGCACCCTGGGGAGGGAGTCACGGATGGAGTCTGAGGCTGATGCCTTTGGCCGTCTGGCCCACGAGCTGCATGATCAGACGAGTGTGGAACAGACCCTCGAAAGAATCGTCGAGTCCGCCGCAGCGGTGGTGGGTTGTGACTATGCCGGGGTGCTCCTGACACGCAAGGGCAACCAGTTCGACGCGATCATCGCGAGCGACCCGATCGCCGAGAAAGCCGACAAGCTCCAGATCGAATTGCATGAAGGCCCCGGAATCGTCGCGGTCGCCGACGGACACACGACCTTGGTGACCAACACAGCCACTGAAACGCGCTGGCCGTCCTGGGCGGCCGAGATGCGAGACCTCCACCTGGGAAGTGTGCTCGCGGTCCGGCTGTGGACCTCCCAGTCAACACTCGGCGCATTGGACCTCTACGCCTGTTCCCCGCGCTGGTTCGACCCAGATGCGCTCGCCGTTGCAGAAGTGCTCGGTCGCCATGCCTCAATCGCGCTCGCCACAGCCAGACAAGAGGAGTCACTGTGGCAGGCCATCGACGCCCGCAAGCTCATAGGCCAGGCCCAAGGCATCCTTATGGAACGGTTCGATCTTGACGACGAACGCGCGTTCGAGGTACTACGTCGCTACTCCCAAAACACCAACACCAAGCTCAACGAAGTGGCGCGCATCCTCGTCCGCTCGCGAACCCTACCCGCGCACGGACGACGGTCCTGGCCTCAAACTGAGGACTTGGGAGTCGGGAAGCGTTGATGTCAGGTCATCGAAGATCGCCACTGCCCAGCGCGTTCTCGGCTTTGGTAGTGGCGTAGCCCCCCACACAAAGGGGTCGCGCTTGCTTGGCGACCGGATCACAAGCCCAGCCGATTCGCAACCTGCGCCAGACGGTCGAGCCACCGACCCCCAACCTGTGCCGAGCCTAGCCACCCGGCTAGCCACCCCCTAGAGCAACTGACCTAGTCGACTTCGGTGACCCTTATAGGTGACTGGAAAGTGGTCGGAGAACCCGTTCTGATTGACCGGCTTGCCCATTCCGCCGAATGGGACTGGCTTGTGATACCAGCGTTGAGCGTGGACAGCAGTTGGTGAACCACGGATGTCGGGTCGGTGGCCGTGTTCAGCGCTGCGATCACCGAAGCAAGCTGGTCGATCTTGCGATTATGCCGATGACCAAGATCATCTGGTCGATCCCGCCCATCGTCGTAAAGCCGGTGTGTGTCGGCCACAGTCGCCACGATCATAAAGGGCTCGTCTTCTTTGCAGATGGAATATGCGTCCTGCCGTCGGCGCGCGAGGCCTCGGCGGTCGGTGAGCCAAAGAATCAAGCTCCAAGATCAGCATCTGGCGATGATCTTGATCAACCGGGGGACGCTGTACACGCGGTTCGGCCAAGAAGGGATGCCTAGCAGCTACGTCGAGCGGCTGCTTAGCTCTGTTGGTGGTCTAACTCCTCGTCGAGGTAGCCCTCATAGACCTCAACGCGGGTCACATCCAACGCCTCGGCCAGCGTGATGTTGCCTTGGGCGCGTGCGGTGTGTGCCGCCGCGCGCAGTCCCTCCACCCAATCTGCTAGCTCAGCTAGGTCTGCTTGCCTGGGCCCCACCGCGGCCACAGGCTATCGCTTCGCCGGCTGGCTGCGTGCGTTCATGGATGGAGTCGACGCCGGCCCGACACACCAAACGCTCGATGCGCGCTACCGCACCAGAGCAGTGTTCGGCCATGCGAGCGCACTCCGGAACGCTCGCAGCCCGAGGAGGCGGCGTGCGGGCTGATGATGCCGTATAACCGGGCAGGATGACGGAGCGAATGAGTGTGGAGGATGAACCGTGGGTAGGTGACGAAGCCGAGGAAGTCTGGGCCGAACACCCCCGCTGAGCAGATCAGTGATGATCACGATCGGCCCGGCTTCGTTCTGTGGCATTGTTCGCCCGCTTTCCCGCAGCATTGTGACGGCTCCCGGGACACGTCCGATGATGTGATCCCGGACCCACCGCTTGGGGCCAGGCCAGATCGGTGGCCTCTTCGCTGATCATCAGCTTGATCACAACACCGACGTCGACCACGCGACCCACGTCGTGCGATGCGTGTCTCAGTTCCGGTCACACGAGCAGCTTCACAAGCTGATAGTCGTGGTGGATTCGCGCCCAGCACCATGATCCTGACGCGAGCGTGCCGCTTGGTTCGCGTGGTCCCTGTGCGTTCACGCACTTGGCGAGGGCCGCCAGGTCACCAGCACAGCGACAAGACCCAGCAGTATCAGCGCAAGCGGAATCGGACACCACCAGTGCTCCCAGAAGGCAGCAAGGCCATGGTCGCTCTCACGCCCGGCCCAGAAGACGCCGAGAAGCACGAAAACGGCGCCGACAACGCGGGCAGTCCGACGCATACGCTGAAGACTATCCCTGCTGCCGCGGCCGCCACTTTGCCCCGCGGGTAGCACTCAGCGGCGACCCGAGCGCTGTGAAGTCGGCCCGGCGCGAGTGTTCGGGGTGTGGTCGGGCAGGACTTCGAGGCGACGCTGCTGTAAATCGACGAAGCGTTGTCCGATCTTCGCGCAGACATGGTCGCCGACGCTGGGAACCGAAGTAGCCCCATTGAGCGGGGCGTCAAGTCGCGCTGCCAACATGCCAATTCCGCCAGCCCACGAACTGGCGGATGCGGCACGCGATCGATTGGTGGATCTTCGTGCTGGTCAAGAAGACACAATCGAGCGCGCACCATAGACGGATGGCTCGCGGGAAGAAGACACCCCGATGAACGCAGTGTGAGTTCGCAAGTTGAATTACTCATACGCACCGAGAATCGATCACAGTCCAGAACTCATTGATCTACTGGGAGGCCCGTTATGGGGGATTCTCTAGAAACGCTCGACTTCCCCGCGCCATGTCGACGGCAACTGAATACTGATCACGGTGCGGCAACTTGGGTTCCAATCATGGTCGCAACATGGTCTGGTTTGGGGAGGCTAGCAGTGCCTCATAGAGCTCGGCTGGGGAAGGTCGTTGAGGACGCGTTTGGGCCGATTGTTCAGCTCGTTCTCGACGGCCAGAAGGTGTTGGGCTGTGTAGGTGCGAAGGTCGATGCTCCTGGGGAAGTAGTCGCGCAGCAGGCCGTTCATGTTCTCGTTCGAGCCGCGCTGCCAGGGCCAGTGGGAGTCGCAGAAGTAGACCGGCACGCCCAGTGTCCGGGTGATCGTGAGGTGGCGGGCCATCGCGGTGCCTTGGTCCCAGGTGATCGACCGAAGCAGCGTCAGGGGTAGGTCGGTCACCCTGGCCTTCAGGGCGTCGTGGAGGGCCTCGCCGTCGCGGTTGGGAAGGTGAAGAAGGCGGACGAGTCTGGTCCGTCGTTCGACGAGTGTGCCGATCGCCGAGCCTTGGTCCTTGCCGATGATCAAATCCCCCTCCCAGTGGCCTGGTTCGGATCGGTCCTCGGGTGGGAACGGACGGTCATGGATGGTGAACATCGGCTGCTGGAACCGGGCCGGCGTCGTTCGACACGTTGCTGGGCGCGGCGGTGGTCTCGGCCCGTCCGCAGCGGGGATCGTCGGTGTGGAGCCAACGGTGTCGGACGCAGCAACGCCGATCCCGGCTGGTAGACGGCCTGATAGATGCTTTCGGGACACAACCACATGCCCGGCTGCTCGGGAAAACTTCGGCGCAGGTGGCGGCTGATCTGCTGCGGACTCCATCGCTGCGACAAAAGCTCGGCCACCATCAGTCCGAGCGCGGGAATGGCTTCGAGACGTCGCCAGTGATGCCGGGCTCGTCGTGCGGTCGCGTGGCGGTGGGCGTCGAACGGGCGGTAAACACCGGTCGTGGTCGCGTTGCGGCGCAACTCCCGCGAGATCGTCGACGGCGCCCGCCCTAGCCGGCACGCGATCTGTCGGATGCTCAGGCCCGCGTGGCGAAGGTCCGCGAGCTCAATCCGCTCGTCCTGCGACAAGAACCTCGGGCTGATCTGGCGCACGGCCAGCCGTTCGAGGGGAGGCACGAAGCCGACCAGCTGTCCGCGTCGATAGACCTTGTAGCCCCGCGACCAGTTGTTGGCCGTCGTGCGGGAGATGCCGATCTCACGGGCTGCGCCTCGGATGCTCCACCCCCGCTCGCGCAAGCTCATGAACTGCTGACGCTTGGCCGACAGCGGACGCCGCCCCGGCCCCTTCTTCACACGACGAGACGACGACAACACAACCTCACGATCTCGGAAGTGTTGCGACCGTTGCTAGAAACCACCCAGCTGAATATTGACCCCCTGGTTGGTCATTGGTCCTCTCTGCTTGCTGTTGGTGTTCGGCCGAGGTCGCGATCTTTGAGCCGGTAGGAATCGCCGCGGAGGGAGACGACTTCGGCGTGGTGGACGAGCCGGTCGATCATGGCGGCGACGACGACGTCGTCGCCGAAGACCTCGCCCCAGCGGCCGAATGGCTTGTTGGAGGTGACGATCAGGCTGGCCCGCTCATAGCGGCTGGAGACGAGCTGGAAGAACAGGTTCGCCGCTTCGGGTTCGAAGGGGATGTAGCCGACCTCGTCTATCACGAGTAGCGCGTAGCGGCTGAGCCTGAGCAGCTCGGCTTGGAGCCGTCCGCTGGTGTGGGCGTCGGCGAGCTTGTCGACCCATTGGCTGGCGGTAGCGAACAGCACCCGGTGCCCGGCTTGGCAGCCGCGGATCGCCAGCCCGATCGCCAAGATGCTTCTATGGTTCGTCAAGCAGCGGTTTGCTTCTGATTGAGGGTGTGGGCGTAGGTCTGCAGGTGACGGTAAATCTCGCGGGCGATGGCTCGTTTGAGGCAGCGTTTGATGTCTCGGGTTGACTTGCCTTCAGCGGTGCGACGGGCTGCATAGGCCCGGGTGGGTTCGTGGTGTTGCAGCCGGGAGAGGGCGACGGTGTGCAGGGCTCGGTTGAGTTGTCGGTCGCCGCTGCGGTTGAGCCGGTGCCGGACCGTGTTGCCGCTGGAGGCGGGGATCGGCGCCACGCCGGCGAGGGCGGCGAACGCGGCCTCGTTTCGGATCCGGCCGGGGTGGGACCAGCAGATCAAGAACTGGGCAGCGGTGATCACTCCGACCCCGGGGAGGGCGAGCAGCTCGGGGCAGGCGTTCATGACCAGCTGCTCGAGCTCGGTCTCGTATTCCGCGGCCTCGGCCTCGAGGTAGAGCGCGCGGCGGGCGGTCGCCCGGATGGCTTGGACCGTGGCCCGGTGTTCGACGCTATGGCTGGGCAGGGTGCGGAGTCGGGCGCAGCGGTCGAGCTGCTGGTCGGTGGTGCCGCGACGGAGCTGGTCGCGAAGTTGCTGCGGGGCGTTGACGATCATGGCTTTCAACTGGCCGATCGCCTTGGTTCGGCCGACGACGGCGCCGTGACGGGCGGCGAGCAAGACTCGCATCGCCTCGCGGTCACCACGTGCTCGAGGCGCAGCGAGATGCTCACGGGAGAGCGCTTCACGGGCGGCGCGGACGGCGTCGAGCTCGTCGGATTTGGCGCCGTCACGACGGGCAGGCCGGGCCGGGCGGTCGATCTCGACGACCCACTCGCCGTTCTCCAACAAGAAGGTGGTCAGGCCGGAACCGAAGCTGCCGGTGCCCTCGATCGCCCAGACCCGCCGGCCGGGTGCGTGGAGGGTGGCGAACGCCAAGGCTCGTTTATAGCCCATCGCGTCGGTGCTGCAGTGCAGGTGGTCGACGACACCGCCGGTGACGGCCTCGACGATCGCGGCGACGTTGGTGTCGCGGTGGGTGTCGACCCCGATGACGAAGTCGACCTGGCCTGACAGCATGGTGGACATCGGTGTTCCTCCATTTCGGTAGGAGTGCTGAACGGTCGGCACCGGCCTGGGTGCGGTCACCGTGCGGCAGGACTGTGATGAGGCACGACCCGAGGGTCGGCCAGGCTTCTGATGAGGCCAGCGGTTCGGTGGGCCAGGCCGGTGCCGGTGACCCCGACGACAGATCCAAGCCAAGGGCAGCAGCCAACGATCGGCTGGCCAATGAGTTCTTCGGGTCAGTCGGGGTCACCGACACCGACACTGACAGCGATCACTACTCTGACCGCGCAGGCTGACGGGTATCCGTCGGTGTCGTGCCAGCCGTGGCAGTTGATCAGCGACGGCGACAGATCCGCTCAATACCAAGCCCTGCCCATCAGGCAGAGAAGCGGTGCAAGTCAGCCGCGTTTGATCAACGTCCCTGACTGTGGCGCTCATGGCGTGAACGCCTAACGCAAGTCTCACAGGACGCTTCTATATCCCGTCAAGTGGTTAGGGTCAGCGTCTCAAGCTGGCGAAACAGTTGTCGGGCGACATAGCGCTTCAGGCACCGCTTGATGTCGCGGATGGTCTTGCCCTGAGCGAGGCGGCGTTGGACGTAATCCTTTGTGGTGCTGTCTTGACGCATGCGGACCAGCACGATGGTGTGGAGCGCGCGGTTGAGCTGTCGATCTCCAGACCGGTTGAGTCGGTGCCGGGTGATGATCCCCGAGGATGCCTCGATGGGCGCGGCACCGCCGAGCTTGGCGAAAGCAGCCTCGGAACGGACCCGGCCGTGATGGGACCAGGAGGTGATGATCTGACCGGCCACGACGGGGCCGATGCCCAACTGGTCGAGCAGTTCGGGGGCGAGCCGACGGACCAGCCGATCTAGCTGGACCTCGAGTTCGGCGGCCTCCTGTTCGCAGGCCAGCGCCCGGCGGGCGGTGGACCGCATAGCCAATACGGTGGCGGACTCCTCGATGTTTCGTCGCGACGAGTCGCGCAGCCCGGCGCAGGTGTGCAGCAGCTGTCCCAGCGGCAAGGTGCGGAGCCGCTCCCGAAGACCGTCAGGGGGCGCTGGTGACCAGCGCGTGCAGAGCCGAGATGGCCCGGGTCCGGAACGTGACCGCCTGCGCGCGGGTGGCCAGCAGCACCCGGATGGCTTCCCGGTCTCCGCGGCGGCGTGGCTCGCTGAGGCCGACACCGGCGAGCGCCTGCCGGGCCGCCCGCACCGCGTCGATATCGTCACTCTTCACCCCGCCACGCCGGGCTGGCCGTTGCGGGCGATCAACCTCAACGATCCGCTCGCAGCGAGCGAGCAGTGCCGTGGCCAGTCCGGCACCGAAGCTGCCGGTGCCTTCGATGGCCCACAACGTCGCGTCGTGGCGCCGCCCGAAGCCGATCAGCTGGCGGTAGCCAGCCGGATCGGTGGGAACCGTCAAATGCTCCAAGACGGCGCCCGTCGCGCCGACCGCCGCCGCGGTGTGGGTGTCGTTGTGGGTGTCGACGCCGATCACGACGTCACGATCTTGATGGAGAGCCAGCATCGGTTCGCTCCTTTAGGAGAGCGGACATCGATCCCGGCCCAGCGACGTTGCGGCAAGACTGTGATGAGCCACACCCGGAGGCGGACAAGCTTTTGATCAGGCCAACACGACGGCCGGGTCCGGCGCCAGCAGCAAGGACGGACAAGTCTCATTCAGGGCACCATCAGCTGGGCCGATCAGTTTTTGGGTCACGTCCATGCCGCTGGCACCAGTCTCAGACGACGCATCGCCGAAACCGGTGGATCCACACTCACAGTCAGTTTTCAACTGCCGCTAAAGGGACGCTTCTATGTCCTGTCAAGTGGTTGCGGTCAGCGCCTCAAGCTGGCGAAACAGTTGTCGGGCGACATAGCGCTTCAGGCACCGCTTGATGTCGCGGATGGTCTTGCCCTGAGCGAGGCGACGCTGGACGTAATCCTTTGTGGTGCTGTCTTGACGCATTCTGACCAGCACGATGGTGTGGAGCGCGCGGTTGAGCTGTCGATCTCCAGACCTGCTCGAGCAGCTGCGGGGCAGTTTTCAGGTGCCGTCGACAATTGAGATTCAGGATTTGTCATGACATGGAAAAGAGTCACAGCCTCCACGTCTTGCCGCAACGTCGCTCGGGCCGGGATCGATAGTCCGGCACCGAAGCTGCCGGTGACTTCGATCGCCCACATCGTCGCGTCGTGGCGCCGCCCGAAGGCGATCAGTTGGCGGTAGCCAGCCGGATCGGCGGGAACCGTCAGATGTTCCAAGACAGCGCCCGTCGCGCCGACCGCCGCCGCGGTGTGGACCACGGCACTGTTGGCTCGATGCGAGCGGATCGTTGAGGTCGACCGCCCGCAACGGCCGGCCCGTCGTGGCGGGGTGAAGAGTGACGAGATCGACGCTGTGCGGGCGGCCCGGCAGGCTGGAGTACTAGCTTCCGCCGACCGGGCGAAGGCCACCGCCGCCACGAGCCCGAGCAGCAGGGTGAGAAGGCCCAGCCCGTTCCTTCTCAATCAATCTGGTCATCGTTGGAACTCGCCGCGTTCGGGTGCCCCAAGACTTCCGCCCGCAACGCCTGGTCACGACGGCGGCGAACAAGCAGCACGGCGCTGCGGTAGAGCGCGGATCGCGTCATCCTTGCTAGAAACGCAAGGGAGTGATGGGATCAGCCATGCCACCCTCACGCGGACCGGTGGACGGGCAGAAGAAGCAGAAGCGAGCAGAGAGGGGCTCGCGACGGGTGACCCGGAGCGAGCTTCGCCGTCAGGTGCTCGCTGTTGCGGCCGATGTTCCATTGTTTGTGATCGCGCCGTTGGTTCGGCGGTGGCACTGTCGGTGGGGGGCGATGCCTACTGAGGTCACCTCGGCGATGCCCGGCGACGACCTGCTGCCACGTGCTCAGTACAGGTGCACCAGGGCGATCACTATCGACGCGCCGGCGAGAGCGGTGTGGCCCTGGTTGGTCCAGGTCGGTTGTCGCCGCGCCGGCTTCTACAGCAACGACCTGCTCGACAACCTCGGGCAGCCGAGCGCCCGCGAGATCGTGCCGGAGCTCCAGGACCTCGATGTCGGGCAGTGGGTTCCTATGTCTCCGACACCGTCAGACTCAACCGCGTTCAGCGTCGACAGCTTCGAGGTCAATCGGTGGCTGCTGTGGCGCAAGCCGGACAGCACCTGGGCCTGGTCGTTGACCGAGCTCGACGACAGCAGAACACGTCTCCTCACCCGCGTACACGCGTGTTACGACTGGGGAAAACCCGCGTCTGCCCTTCTGGCAATCGTGCTCATGGAGTTCGGCGACTTCGCCATGATGCGAAGGATGCTGCGCGGCATCAAAGAAAGGGCCGAGACGCTGCATCGGCAAAACCCGTGAGTCTTAAGCTCGAAGTTTCGTGACGGCCGTTCACCCGATCTCGATAATTGTTTGCGATATCTCAGAGCCCCTCACTGGACACGAGCGGCTGAGTCAGCAATGTAGAAGCCGCCAGTGACCCTGACTACGTCGCCTCTCCTGGTGTCGCTCGATAAAACAGGATGGCCAACAGCAGCGCCGCGACTAGGAACACGCCTACGTAGCCGACGATCCCAATGTTGCGGAGCTGCATGTCGCCGACCATGACTCCGCTGAGTCCGCCAAGAGCGAGGACGCCGCTGGCAATCATCAGAACGCGAATCGACGTGGTGAGACGACTCCCGCCGAAGACCGGCGCGGCGCACAACACCGACAGCGGGAAGAACACGTCCCAGGCGAGGATATCGAGGGCGTACGCGACCGATGGCCACTTGAAGTCCAGCAGAGCTAGCCACGACTGCCCGGCGAACGCGGCTTGATGGCTTACGGTCAAGATCACAAAGTGCAGGCTGCAGGTGAGTCCGGCAAGCAGACCCATGAACACAACCGCCATCAGACTGAACGTCTTAGTCTCCGGTGACGCCCAAGCGTGCACCGCAACCATCAGCGCGACCATGAAAGGCATCATGAGGATGATCAGGATCTCAAGAATCGAGAACAACGGATCGCCTATCGGTTGCTGCTGCGACTGCAGCGACACCAATCCTGCGACGAGCGTGATGGCGTAAACGACCACTAGGAACACCGTTCCGGCGGCAGACACGATTCCGAGTCTGCGAGCGATTACGGTGAACTCAGGTGCCACGGCGACTTTCCCCTCTTCGCTCGACGACACTCAACGGCCGCAACTTACGCCGTGCAGTCCCCGAAAGCAGCGGCACGTGACCAGAAGGATTGAGAATTGCCCACTTCTGGTGAGAACCGACAGCGGTCCCGCCACCGCCGAGGGATATTTTCGGTATAACCAGGATTATCTGGAACTCATACGGCACGACTATTGCCGTGGCCAAAGCCCTCTCTCTCGGGGTCGTCATGCCTCACGGCGGTCTGTTTCGCGCGGGTGCGTCGAGAAGACCATCCGGCAGTGCCTGATTGAGCAGGACCGCGTGGAGGCCGTGATCCATCTGTGCTCGGCCGTAATCAGCATGCGCGGGATGGTGTGTGCGTCACGCCTTATGCAGGGTGGTCTGGGTGGTGTCCCTCGGCGTCGGTGAGGAGGTGGTCGAAGCTGTGCTGAGTGAGCTGCCACGCGATCAGCGGTGGGACGTCGG
>Ga0207428_10003383_pt1 | contig 15516 bp, 13 predicted proteins | sample RhiMethybrSRZTD1_FD_187600 | JGI IMG/M metagenome (GOLD analysis project Ga0207428, IMG submission 187600) | Populus rhizosphere microbial communities from Tennessee, USA - Rhizosphere MetaG P. TD hybrid SRZTD1 (SPAdes) (version 3) | ecosystem: Host-associated > Plants > Roots > Rhizosphere >...
CACACGAAGCGCTGCTTGCAGCTGGTGGGCGCTACAATCAGCTTTACGATAAACAGTACAAATTCGAGCGTGACCAATTTATCAACCCTGGAGAGGACCTCACGACTGAATTACCAAAGGTGGAGATAGAACGTAAGGCTCCCGCGTCGCAATTAATGTCATTGTAATATGTCCTTGCGGTGAGTCGTCGTGATCGGGAACGGTTGTGTTGCAAAAAATATGCTGGGACACAAAAATACTGAACGTCACTTCAGTTCAGGCGGCAACGTAGGTCTCATCAACGCGGTAGGAGTCGTTCGTCGGTCTCAAGTGAGGACGAATTCTTTTCTCTAACTCCGGAGCATACGCCTGAACCCATCGGTAAATCGTCTTGTGATCAAGCGAGAGGCCGCGCTCCCGCATCATTTCTTCGAGGTCGCGATAACTGAGGGCGTAGCGCAGATACCAGCGCACGCAGAGCAGGATGATCTCGGATTCATAGTGACGCCACTTGAAGAGATCGGTTTCAGCCACAGGCAGACCTCCGAGGAAGATTCAGGGTCGGGACAGGCTACCACCGTTAATACGAGGCATCCGTTTTTTGCAACACAACCAGCACTACGCCAGCCGCAGCTGAGCGAGCGACGCGCAGGCGCCTCCACCATTAATATCCGGAACAATGCTCAACTCCAGTATAGTTACGTTATTAAGGTCCACCGCATAAATTTCTCGCTCATGAACCGTACCTGGCGGGCTGAAGTTGTACTGCTGGCGGACTATCTCCTGGTAGGACAGCCCTTCGTCACCTGACCACTTGAGTAAAAACTCTTGCGTACGCGTCCTCTCTGCTTCGGTAAAATACAGTTCGATAAGCTCGATTCGCTGCGGCTCGTCGAATAACAGGCGGATGGACTGCTCGCCGGAATGCGAGGCTCGCCAACCTGGCCCTTCCTCAGCCAGCAGCGCGGATTCAATAGGGAATTTCTTGTCTTCAGAAGTTACTTCGACGCGCGCGATAGACTCCAAATCTAACCAGTGATGCGTATCATTTGTCGGAACCGGCACGACACGATCAATTACCTGTTTTCGCATAAACTTTCTCCCAATGTAGATCTCCAGATAATTCAGTAAAGTTCTTCACGATTTTTTATGAAGTCCTGCCTGACTCCAAGATCAGAAATTAGAATTTTGGCGGATTTTATGCAAATCGTTCTCATGGTCCTTCTCGACGTCCGAATCGGCATTATGAGTCAACTATGGTTTTCTCACCTCTGCCACCTTGCCGCAGGAAAACCTTCTTTCGAGGAATTGACGCGCTCATCGCTGTTTCCACTCGCTCTGCAGGACCGAAGGCCGCCCAATAATATGGGGAGAGCGTTCCAAAACGGGGGCTGACAATCATCTAAAACTGGGAAGAGTCTTTTGAGAAAAAGGTTAGTCATCCTCCAAAAGACTTAGCCCTCATTTTGGAACGCTCTCCTATCCAGCCCGCCGAAAGCTCACAAATATTCACTCACGTCGGCGTCGCAGGGACGCGCGGCTTGCCGAGCAGATGGCGCAACGCCTCTTCGAGCGTTTGGAAACGAAAGCTGTAGCCTGTCTGCAGCAAGCGCGCCGGCTCGACGCGGGCGCTGGCCAGGAGCAGTTCATCGGCCATCTCGCCGAAGACAAGGCGGGCCACAAACTCAGGCGCCGGCAATAGCACCGGGCGCGACAGCACGGCGCCGAGCGTTTTAGTGAACTCGCGATTAGTGATTGGATGCGGAGTAACGGCGTTGGCCGGGCCACGCAACGCGTCAGTTATCAGCGCGTGATGAATCGCGCCCACTGCGTCGTCAATCGCGATCCAGCTCCAATACTGCCGCCCGCCACCCACTTCCCCTCCCAACCCGAACTGGAATGGCAGGAGGATTTTCTCCAGCGCGCCTCCCTGCGGGCTGAGGATGACGCCGAAGCGGAGGTTGACCACACGGATGCCGGCCTCGGCGGCGGGGGCGGTCGCGGCTTCCCATTCACGGCACACGCAGGCAAGAAAGCTGTCGCCCGCCGAACTCTCTTCTGTCAGGACTTCATCGCCGTGGTCGCCGTAATAACCAATTGCCGAAGCGGAGACGAGCACGCGGGGCCGCCGTTCCAGTTTCGCCAAAGTTTCGGACAGCAGGCGCGTGCCTTTCACACGGCTATCGCGGATTTTTCTCTTCTTCTCGTCATCCCATCGCCCGACGATGCTCTCGCCGGCCAGATGAACCACGCCGTCAAACCCTTCCAACTTGTCTCGCTCGACGCTGCCTTCGGCGGGATTCCAGAAGACGCCATGCCCGGCCTGGGCGACTTTCCGGCGCCGGAGCGCCTCGACGCTGTGACCACCTGTAGTCAGAAACGGATTGAGGGCGGAGCCGGCCAGCCCATGTGACCCGGTGAGCAAAATTTTCATGGGGCTGCCTTCGTATGCTGCGTGCGCGGCGAGGTCTTGCGCCGTCACGCGATGGCGGTAATCGAACAGCCGTTCGAGTTGAGACCTGAAATAATCTCCGCCCAGAGCCTCGCCGAGAGGCCCGCCCGGCAACTCATACTCGACGCGGTCTTCGAGCACGCAGCTTTGTTCTCCGTCCGGCTCGAAGCGGTGCGTATGCTCCCAACGCGCGAACGGGCCCTCGATTTGCGTGTCCCGGAACTGACGCCCGGCGATGTAGCCCGAATGCCTGACGACGAACAGCACGGGAACGGGGCCGAGGTAGACTTTCATGATGGCGAGTGCGCCCTCATGAATGCCGGAGTGCTCGACAATCTCCGCCCGCTCCCACGGCGGCATTAGCCGCTGAATCGCGCCTGGGCGCTCGTGCCAGCGGAAGACCTCGTCAGCGGATGCCGAGAGGCGTGTGCGGCGCACGAAAACCTGTGTTGAATGCTGGTCAAACATACGTTACCGCTTTTGGTTGCGCTGCTGACAACTATTATTGGCTACCTCCTACGGCCCATGCTTTGGCCTCTTTCACGATCTGTCCGCTCAACTCTTTGGAATCGAAGTAAGCGTGAAAGCGCTTGATGACTCCGCCTTCAAGCTCCAGGATGCTCACGCCTTCATAATTAACCACCGCGCCGGCATGAATAGTTCCTTCGGTAGCCCACTCAAGCGCGGCCCGATTTTCGGTCGCAATCACGTTGCGGAAAGTGGATTTCATTTCGCCGAATGTGTCGCGGTATTGGCGCCAGAATTCGCGCGCCCCTTCGCGCCCATTGAAGCGTTTCGGCGTCGCCGCATTACCCAACTCGCAGTCTTCGGCGAAGGTCGAAACGACAGCCTCCATCTCACGGCTAGCCTCCAGCTTTCTCAACGCCCCGATGAAGCTTTCGACTGTTTTCACTGACATCAATCCTCCGTTCGTTGCTAAAGGCCCCTCGCCACGCCCCCACGACGCCGGGGGCGCCTCTATGTCGTCGTGGCGGTAAAAGCGCATTCACAATCTATCCGTTGATTTTGCTTGAAGCGTTTGTTTCGCTAACGATCAACGGGAGGCGCGATCCGAACCTGCCACCTTGACCAGCTTGTTGTAGAGGCCAAGCAGCAAAAGCGGCGACACCCAGAAGGCTATAAAATGACTCTTTTCTATGTTGCCTGTCAGCTCAAAGTAGAGCGAAACGCCGACGGCCCCGAGGGCCGACCAAAGAAAAATGTCTGACGGCAATTTGGCCGTCTGTTCTTCGATTGTCTTGGCGACGGCTCCTTCCGCGTGCCGCTCGGCTTCCCCTGGAGCCGCTTTCGGCCAAGTTGCTGTTGCTGTCTGTGCCATAACTATACCCCCCTAAAAATTTAAGAATTCGCTGTCAATCTTGAACGCGCTTCGCCAGCGCCTGACTTGGAATTAAGGCGATTTACCGGCGAATGCGCATACTTACTTACGCTTTCTCAGTCCCAATAACATTTATAAACGCATGTTTCATACCAAGCCAAAGTAGCTCAGGCGCCAAATCCGCATATCCTGGTCTTACAGGCTCCATTCCGGGAAAAAGAACTGACTGCTAGGTCCATTCCGGCTGCGGAAGAATTTGAACTGGCCCATTCCGGCTCTAAAAACGCGCCATCTAGAATTGTTTTTATTGCTGAAAACCTTCCAGCGTCTCGGATGCTTTTTATCGTTACGCAAACCGCCCCGCAAAATTGCTGAGTATATTTTGCTGATTTACGGCGCGCATTATGTGCGATGGAGTTGGAAGCTTACGACGGCTCTCACGCAATCTCGATGATGAAGAATGGATACGCTCTTTGATCCAGTTAAGAGGCCGGATTGCATTTGATTTATGGCCTTGAACCTCGCTCGTCCAACATCATTCCGCCTCAGAATCATCTAAAGTGATACTGTTGGCGAATCCCAAAGCCAAACAGCTGAGCGTGTCAGAATTTTTGTGTATACAAATTTTCTGACACCCTCAAGACTCATGGTTAGTTTGGAGGGGGGCTGTTGGAAAAGTGCTCAATTGAGCAACTCGCTGGCAGCCTACCCTACGGCCCGATCAGTTCTGAGGGGAGGGAGTGGCGGCAACGTCGCTTCCTTACCCGACCACCTTAGCTACCGGGGTCTGACTTTTTCCCGGGTGGGACTGTTTCGTCTCCTACTGAACACGCCGGCCTTCGCCGGACACACAATCTCCCCCGCTTTTTTTCGGTCTCCGTGTCGGCGACATGCTATCCGACCGACGAACAAGTGAAGAGCCGGGTTCGTCGCCCGGCTTTTGCTCTTCACATCTCGAATTGCCGCGCGTAGAATCCGCAGCGCCCGTCGGCCTTATCCGAGGTTGTAGGCAATCGTCTGTGAGTCAAGCCTTCTATTTTTTGCTCTCGATCTTTTTCTTCAGATATTTTGCGCAGGCCTCGGCGGTGCTGCGTTTTCCGTGCGCGGAGTTCGCCTTATTCACTGAATAAGCCCAAACCGCTTCGCCGGTCTTCAGGTTGGTGACGGTAATGCTGGCCTGCTCGCTGGAATGCCAGGATCCCATAATGAGGACTTTGGCGACCCCGGCTTTCTTCGATTCCGAAGTTCCGCTGATCTCAAAGTCCGCCTTCTCCTTCTCCGCTACGACTTCCAAGGGGACCTTTTTGGCTTCAAACGCGGTGATCAGGTCTTTTTCGAATCCATCTTTCATCGGGTTGACGAAGACTTTGGAACCAGCCGGGATGGCCTTGGCGACGTCTTGCGCCAGTCCGCTGACGGGCGCCAGCATCAGCAGTAAAAGGAGAGACAGTGTTTTTCCGCTCATTACTCCCTCCCTTCGATGCGGGCTTTCAGGTGTTTGGCGCAGGCCTCCGAAGAACTTTGTTTGCCCTTGTATGAGTTGGTCTTGTTTACGTTGTAGCCCCAGACAGCCACGCCGGTCTTCAAGTTGGTCATGACGATACTGGCTTGTTCATTGCTTTGCTGTGATCCCAAAAATATCATCTTCGCCCACCCCGCCTGATGCGACTCAGAGACACCTGTAATTTCATAATCGGCTATCTCCTGATTATTCACGACGACGACCGGTGTTCCTTTCTTGATGATGGCTGCGGTCAGGAACGATTCATAGCCCTTCAACGGCGCAATGTAGATCTTCGATCCGGCGGGAATCTTCTCTTTACTCAATTCAGCCGGAGGCTCTTTGTCTATCAAGTCGGCGGGTTTGTCGGGTTTAGACGCTGATTGCTCCGAAGCCGCGGGTGTAGGTGAGGACTGCGTCGTTTGCGCAAATGTCCCCGCCGCAAGGGCTGTTAGAAATAACAATAGGCGCGAGATTCGGTGGAACATATTTTTGTACCCCTTATATCATTTGGATTGTTGGACAATTTTGAACGCTAGGAGGCCGAGCGGTTCAAGCTTAAGACATCAGCCGAAATATATGCATTAACTGGTTAATGCAGGATTTTTGAGCGACGCACAAGTAGACGATTGAGAGTAACTCGTGAGCCTTCGGTGATCAGGATACTGTTGGCGAATTCAGTCTCAGCCGCGTAAGCTCTTTATATTCAGTCGAGTGAAACGCATAAGTTCTTCGTTTGGAGAGTTCGCCAACAGTATCAAAAATTCTCGCGAACTTATTCATATTCACTCCTTTTGTTTTGGTTTCCCTCACTTCTGATCGAGCATCAACTGCGCTCACCTTCTAAAGCGCAAACTCCGTGCGGAACATGACACGACGAGAAAAATTTCGACCCGTGCAGTAGGGCTGGGAGGGGAGCAAGAAGGGCAAAAAGTTCTTTTAGCCCTTCTTGCCCTTTTGGCTATTGTTCGCCAAAACCCCATCAGCCTTTTAATTCTTACAGTTAGCAGCTAAGATTCGAAGATTAATAGAGGCAAGTTAATATGTTAAGGACTTGAGAGGAGAAGTTGGATCGAGTTTTGGCGAACGACAACCCGATCTAGAGGGAGACCCGCTCGTAGTGCATCAATGTGCAGAGCCAGATCTTTGGGCGACTGACGCTCGCTAATCTCCGAATCGCTAGCGCTCGATCTAACTCCGACACAACTGAAATTGCTCGAAATTGTGCAGGGCGGCTTCCACCTGCTGCTGATGGGCGCGGGACCCGCCCCGGCCGATCCAGTTCCAGCGCTGCACCAGAAGTTTTTGCCGCGACCGGTCGGTTTTGAGGTCGAGGGCGGCAACTATCCGATCCCCGATCAGAACTGGGCAAACGAAATAGCCAAATACCCTCTTGTGCTTGGGAACGTAAGCTTCGAATCGATACTCGTAATCGAAGAAGAGCCGGAGTCGCTTTCGCTGGATGATCAGCGGGTCGAAGGGGGACAGGATATGAATCTGTTCCTGCGCCGGATCAGGAATGGCATCGAGAGTATCCGGACGGACCCAGTGCAGCGATTGGCCCGCTCCTTCCAGTTGCACAGGTATCAGCTCCTTTCGACGGACTCGCGACTCCACCAGACGCCTTATCGCTAGTTTGCGTGGAGCGTCCAGATAACAGATCGATTCCACACTCACGATCCCCTGCGATCGCAGGGCACGATCAAGCAGGTAGTTCAAAGTTTCTCTTTCGGCCGCTGCGCGTGGCAGACGGTCCCAACCGAAATGGCGAGTCATGAGCTCATAAGTCTTCAGCATTCCGACCCGCTGACTAATCGTCACCAAACCTTTGTAGAAGGCCAGCTCCAGAACGCGCTTGGAAGGCTTGCGGCTGGCCCACGCGTAGTCTTTTTCCACCAGCTCGTCCTCGATGTCGCGGATGGTGAGTGCGCCATGTCTGCGGATGCGCGACAGCACTCTGCGCAGGTCACCATTTGAAACCTTGTCGAACCCGACGATGCGACGCTGCCAATCCTGGCGCATATGGCGCACATAAAACCGCAGGTTCTCCGTCGGCACGTACGATAGGGCGTGCGTCCAATACTCGAAAACGGTCTTGTCGATGCTTTGTGCCTGATGCAGATGCTCGCGCCGATACGTAGGAATGCGCGTGTAGAGGATGTGGTGATGGCTGCGCTCGATGACGTAGATGGTGTCAATCTGCAAGTAGCCCAGGTGCGCCACCGCTGCCGGCGTGGCCTTCGGGCCGGAGCCGAAAGGTTCGGTGGTATCCAGGCGCTGGGCATGCAGCCAGATTCGGCGGGCTCGGACGGAGGTGAGTTGGATGAGCGGATTCTTCAATAGGGGTCTCTGGTGCTGAATCGTATTGCGTCGGCAGAACCGATACATCGGATCAATTCTGAATCAAGAGATTCGCGTCAATATACCCAGGAAGGTAGACATAGACATAATACAGATGACGGTATTTTGTAATGGAATGGTGCTGATACGTTCACTATTAAGGATATCCTGAGTAATGTATGGATTCAGACTTCGGTGATCTGTGTCCACGCCAGCGATGAAGGAAAACACCGTGCATTATTAACTCTGGATCAAGACACAGAAAATCATGGGCACGAAGTTGCGTGTTCCACGGAGACCATATGGCTTCTCTTTCCTGATGCAATCTTTTCGATGGACGGCGCATCAGGACGTTCTGAAATAGGTGGCATACCGTTCCAGTTGAACGTCAAAATACGGCACGAAGACCAGATCCTTCCCGCCGGCGTTCATCACATAACGATCTGACTGGCCTTGAATGGGTTTGAGCGCCGTGGGCAGCGCGACCGGCGTTTCCGGGAGCCCTTCCCAGGGATTCAGGCCGACATACATTACCTGCCCGCGCATCAACGCAACAACTTCCGGATGGCTGTCGTCGATCGGCAAGGTGCGCAGCGGCTGGGGCACAACGACATCAAGCACATCGTTCTGCTTCCAATTCCGCTCGATCACCGCATATTGTCCTGCCTTTGCCGTGCCGCCAGACCGGCCGTTCACGCTGATGGTCGCATCGCGGGTCCACGCTGGAATGCGTACCTTGAGCGCAAATTTCCCGCCCGATCGGATCGTGATGCGGCTCGCATCTTCGGCGGGATAGCTTGTCGATTGCTCGATTACGACCGTGCTGCCCGGCCTCGTCCAGCGAACGATCGAAGGCGTAAACAGATTGACGTACAACGAGTCGTCATCGTGGAAATAAACATTGAGCGTGTAATCGGCGACGCCCTGCGCCAGCGTGCCCGAACAGCAAGGCCATTTGCGGTGATAGTATTTTTTCTCGGCGTTGGCCCCATAGTTCGAATAATACGGATAGCCGCCATCGCTATCGGGCGTGCGCACAGCCAGCATGGTGTTGTAGAGCGTGCGCTCCAGCCCGTCGGCATAGCGCGAATCTCCGGTCAGGCGAATCAGATAGCGCGCCAGTTTCAGATCGGCGTAACTGCCGCAGGGCGTTTCGAAATGCGCGGTGGAATTCGTCAGACTTTCAAACAGCTTGCCCTTGCCCGGTTCGACGAATTGCTCTTCCGGTCCCCATCCGCCCGATGCAAAACGCTGAGCTTCCATAAACCGCCATGCATTTTCGAGCGCTTTCTTGTACTTGGGATCGCCGGTCGCCAGATAGGCGCGCCCGCCGGAGCTGAGCGCAATCGTATGGCTGTAGGCGTGCTTTGATGGCAACACATTCGTTCCCGCCGAGAGCGGATCGAACCATTCGGGATTTAACAGGTAATGAACGGCGAGATCATGGTATTGCCGGTCCCTGGTTACTTCGGCCGCCGCGAATAGGTTTTCCGGCAGCACATAGGTTTCGTCATATGGCGGGTCTTTTTTACCGATGCGGTCTTTGCTGACTGGCGATATAAAGGGGCGGCATTTCGCGATCACCTGGGGTAGCAGGTCTTTTGCCTGCTCGATCCCGCTCAGCCGGTAGGCGTCAATCAGGCCAACGAGGTATTTGTCCATCACATAGGACGGCCACATCTTTTCCGCGCCCGGCCCAGCGTAAGGGTTGTCGGTGCGCGCGAGGAATTCGCCGAAGCCCGCGACGAGAGCGCGCGCCTTGCCGTGACAGGCCTGATCTCCAGTCGACGCCCCGATTCTCGACAGGCCGGAAATGTATTGACCCAAGGTCAGCCCCGGCACGAATCCATTGGCGTCATACCAGCCTCCCATATCGACGCCGGGCGCGGGCAGCCCGACACGCTGGCGGAAGACCTTGAGCAACCTGTCATTGGACAAGGCCAGATAATGCGCGTGGTTTCGATCGAACTGCGTCTTGAGCGGCCCGCCCGTCAGCCGGACCGCGCCAAACGGAAACTCGCGCACTATCTCCCGGTCTGCTGTCGTCGCGAATGTCGCGATCGCCACGCCTGGCAGCGCCGTGAGCGTTGAGCCCGCCGCCGCGCCTGCCGCGCATCGGAGCATTTCACGACGCGACAGGCCGCCAAGCATGGCATTTCCGGCCTGATCTTTCACATCAGCTATCCTCTTATCTGTCTCCAGCAGTCCCAACGAAGCGAAGGGGCCCTCGGCTCCCACCGCGCAAATTTCCGGCGCGCCCGTCGTTCGAAGCAGTTACCGTGCGGCGAGCAGGTCCTATTTATCAGGACGAATACGATATTGCCACGTGAACGTCAAGACGATCTTATCGATGTCATCGAGATTCAATGTTACTTTATGGCTCTCTTCCCTCTTCTCCTTTTCCTTGCTCGATCCTTTTTTGCGCCTCGCCTGGAGCTGATGGCGGAAATCCGCACTGTCGCCGAGTAGCCAGGCGGGATTACTCCCGCCTGGCTACTCGGCGACAGTGCGGATTGATGGAAAAGTGGCCTGTGACACAGAGCGCCCCCCTGCGTTTTTCGTGTTCGGACTGATTAGCGCCGATCGACTATCAACTACCGATCCTCGGATTTTGAATCGGCCCGAACCGGCACGGACTGGGATCATCAAAGATTAGAGAAGTGGCGAATTTGGACCCGATTATGCCGAGTACATTATTATGCCGAGCAGTTTCATTTCGCCCAATATTTATAGGCCTTACAGCGTGATGCGCTCGGCATAATAAGGGGCAGCCCTGATCCGTGATCCATGGCTTCTCGCCGCAGTCGGGTCAAACGGCCACGCAGTTTTTCGGGGAATTTCAGATACTCAACTTTGACTGAGTGTCTGAAACGCCTCGTATCGGAGGTGCCGGAGCTTTCAGATTATACCGACCTTTTCAAACTGATTGCGGCTGGATGTTGTTGGGAGAATTAAGGGATGGCGAATTGGTTAGAAAGCAACTCGGCATAATCCGGCACTCGGCATAATCTTGCGCAAATGGGCCATTTGCCAGCGCCGTGCTGATTCCAATCCGGGAGTTTTCCTTTGGGGTGCATTATTATCACCCCAAAGGAGGTATTCCCCCATGCCCTCTGCTTATGTAACTGCCTACCCGCGCCTGAAAAGCTCCGTCTCCGACGAAGAACTCAACCGAAGCTACGCGCCGACAGCCGCCGACCTCGCGCTCGCCGCTCAGGTCGCCAAAGGGACGGGCCCGAAGGTTTGCTTCCTCGTTTTGCTCAAGACTTTCCAGCGGCTCGGCTATTTCGTCCGGCTGCATGACGTCCCTCGCCAGATCGCCGAACACGTCTCGCTGCTGTTCGGCGTCCATTACGAGGCGTTGGAATGGGAAGCTTATGACGAGTCGGGGACCAGGCGTCGCCACGTGGCGGCGATCCGCGAATACCTTGGCATCAAGCCTTACGATCAGACCGCGCAGCGCTATGTCGATCAGGCTCTCCGCTCTGTAGCGCAGACCAGAGAAGACCTGTCCGATCTGGTCAACGCCGCCATTGAGGAACTGATCCGGAGTCGCTACGAATTACCCGGCTTCAGAACCTTGCTGGACGCGGCCCGGGACGCCCGGACGGAGGTCAACCAGCGGTACTACGCGGGCGTGCGCGATGCGCTTGGCCCCTGGCGTTGTGAGCAGATTGACGAGTTGCTGTTGACGGATGACTGGAAACAAACTTCTTTGTGGCAGGCGATGAAAATTGATCGTGGCGCCGCCACCCTCGTGCAATTCCGGCAACTCGTCACGCGGTTGCGCTGGCTGAAGGCGCTCGACCTACAGCCTCCAGGTCTTTTCTCCGACGTGCCGCCGGTGAAAGTACGCCACTTCGCTCGGGAGGCCCTGAGCCTCGACGCAGGCCGGATGCTGGAGATGGAGGAGAATAAGCGCCTCACGCTGGCGGCGGCGCTCGTTCGACAACAAATCGCGCGGCGCCTGGATGACCTCGGGGAGATGGTCATCCGCCGGATGCGTAAAACCCACGCCCGCGCAAGGCAGGCGCTGGCGGATTACCTCTGGCAGCATCAGCCGGATACCGATCAGTTGATCGCCTTGTTACAGCAAATGCTGCTGGCTTGGCGACAGTCCGCCGACCCGCTGGAGAGGGTGGCGGAACTGGATCGGCTGATCGGTGATCGGGCGGAGCGTCTGCTGGACGAATGCCACGCACACGCGGTGCACGCGGATCGCAACTATCTGCCCTTCCTCTGGCAGTTCTATCAAAGCCATCGCCCGTCGCTCTTTGCCGTCCTTGAGGAGGCGAAGATCTGTTCGACAACGCCCGGTGATTCGCTTCAGAAAGCGTTGGACTTCTTCCGCAGTCAGCGGGGCAACAAGAAGGAATGGCTGCCCCTACCGGAGAAGATGCGGTTGGATTGGGTTCCCGACAAGTGGTGGGCGTTGGTCACAGGTAGAGAAGACAGGCGCGGCGAGGTGACGGCAATAAGCCAGCGGTATGGCGAAATGTGCGCCTTCACCGAACTCGCGCGCGCCTTGCAAAATGGCGACTTGGCGGTCGCTGGCAGCGAGAAGTTTGCCGACTACCGCGAGCAGTTCATTTCGCCTGAAGAGTATGACGCCTCCGTCCAAGAGTATTGCCTCCAGACGAGCCTTGCGACGGAGAAGGAGCGGCTTGTCGATCAATTGCGGGAACGGCTGACCGAGACCGCCGTTCGTGTGGACGACACATTCCCCGAAAACGAGTGTCTGCGGATCGAGGACGGAGAACCAGTGCTCAGGCGCCTGGAGAAACAAGCTGTGCCGCTGCAGTTAAGACAAGTGGAAATGCTCCTGGCCGACTCTCGCGCGCCGGTCAATATTCTGGACGTGCTCGCCGATACGGAAAGCTGGCTCAACTGGACGCGCTTTTTCGGGCCGCTGTCCGGGCACGAAGACAAACTCGACGATCCCGTGGCGCGCTAAGTCACTGCCGTATTCAGCTACGGCTGCAACCTTGGCCCGAGTCAGACGGCGCATTCCCTGACGGGGGCCGATCGGCGACAAATCGGGTGGATCAACCAACGGCACATCACGGAGGAGGCGCTGGATGAGGCGATCACGTGCGTTATCAATGGCTACAATCGCTTCCGGTTGCCTGGATTGTGGGGCTCAGGCCAGAGCGCCTCCGCCGACGGAAAGAAGTGGGACTTGTATGAGCAGAATCTGCTCTCGGAATACCACATCCGATACGGCGGATACAGCGGGATCGGGTACTATCATATCTCCGACAAATACATCGCGCTGTTCTCGCATTTCATTCCCTGCGGCGTGCGTGAAGCTGTCTTCATCCTCGACGGGCTGCTCGAGGGCGGGAGTGACATTCAGCCGGACACGGTCCATTCGGACACGCACGGACAGACCGCCGTGGTCTTCGGGTTGGCATACCTGCTCGGCATCCGGCTAATGCCGCGCATCCGCAACTGGAAGGAGTTGGACTTCTGCCGCCCGGTCCGGGAGGCGAAGTACCGGCACATTGATTCACTCTTCGCCGAACCGGCTGATTGGAAGCTGATCGCGGGGAGCTTGGACGAGATGCTGCGTGTGGCAGTCTCGATTAGGGCTGGGAAGCTGCTGCCCTCGGCCATCCTGCGCAGGCTCGGCTCCTACAGCCGGCACAACCGGTTGCACCAGGCGTTTCGCGAACTCGGGCGAGTCGTCCGCACGGATTTCCTGCTCAACTACATCAACGACTTCGAACTGCGCCGTGTCATCCAAGAGGCGATGAACAAGAGCGAGCGATTCAATCAGTTCACGCAGTGGGTGGCGTTCGGCAATAAAGGGGTGGTCACCGAGAACGACCGGGTCGAACAGCAGAAGCGCATCAAGTATAACCACTTGGTCACCAACTGCCTGATCTTTCATAACGTGCATGCAATGACACAGGCGCTGCATAAGATGGCATGTGAAGGAGTTGCGCTCTCCGAAGAGGCGCTGCGCCATCTCAGTCCGTATCTAACCGAACATGTGAACCGATTCGGGGTCTATGAATGGAACCCGCAGCGCAAAGCTCCAGCGATCAATTACGGGCTGCCGATCCTACAAATGCGTGGCGGTGCAGAGGCTTAACGAAGATAACTCTCAGCGGGAAGTACCAAATGGCCCATTTGCGTAAGAATCGGCGTCATGGGACATCTGCGGTAGCGGAATGACGAGCCACTACTCTTGACCACTTACCTTTTGGTTCAAGCCTGTCAGCCGGTTTGGCTTATCAGATCTCACGGCGCTTGCGGCGATTCACATCTGTTGACCATACCATCAAACCCTAACACTCGACCGCCTTCCGGCTGGCAGTCGCAGCCCCCTCTCACGATTCGGCTGCCAGTCTTTGAGGACTGAAGTTATATTGTCCTGAGAGCTTCACACCCCGCCGTTGCCGGCGACGCATGTCTCGGTAGGGTACTTACGGCAGAACGCAAGGTGATCTCTTGGAATTCGAGGATCACAGTCGAAATTGCGACCTCGTGTCGCACCGGCATTTGATCTGAAAAACTACACCAAGAATTGCTGGAGCAAAGGAAGCAGGTAGAGGCAAAGCATTACAAATGAAGCAGAAAAGTTAACAACACGCTCTAACGCTCTCCATAGATTACTCTGCTCTCAGTACGATCATTGGATCGACATGGCTGGCGCGGCGCGCCGGTAAATAAGTTGTAAGGAAGGCAACAGCAATTACTGTTAAAACGGTTGCGGCAAGCGCAGCTGGGGCACGGGTCTCAACCTGGAATAGGTGCGCTTCGGCAAGGCGGCTCGCCCACCAGATCATTACAAGTCCAATAAAAAGGCCGAAAGTTACGGGTACTAGCATCTGCTTCATCGTCAATATAATAATTGAGCGTGGAGGGGCGCCAAGCGCTAGCCTAACTCCAAATTCATGTGTCCGAGTGGCGACTGAAAAGGTAACGACTCCAAAGATTCCTAGAGCAGTCAAGGTTAAGGCTAGCCCAGCGAAGGCGCCAAGGACGAGCGTTTGGAAGCGCGGACTGCGGTAAGCGTTTAATGCACTGATGGAATCGGTCCACCATTCGGCTGTAATTGGAGTACCAGGTGCAAGCGCGCTGACCTCGCGTCTGATTGTAGCAAGCATTCACAGGATCTCGATCAGATTGAGCTCCGGGCAGTAGGACGGAAGAAACAACAGATAGAGCCCTTGCTCTTCCCAACTCTCAATTCGAGATTCGAAGGCTGTGCTCTTGTGAACAGGCGCGTTGTCCAGGACGATCAAGGCTGGCTTCTTCATCCTTTGGCAGTAGTCATCAAAACACTTGATCAGGACCTCACTATCGATCGCGCCATCGAAGACATAAGACTCAAACGATCCATTGAGGTTGAGAAAACCCAAGACGTTAAGCCTTGGCGAATGAACGCTGGGGATCTCCAAGGTCTCTCCGCGAAGTTGCCAGGCGTAGGGTACGCATGGGATCAGACTGAAGCCGGCCCCGTCAAAATAGATCAGGTCGAAATCGTGATCAGCGGCTCCGCAGGCGGCTCGCAGCTTATCCAGATGAGCCTTGGCCGTTTGAAAATCCTGCTCATTCCGCTTGCTGCGCGAGGATCGACGCATCCGTTTCCAGACGTAATTGCGGCTCAAGAGCAGCCGCTTGAGCGTATACAGACTGAGCCTGGCGCCAAGTTTTTCGGCGATTTGCAGGACTCCGGCTTTCAAAGATCGAGGGTTTTCCAGCGCCAGCTTCAAGGCTTCGTTTTTTTGGGCTCGTCGGCCAGGATTGGTGGACGACCACTGCGAGGATCGTCGGCCAATCCGTCGAATTTATTGTCTGCCCACCAATCTAACCACTGACTGACGGAATCCCGGTCAATCTCAAAGATGGTGACGAGTTGGTTCAGGGCAAAGCCTTTTTCACTGAGCAGGATAG
>Ga0207428_10003387_pt1 | contig 15493 bp, 14 predicted proteins | sample RhiMethybrSRZTD1_FD_187600 | JGI IMG/M metagenome (GOLD analysis project Ga0207428, IMG submission 187600) | Populus rhizosphere microbial communities from Tennessee, USA - Rhizosphere MetaG P. TD hybrid SRZTD1 (SPAdes) (version 3) | ecosystem: Host-associated > Plants > Roots > Rhizosphere >...
CACCGTACGCCCGAAGATTTTCATTCACTTCGCAGAAATGCGTTTCCTGTTTGGGGTGACGTCCGGCGCCAGAAACGCCGGATTTGCCGTCGGCAACGACCAACGCGTTGCTGCTGATCACTCCTGCCGCAAAAAGAGGAGCCAGCGGCACAATGACGGACGTGGCATAACATCCCGGATTGGCGACAAGCCTCGCTTTGGAGACCTTGTCCGCAAAAATCTCGGTCAGTCCGTAAACGGCTTCCTTCAACAATGCGGGAGATGTGTGCTCGAATCCATACCACTTGGGGTAGAGCGCCGCATCCTTCATGCGAAATGCCCCGCTCATATCGATGACGCGGAGTCCCGCTGCCAGCAGCTCGGGCACGATCCGGAGTGAGACGTCGTGCTCTGTAGCCGTCAATACGACATCCGGCGCAGCTCGTTTCACAGCATCGAGGGCATACGCTTCAATTCCAGAGCCATCGCTCTTGGATGCGAACCGCCCCGTAACCTTGACGGACGGGTGGTACTTTAATATTCGATCTGCCTCACGGCCTGAATAGCCTGTGACCCCGACAATGGCGGCCGAATAAATATTCATCACAATGAATATTTATACAGGCGTGTCACGCGGCGGTCAAGACCTGAGATGCTAACGCGATGCTATACTTACGCCCTGAAGGTTCAAAACGTGTCGATCCATTCGCGAAGTTCCATCGCACAGGAGGTGCGCCGCCTCCAATCTTCCGGAAAGAAAGTCGTTTTTACCAACGGCTGTTTCGATCTGCTGCATCCCGGACATCTGGACCTCCTCACACGAGCGCGCATGCTGGGAGACGTCCTCGTTGTTGCGATAAACAGCGATAACTCGGTGCATCGATTGAAAGGGCCCAGTCGTCCGGTGTTTCCGGAAAATGAGCGCGGCGAAATTCTTTCTGCGCTGGAGGCCGTCGATTTCGTTTGCACCTTCGACGAAGACACACCGCTGGAAATCATCCTTGAGATTCAGCCGGACATTCTGGTCAAGGGTGCTGACTGGGCGGACAACATCGTCGGCAGTAAGGAAGTTGAGAGTTGGGGAGGAAAGGTTGTCGCGCTCCCGCTAGTGGAGGGCCAGTCCACGACGGGGATCATTGAGCGCGTGCTTCACCGTGGAAGTTCAGTCTAAGCCAGCAGAAAAATATATACCTGGAGTGCTTTCGCGGGTTTCCTCCGCCGTGGATTTTCGCCGGATCGCGTCTGAAACCCTCCGAGGCGAAACAGATGTTGTCGTGTCGGGCGTCTCGGGGAGCGCGCGGGCTCTGTTCATTGCGGGCCTCTGGCAGAGTCTGCGGCGACCATTGATTCTGGTGACGCCTCACGACAAGAACGTTTCTTCCCTGACCTCGGATATTGAATACTTCCATCGTGCGCTGAACTCCTCCGCTCAAGTGTGCGCCTTTCCCGAATTGGAGATTGATCCCTATTCCGGTCTCATGCCTCATGCCGGAATTCTCCAGACCCGGGCCACGACCCTGTGGTGTCTGCGCCAGAAGCGAGCCGACATCGTCGTCACCTCCGTTCGAGCAGCCTCCACGCGTCTGACCGCGCCATCGACTTTCGACACATACAGCCTTCATGTTTCGAAGGGGGATGATGTTTCACAGGAACTTTTCGTGGAACACCTTGCAGTGGCGGGTTATCTGCGACAGGAACCCGTATCCGGACCGGGAGAATTCTCGGTCCGCGGCGGAATCGTGGACGTGTTTTCTCCTCTTATGCGGGCTCCGGTACGAATGGAGTTTTTCGGCGACACCGTAGATTCGATACGTGAGTTCGATCTTGATGACCAGCGGTCACGAGGTCCCATCCAGCACATCGACATTTTGCCGATGCAGGACGTTCTCGCCACGAAGGAGATGATCCGAGCCTGGGGAGAAAGAGCGGCGCAGCACTGGACGGAAGATGTGTTTCAAAAGGACCTCGCGGAAAAGCGGCTCTTCGCAGAGGGCGGAGAATTGTTTCCGGGTGCGACGTTCCTCTTGCCTCTGGCATTTCCGCTCGAGTCGACAATCTTCGATTATGCGGAAGGCGCAGTGCTCATCCTTGATGAATCAGAGATTCTCCGCGAAATGCACGAGAAGTTTCAGGAGAACCTGCAGCATCGCTTTGAGCAAACGATTTCGAACGGAGGCCTTGCCTTGCCTCCGGCGAACTTGTTTTGGTCGCCCGAAGAACTCGGCCGCTCCCGGCTTCGGAATCCCCGTCTGCATCTTGAGGAGTTGGGGACCGCAGAGTTTCCGAACGCTGTCGTCTTTCCTGTGCGTTCACAGCCGAGCGCTCGCTGGCACGGAAGAATCAAGGAGCTGGCGGAGGAGGTTCGAAGAAGTTTTTCGAACGGAATTCAGGTGGTGCTTCTCGGCAGCACATTGGGCATGGCCGAGCGCCTTCGCGATTTCCTGCATGAATACGAGATTCCTTTTCGGCTCGACTTCGGAGAGCAACCGCTGAAGATAGTTGATGACCCGCTGGCTCCCCTTGTCGGAATTGGCCGGCTTTCCGCCGGATTGAGTTTGCCCGAGGCCGCACTTTTGATTTATGCGGAGACGGATGTCTTCGACGAAGTCGAGCACGCACAGCCGACGCATCGTCGACGTCAGAAGCTCTCTGCATTCATTTCGGATCTTCAGGATCTGAAGCCGGGAGATTACGTGGTCCATGTGGACCACGGGATCGGCACATACAGCGGTATCACGCTGGTCCACGACAGAGAATGCATGGTTCTGCTCTATCACGGCGGTGACCGCGTTTATGTTCCTCTCGAACGCCTGGACCTCATCCAAAAGTATTCTTCGACCGAGGGCGCCAAACCCCAGCTCGACAAGTTGGGCGGTACTTCCTGGGTCCAGAGAAAAGCCAGGGTCAAACGCGCCATTCGGGACATGGCGCAGGAACTCTTACAACTCTATGCCCAACGGAAGCTGGCTCAGGGTTATGCCTTTTCCGCAGATAGCGAGTGGCAGAAGGAATTCGAGGAGGCGTTTCCTTACGACGAAACACCGGACCAGCTGACCGCGATTGCCGACATCAAGCGCGACATGGAGAGTCCCGTTCCGATGGACCGGCTTGTCTGCGGAGACGTGGGCTACGGCAAAACGGAAGTGGCAATGCGGGCGGCCTTCAAGGCAGTCGGTGACGGGAAGCAGGTGGCCGTGCTGGCGCCAACCACGGTTCTTTGTTTTCAGCACTTCGAAACCTTTAAAGAGCGGTTCTCCGCATTTCCCGTGAAGATCGCTATGTTGAGCCGATTCGTTCCTCCCAGGGAACAGAAAGCGATTGTTGCGGAAGCCGAAGCTGGAAAGATCGACGTCGTGATCGGCACGCATCGGATCTTGTCGAAGGACGTGAAGTTTCAGGACCTGGGGCTGATGATCGTTGACGAGGAACAACGATTCGGGGTTGCCCATAAGGAACGCTTGAAGCGGATCCGAACACAGGTGGACGTTGTCACTATGACCGCGACGCCAATCCCGAGGACTCTGAACATGTCGCTTAGCGGCCTGCGGGACATGTCCGTCATCGAGACACCGCCGAGGGACCGCCTTGCCATTCAAACGGTTGTTGTGAAATTTCGTACCACCGTTATCGAGAATGCCATCAACTTTGAACTGGATCGAGGCGGTCAGGTTTATGTCGTGCACAACCGCGTGGAGTCCATCTATTCGCTGGCGGACCTGGTGCGGCGTCTCTGTCCGAGGGCCAGGGTCGGAGTCGGTCACGCGCAGATGTCGGAGAAGGAACTCGAGACGGTTATGACGCGCTTCATGCATCACGAGTTCGATGTATTGGTTGCGACCACGATCATCGAGAACGGACTCGACATACCTCTAGCCAACACGCTGATCGTCAACCGGGCAGATCGCTTTGGCCTGTCGCAGCTCTATCAGCTTCGAGGCAGGGTTGGGCGCTCCAACCGTCGTGCGTACGCCTACCTCCTGATCCCGTCTGATGAATCGCTGACGCCCATTGCCCGCCGGAGGCTGGCCGCCATTCGTGAATTCAGCGATCTGGGTGCAGGATTCCGTATCGCCGCGCTGGATCTCGAGTTGCGAGGCGCAGGAAATCTCCTGGGAGGGCAGCAGCACGGACATATCGAAGCGATCGGTTTCGATTTGTACTGTCAGCTTCTCGAACGAACGGTTGAAGAGCTAAGGACGGGGCAGGAACTCCCGGAAGCGGAAACGGCAATCAACCTGAAATTCGACCTGAAAATACCCTCTGACTTTATTGATGACGAACTGCAGCGTTTGCGCGTCTACAAGCAGATCGCGACCTCGCGGTCCGAGGACGAGGTGGACGGTATGTACCGTGAGCTGGAAGACCGCTTTGGGGCGCTCCCGCTTCAGATCCGCAATCTTCTTGAATACGCACGACTTCGAGTGCTTGGTCGCGCCCGGGGAGTGATGTCTGTCGATAGAACTGTACACGGAATCGACATTCGATTTCATGAGTCTGCCAGGATCGATCCGGAAAGAATTGTCGATATTGTCGGTACCGGCGAGCGCATCGTGTTTGTCCCGCCCACGACGCTCCGGTTACGAACCACAAGTTCTCGTTCGGACGTTTTCTCGAACATAGGGGATTTGTTGCGGGAGATCACATAGGCATTTAAGATGGCCGAAGGAGTTTTCGTATGAAAAGAGCATGGGCCTTCCTCGTTATAGCAACCATTGCCGGCAGCCCGGTCTGGGCACAGCAGAAAATCGACCAAATCGTCGCCCGGGTGAATGGTGACATTATTCTCAAATCCGAAGTCGATCGTGAGTTGGATCTTCGACGTATCGAGATGGCCCAGCAGGGTATGGATGCCGCGAGGATCAACCAGGAGCTGGCCGAGCAGTCGAAAGTTGTACTCCGGGATCTTATAGATCGGGCACTCCTTCTGCAGATTGCGAAAGAAGCGGGGTTAAGCGCTGATCTCGATGTCCAAAAGACACTGGAAGAGCTCCGTGTTGAGAGGAAATTTGCGACATTGGACGACCTCGAAAAGGCTATCAAGAAGGACTACGGGGATTTCGAGGAGTTCAAGAATGACATCCGAGTGAAGTACTTGACCCAGCAGGTTATCGAACATGAAGTTTATGGGCGCATTGTCGTTACGCAGGAGGAGATGCGAAAGTATTACGATGAGCACACCAGCGAATTCGATAAGCCGGCCGGCGTCCGGATCGCCGAAGTTACCGTTCTGGTTGACCGCCGCCTTCCGGACCAGGTTGCGACCCAGCGGAAGAAAATCGAGGAAGCCCTGGCTGCCGTGAAGAAGGGCGACAATTTTGCGGAAACTGCGGAGAAGTACTCCGAAGTGAGCACGGCTGAAAGGGGAGGCGACGTGGGGTTCATTGCCGGAGACCTCAAAGAGCAGGTGAACGAAGAAGTCGCAAAGGCGCTGGAAAAACTCGAGAAGGGTCAGATCACGGACATCGTGGAGTTTAACGACGCTCTTACGTTCTTTAAAGTTACCGACAAGCACAACGGCGGAATTCTGAGTTTCGAGCTGGCGCAGAATTTCATCTGGTCCTCGCTCATGAGTAAAGTCGCTCCAGACAAGGTTCGCGAGTTTCTGACGGAGCAGCGAGACAACGGGTTCATCGACATCAAAGAAGGGTTTCAGGATGCCGGTGCCCGCCCCAAGAACGGGAAGACCGCATCGACCATCCCCTGATCTCCAAAACTGGACCTGATGCGTCTCGATCTCTTTCTAAAGTGGAGCAGGATTGTTCTGCGCCGCACTTTAGCGAAGGCGATGTGTGATGCGGGCCGCGTCAGCATCAATGGCAACGAATCCCGGGCAGCCCACGAAGTTCGTATCGGGGACACGGTTCAAGTTCGATTGCCACGCCGGCGCGTGACCTTCCGCGTCCGTTCAATACCATCGCACGCGCCCGGCAAAGAAGGCGGGCGCGAAATGTTGGAGCTACTTGAAGACCGAAGAGACAGTTCAGACTAGGCATAACTCCCTCGCGCTCACGCCGCTCGAGCTCGACATCATGAAAGCTGTCTGGCGACACAACCCCATTACCGTAAGAGATGTGCAGGTCGCCATCCAGCCAGATCGTCCTTTGGCCTACACGACAGTGATGACTGTTATGCATCGGCTTCATCTGAAGGGCTTTCTGAACCGGACGTTGCGGACAAAAGCGCATTACTACGAACCTCGAGTGGAGTTTACCGATGTTCGCGATGCCGTTGTTTCCGGGGTCATTCGTCATTTCTTCCGTGGATCGCGGGATGAGTTCGTTCAATTTCTGGAAAACGACGAGGTCACACTCCCGGAAGTCAGCGCTCCCAACGCTTTGGACGAAACGTTGCTCTGAGATTTATGCTAGGCTCACCAGTTCATGCATGACCAGCACCTAACCCCTAAGACCGACATTCAGATCGCTCAGGAAACCCAGATTCGTCCCATCCTGGAAGTTGCACATAAGCGGCTCGACCTTGATTCAAAAGACCTTCTCCTCTACGGGCACTATAAGGCGAAGATCTCGCTGGACTACCTGCGGACACTGAACAAAAGGCCCAACGGCAAATTGATCCTGGTTACCGCCATTACCCCGACACCGGCGGGAGAAGGAAAGACCACGACGACGGTTGGCCTAGGTGATGCTCTCAACAAACTTGGGAAGCGAGCGATCATCTGTTTGCGCGAGCCGAGCCTCGGTCCGTGCTTTGGCGTGAAAGGTGGAGCTGCCGGCGGCGGTTACGCGCAAGTGCTGCCGATGGAAGATATTAACCTGCACTTCACCGGAGACTTTCACGCGATCGGCGTTGCCAATAATCTCCTGGCGGCTCTGGTGGATAACCACATCTACTCTGGCAACACCCTCGGTCTGGATGTGCGGAGAATCTCCTGGCGGCGGTCCGTCGACATGAACGACCGCGCTTTACGTGAAATTGGCATCGCGCTTGGCGGAGTGGGAAACGGGTTCCCGCGTGAGGACGGGTTCGACATCATCGCTGCGTCCGAAGTGATGGCTGTGTTTTGTCTCGCCGAGGACCTCTCGGACTTGAAACGGCGGCTTGGCAACATCATCGTCGGCCAGACGCGCGATAAGAAATACGTTCGTGCATCGGAACTGCAGGCTGCCGGAGCCATGACGGCGCTTCTTAAGGATGCTTTTGCGCCGAATCTCGTGCAGACCATTGAAGGCAATCCCGCTCTCGTTCATGGCGGCCCTTTTGCAAACATCGCGCATGGCTGCAATTCGGTCGTCGCTACGAAGGCGGCGTTGAAGATGGCGGATTATGTCGTCACCGAGGCCGGATTCGGCGCCGATCTCGGTGCCGAGAAATTCCTCGATATCAAATGCCGCAAGGCGGGATTGAAGCCCGATTGCGCGGTTGTCGTGGCGACTATTCGCGCATTGAAGATGCACGGTGGTGTGGTGAAGGCGGATCTGGGGAAGGAAAACGTCGCCGCAGTCGAAAAAGGCTTTGCCAATCTTGCGCGGCACATTGAAAACGTGCGTAAGTATGGTCTTCCGGTTGTCGTATGCGTCAACCGTTTCAGCGCCGATACACCTGCCGAGACCTCCACTTTGAAGACGCTGTGTGCGAATGTGGGAACGGAGTGTGTTGTTTCGGATCATTGGGCGAACGGTGGTGCGGGTGCGGTTGACCTGGGCGCCGCTGTGTTGAAGGCGATGGAGACTCAGGCATCTAATTTCCACGTTTTGTATCCCGACGATTTGTCTCTTTGGAAGAAAGCACAGACCATCGTGCGCGAGATTTACGGCGGAGCCGATGTGATTGGGGATCAGAAAGTGCGCGACCGTTTCAAGGAGCTCCAGGATCAGGGTTATGGGCATCTACCCGTCTGCATCGCCAAGACCCAATACAGCTTTTCAACAGATCCGGACTTGAAGGGTGCCCCGAAAGATCACGTCGTTCCCATTCGTGAAGTCCGCCTGTCAGCAGGCGCGGAATTCGTCGTCGCCATTTGCGGCAACATCATGACGATGCCGGGATTGCCGAAGGTTCCCGCGGCCAACAACATCGACGTCACTCCGGAAGGCCGCATCGTCGGTTTGTTCTAGCGCTTATGAACGTCGCCGAGTGGCGCAGGGAAACCCGTGCGCGCCTTATCGAAGAGCGTGGACGTATCGCTGCAGACGAACACCAGAGAGCAAGCCGGGTAATTGAGGATTTCCTCGAACAGACTCTAAGCCCTCTTCCCCCACAGACCCTCAGCGCCTACTGGCCCTACAAGGGTGAAGTCGACCTGCGTGCATTGATGGAGCGGCTTCAGCAAAAGGGGTGGAGTACGGCTCTGCCTTCGGTTGTCGGTAAACGGCTGCCACTGGAGTTTTTTCGCTGGACCGCAGGGGAGGAAATGGATGCCGGCGTTTACGACATTCTCGTTCCTCGCTCCCGTCAGATCGTGCGTCCCGATATCATCGTTATGCCCCTGGTGGCGTTCGATGAAGACAACTATCGTCTCGGTTATGGCGCTGGCTATTTCGATATAACTCTGGTGCGGATGGAACCCCGTCCGCGTTCGATCGGCGTCGGGTTTGAGTTCTCGCGTCTGAAAACAATCCATCCTCTCCCGACGGATATTCCCCTCGACCTTGTCATCACGGAGGCCGGAATTCAGAGAGCCAGGTGGCAATAGACACCGTGCGGCTGGCTGGTGCCTTCTATTCATCGACAAAGTACTGAATCCGATGTACATACAGCTGGAAGGCGTGGAGGCGCGATGAGCTACGTTGAGTTCAAAAAGGCGATTGATCGCGAATTGCGACGCCGGCCCGAAGGTTTGACGTGGATTCAGTTGCGGCAACGATTAGACCTTCCCTACGACCGGCCTTGCCAAACCTGGACGAACCGGCTTGAGCAGGAAATCGGTCTGTCCCGAAAGAAAGAATCTGGACGAGCATTGCTCTGGCGTGTCTCAGGCAGGCCTTCTAAGTAAATGCAATCGGTGAGAACAACAAACTTCCTGGTCGCCGTTGTCCTGATAGTCGGATCCATAGCGTGGGTCGCGGCACAGGATTTGGAAGTTGCGACAGCGCTGTCGATGACAGAGGGTCCAACCGTGGATCGCGAGGGCAATGTCTATTTCACGGACATCATAACCCAACGAATCATGCGGTTCAGCAAAGACGGTGCGCTCTCGATCTATCGGGAGAATAGCAACGCAGCAAACGGATTGCTCATAGACCCACAGGGCCGCCTCATTGCATGCGAGGGTTCCACGTCTGCAACAGCGCAACGATACGGCGTAAAGGTGAGCGGCAAGCCACGCGTCACGCGGACCGACCTGAGGACCGGAAAGACGGAGATCCTGGCAGAAAAATTCGAAGGGAGGCCCTTGATCGGCCCAAACGACGTCACCATGGATGGCAAGGGTCGTCTGTACTTTACGGACTTCAACGGTGCTGCTGTGTACCGAATCGATGCTCCGGGTAAACTCTCCCGAATTCTCGCCGCTCCGGATATTCAAAGGCCCAATGGCATTCAGATTTCACCGGACGACAGGACGCTCTACCTCGTCGAAGCGAACGGCGCCGAAGGCGGCGCAAGAATGATTCGCGCCTACGATCTGGCGCCAGACGGCACAGTCCGAAACATGCGCGTGCACTACAACTTTTATCCCGGCCGAAGCGCCGATGGCATGAGTATCGATATTCAGGGCAATCTGTATGCGTCTGCGGGAATGCACCGTACCCGTAACACCTCGGAGACCCTGGACACACAATGCGGGGTCTATGTAATTTCGCCGGACGGAAAGCTGCTCAAGTTCATCCCTATTCCTGAGGACTTCATAACGAACAACGCCTTTGGTGGTCCGGATATGAAAACTCTGTACGTTACGGCAGGAAAGACCCTGTACAGACTGCGTAGCGAGATTCCGGGTTTGCCTCGCTAAAACCCAACGGAACTGTAGGCGCGGTCTATGACCGCGCATTGGGGCCGCGCCTACAGCAAAACCTAACGGACGATGGAGACATTGTCCAACCTCCATCTGTCTCCGTCCCCTCCGGCAGTAAAGCTCAGAGAACTGAAAGGCACGTCGGAAACGATCCCGAAAAAACTGTTATAGCCACTTCCGGCGTACGTGAAGATCTGGCTGAAGTCGAAGGAGTGACCCTGGACATGCAGTGTCGTATGGTCATTGCTGTCCGGTCCTCCGCCCTGACCGAAGCCCTTTCCATCGACTGAAAACACATCCGCCGACCAGGCGAAGATGGGAGGATCGAAGCGGAGTTCGAGCGTTTTTGTCACGGGACCAAGCGTCTCGTATCTCAGTTCGAGTCCTTGAATCGTCTCGTCATTGCCGCCGGCAGTGGAGCCCGTTCCGGTGGTGCCAACAAAAACACCCGTTGGATGGCGTTGTGGCGCGGTGTTGCCGGCCAGGTCGGAATACCCACCGGTTTGGCTGAAGAAGACACTGAAATGGCCGACGGATGTGACCTTGTCCGCAGGGACGTCGATATTGACGCCTTGGAAATCATTGGTCAGGATAGTCCCCTTCCGAGCGGTAACAGCCGCAGTCCACTCTGCGCGGCCCACCTTCCCGCGGGAGGCGTCATAGGCTGTACGGTTGTCTCCATCGATGAAAAGCGTCAATCGCGCCGCGCGAACGGCGACCGTAGAAAGCAAAACACCGCACAAAACCAGCAAGGTGCCACGAACAGTTTTCACTAGAGCCTCCCGGATCGATACGAGTCTAATTGGTTTCACTTCTTGAAGAACAGGGCGTAAAGCTCGTTGCGGGAGATGCCAAGCGTCTTGAGCACTTGCTCACGCGTGAGGGGAGCTTTAGTCTGGGGTTGTTCCCCAGCGTTGTTACCGCTGACCACGATTACGAATTCGCCAAGTTCCTTCACCTTCTCGCGGATCTCAGAAAGCTTGCCGAAAAGAAACTCCTCATGGAGCTTGGTGAGTTCCCGCGCGATACAGGCTTCACGATCGCCGAGAGTCTCCAGCAGATCGGTTAACGTCACCGAAATTCTGTGGGGTGCTTCGTAGAAAATCAGAGTGGCGGAAACAGGGCGAAGACTCTCGAGCTTTTCGCGGCGAGCAGTCGCTTTCGAAGGGAGAAATCCCACGAATAGGAATTCGTCGGAGGCTAACCCTGAAGCGGAAAGCGCGGTAACGGCGGCATTTGGTCCGGGGATTCCGACAACGCTCAGGTTGTGCTGGCGGCAATAGCGAACGAGGCGATAGCCTGGATCTGAAATTCCTGGTGTTCCAGCGTCCGAAACCAGCGCAACGGTCAATCCAGTGCGAATCTTTTCCCCAAGTTCCGCGGTGCGTCTATCTTCATTGAAATCGTGGTAGCTGACGAGAGTCTTCCGGATGCCGAAGTGGTTCAGGAGCTTTAGAGTTTGACGGGTATCTTCGCAAGCGACGAGATCGGCGCTTCGCAGTGCTTCCAGTGCGCGGGGGCTGAGGTCGGAAAGATTCCCGATCGGTGTAGCCACGATGACGAGCGCGCCCATGCAGATTGCAGGACGCTACAGCTTGAGCTGTTTGAGGTAGCTGCGAAACTCATCGCCCAGACCGGGCCGCTTCAGGGCAAACTCGACAGTGGCCTTGAGAAATCCGAGCTTGTCGCCGGCGTCGTAGCGGGTACCCTCGATCATGTAGGCATATACCGGCTGTTGTTCCAGGAGCTGACGGATGCCGTCCGTAAGTTGTATCTCTCCACCAGCGCCGCGTTCGGTGTCTTCCAGCACATTGAAGATTTCCGGTGTGAGGATATAGCGTCCGATGATAGCGAGATTTGACGGCGCCTTCTCCGGCGCCGGCTTTTCGACGACGTCCTGCACGCGATAGACGCGGCCGCCGAAACCTTCAACCGGCGTTCCCTTGATTACTCCGTAGGAGGAGATCTGACTCTTTGGCACCTCACAGGTCGCAATTATCGACGCCTGGAGCTTCTCAAAGAGGCTGACCATCCGGCTGAGACAGGGCACCGGCCCGTCAATGATGTCGTCCCCGAGCATGACAGCAAACGGCTCCGCCCCCACCGCCTCTCGCGACATCAAAACGGCATGTCCTAGACCAAGAGCTTCCTTTTGGCGGACGTAGGTGACATTAACCATGTTCGAGATACTGCGAATTTCCGCAAGCAGGTCCTTCTTATCTCTTGCTGAGAGCACCTGCTCGAGTTCGTAGGAGACATCGAAATGATCTTCAATCGCGTTCTTTCCGCGGCCAGTGATGATTGTAATATTCCGTACTCCCGCCTGAACCGCTTCCTCGACCACGTACTGGATCAACGGCTTGTCGACCAACGGAAGCATTTCCTTGGGTTGGGCTTTAGTGGCAGGCAGAAACCGGGTGCCGAGACCGGCAGCGGGGAACACGGCTTTTCGAATTCGCATCATCACCTCACCATCGTCCCGAAACGGAACCAGCGCGTCCTTGTAAAAAAGTGCTGTGCTACGGAAAGATAGTCCGCTGCGATCGTGGACCAGGATCGGTCGCTTGTGTCGTAGGGCGCAGGGTTCTCGTAGGACCAATAGACAAAGAGGGGTTTTCCAATGATGCTCTTGCGGTCAACAAAACCCCAGACGCGGCTGTCGCTGCTGTTGTCCCGATTGTCCCCCATCACAAAGTACTGATCTGCCGGGACTGTAACCGGGCCATAGTCTTCACTGGCACCAAAACCTCCGAAGGGAGTGTTGATGTGGATCTTGTAGGGCTCATCCGTGACCACACCGTTCACGTACACCTCCCTGTTCTTGACCTCGATAATGTCGCCCGGTACACCGATAACACGCTTCACAAAAGGAGTGGTTATACCTGCCTTCGGCGGCGGCCGGAAGGCAATGATATCCAGTCGATCGATCTGCCGGCGCGGTAACCAGCTTTGGATTGCCTCTGGAAAATTCCCGGGAAACGCCACTTTGTCGAGGAAGAAATGGTCGCCGACCATAATCGTAGGCACCATTGAGGGTGTCGGTACCTGGGTGGCCTGGGCGACGAATGTTGTGAAGATCAATACGAAGACGATGGTGCTTACAAGGCTTTCCGTCCACTCCCGCATCTTGCCGGTCTTCCGAATCACTTCGGTTCGATAGATTTGGAAGTCTTCAACCCGCACGTCCGGCGCCACGAAGGTTTGGAACTCTTCGAGCTTGATGTCCGGAACGCTGGAGGTCAGAAGGGAGCCTTCTTCCATGGTGTCTAAGCGAGCTTCTCCTTCACCATTTGACTGACGCGGGCGCCGTCCATCGTTTTTCCGGCGAGCCGCACCTGTGTTGCTTTCATCACTTTGCCCATGTCTTTCATCGATGCGGCGCCCGTTTCCTGAATCGATTCCTCGATCGCACGCCGGATATCGTCATCGGAAGCTGCAGCCGGCAGGTACTGCTCAATGACCTTGATCTCAGCTTCCTCTTTTTGAGCCAGTTCTTCCCGCCCGCCCAGTCGAAATTGCTCGACGGAGTCTTTTCGCTGTTTGACGAGCGAGTTGAAGACAGCCAGGACTTCAGCGTCGTCAAGAACCTTCATCTTTTCGACTTCTTTGTTCTTGACTGCCGTCTTCATCATGCGCAACACGCCGAGCTTCAACACGTCTTTGCTGCGCATGGCATCGGCAATGTGGGCTTGAATCGTGTCCTGAAGGCTCATCCGATTATGATACAGCGAGACACGAATCTGCCAAGACTAGATATCGAGTCCAGGCTTGTCTGGGAGTGGGCTGGCGCACAGCTTGCCCCGGGGCTCCGAACTAGATATCCAGTTCGATGTTCCAGTAGAGGTAGTCCCGCCAGCTTTCTGGTGCAGATTTGAGGCGGAAGGTGACGTGAAATGCCGGCAACCAATGAGGTTCTGTCGGCGGTCGGACCAGGTGCATGCCGGCCTCTTCCGGAGTCCGGCCCCCTTTCTTATGGTTGCAGCGGAAGCAGGCCGCAACGATGTTGTCCCAACGCTTCTGACCACCCCGCGCCACAGGCACAACGTGGTCGAAAGTCAGATCCTCGGAGGGGAATTTCTTTGCGCAGTACTGACACGTATAGTCATCGCGCGCGTAAATGTTGGCACGAGAAAACTTTACCTTGTTGTGATTCTTAACGCGAACGTACTTCAGCAATCGGATGATCGAGGGCAGCCGAATCGCGAACGAGATCGAGTGAATCTCGCGATCGTACTCTTCGACGATTTCCACTTTGCCAGCGAAAAACAGCGTCAAAGCCTTCTGCCAGGAGATGACCCGAAGAGGCTCGTACGAAGCGTTCAGAAGCAGCGTCGCCTGCATACTTAGGACCTAATATTTGGAGTTCAGCGCTTTTTTGTCAAGAGCTTCGGCTACAATTAACACCGATGTTGCACAAAAAAGAGGAAGAGTTACGCAGCATTTTCAAAGAGATGGGCTCGTGCATTGTCGCCTTCAGTGGGGGGGTGGACAGCGCTTACCTGGCCCTCATTGCTCATCAGGAACTGGGCGCCTCGGCCCTCTCAATAACCGCTGAGAGTCCCAGTTATCCCACGCACCAGCGGGACATTGCCCTGAATCTCGTTCGCAGCTATGGCTTTCGCCACGAATTTATCGCGTCCGGCGAGATGGAGCAGCCGAATTACACGGCTAACCCTTCGAACCGTTGCTACTTCTGCAAACATGAACTCTACACACTCCTGCAACGGATGGCGGTAGAGCGAGGATTCCGTTGCGTTGTCGATGGCAACAACCTTGACGACACAGGCGACTATCGTCCCGGTCGTCAGGCTGGTTCAGAGTTGGAAATCCGGAGCCCCCTCATTGAGGCGGGGATGCGCAAGGCCGAGATCCGGGAGCTTTCCAGACGACACGGGCTTCCGACCTGGAATCAGGCGGCTTCCGCCTGCTTGTCCTCAAGAATTCCTTATGGTTCGTCGGTTACCGTGGAGAAGCTTCGGATGATCGATCAAGGGGAAGAGGTCCTTCGTGGATTGGGCTTTCATCAGTTTCGAGTGCGCCATCACGGCGATGTTGCGCGGATCGAGATTGCTCGCGAAGAAATGCCCGGAGTCCTGACGGTTGAGATGTTCGATACACTTCATAAGGAGTTCAAGCGCATCGGATTCCAATTCGTGGCCGTGGATGTACAGGGCTACCGAACCGGAGCTCTCAACGAGGTTTTGACGACCCTACAGGTTCCCTCCAAATGAAAGTTCTCGTCATCGGATCCGGCGGTCGCGAGCACGCAATCGTCGATACTCTTTCGCAGAATTCAAAGGTTAGTCAGATCTATGCAGCTCCTGGCAATGGTGGCATTGCAGGCCAGGCTCGGTTGGTGCCGATTTCTGCGGAAGACAATTGGGAACTCCTGGATTTTGCGCGGCAAGAGAAGATGGATCTGACGTTTGTCGGGCCGGAAGTGCCGCTCAGCCTTGGCATCGTCGATGTGTTTCTTCAGGGAGGTTTGAAGATTATCGGCCCCAACGCTGCGAATGCCCAACTGGAATCCAGCAAGACTTACGCGAAGCGATTCCTCAAGGCCAACGGGATTCCGACCGCGGCCTTTTGGGAGTGCGGCAC
>Ga0207428_10003388_pt1 | contig 15493 bp, 10 predicted proteins | sample RhiMethybrSRZTD1_FD_187600 | JGI IMG/M metagenome (GOLD analysis project Ga0207428, IMG submission 187600) | Populus rhizosphere microbial communities from Tennessee, USA - Rhizosphere MetaG P. TD hybrid SRZTD1 (SPAdes) (version 3) | ecosystem: Host-associated > Plants > Roots > Rhizosphere >...
TCGGGTCCGCCGCAAATCGCCGCCGCCAGTATTCGTAGCTGAGAACCGCGGCGAGATTGCCTTCGGGCCGATCTTCTTCCGGCAGGAACGCGCGGCCGAGATGCGGCCTGACGCGCAGGGTCGAGAGAAGACCGGACGTGACGTAAGCGCACTTCGCCTTTTCGATTCCGTCCGCCATGACCAGGTTGAACTCGCCACTGCCTGACCAATACGCGATGTTTTCAAAAGAGCGGCTTTGCCCCATCCACTCAACAAGGTTCGGGGGCGCAACCAACTGACGCTCGATATTCCGACGCGGGTCGCTCTCCCAAAGCATCACCAGCCGATCCGACTCGTCGTAAGGCAGCGGGCGCAGCAACACTCCATTGACCACCGTAAAGATCGCGGCATTAGCGCCGACGCCCAGTGCGAGCGTGATGACTGCGACCAAAGTAAAACCGGGCTTCTTTAGCGACATTCGCGCCCCATAACGCAGGTCTCGCAATAGCGTTTGCATAATTCCTCCGAAAGAAGATGTCAGATGTCAGATGTCAGATGTCAGTGAGAGAGCTTCGCCGCCACTCTTCTACTGACATCTGACATCTGACATCTGACATCTGACATCTGACATCTGACATCTACTGGCGCCTGGTTGCGCTATCGCCCCAGCAGCGCGGTCACGGCGTCGCCTTCAAAGCTGGACGCCACGACATCGAGCTTGCCATCTTTGTTGACGTCTCCGATCGCAAGGTTATATGCGCCGGGGCCGGCGCGGAACGGCGAGCCCGGCGCCGGAATAAACCCGTCCCCGCCGCCGAGCAACACTGTGACGCTATCAACGGTGGCCGCGACGATATCGTTTCGCTTGTCTCGGTTGACATCCGCCACCGCTACGGCGAAGGCCTCAGTCCCCAGGTCGTAAGGCGACGCGGTCGCAGGCGCGAACTTTCCCGCGCCGCCGTTCAACAGAACGCTCAGTTGATTACTTCTGTGGCTGATGATGATGTCGAGGCGTTGATCGTTATTCATGTCCGCGAGCGTCACGAAATGCGGCCCCATCGGAACTGACAAAGACTGTTCCGCCGCGTTCTTGAACGCGCCTTTTCCGTCGCCCCGGAACATCGCTACCCGGCCGGGTTCAAGACTGTCGCCGTTTTCGCCGCTCACGACCGCAACATCCAGATGCCCGTCGCCGTCAATGTCGCCAAACGCGAATGTGTAATTGTTATGGCCCGGCTGAAATGTCGTCACGGGCCCGGACGAGAACCCTCCTCGCCCGTCGCCGAACAGCGTCGCGAAGCTGTTTCGGCGGTGATTCGCGGTGACGATGTCCAGTTTCCCATCTTCGTTGAGGTCTACAAGATTCAGGCTGTGCGTGTTGAACTCGACTGCGGCGCTCACGGTGAAAGGCGCCCCGGCGGCGCGATTGAAGCCGCCTTTGCCGTCGCCCAGGAAAATATCTACGGCGTCCCGGTCGCTGTTCGTAACGCCAAGGTCGAGGATTTTGTCTCCGTTGACATCCCCCAGTTCGACGTCTCCCGGCATGTAGCTCAAGCTGATCTGACCACCGGGGGCGGCGGCAAACCGCCCTGTTCCGTCGCCAAGCCACACTGTCAGCAACCGCTCCAGCAGGTGACGGATCACCAGATCGGGCCGGCCATCTTTATTAATATCCGCGAGCGATACCTGGCCCGGGCCTTTTCCAACGACTACCGGCGAGCCGGGCGCAGGAATGAATTGAGGACTTTGTGAGTTAGCTTGAACAGCCGCGACGAGCGCGGCCAGGAAAAGTGTTCGAGTCATAGACTGGCGCCTCTTTTCAATCAGAACGTTCCCAATTTTTGATTGTGACAGGGCCGGAGGGTCCTATCGTTCTCAGCTTTAGACGGAAAAGGGAGACATTTTCTTCCATCATTTTTCCACTGCTTGACTTTCTACTTACCGATCGGTAAGTTTACGCTCGAGTTCTCATAAAAGTACGGGCGCCTGAAACTCCCGGTCTTACCGGTGATGAAGTAGAAGTGACCAGCCGTTCGTTTTTACCGTCTTAATTTCAGAAGGTCCGCCTCGCTGCTGGAGTGGGGCGCGTATTGAAGCTTTCAAAACGGAACCCGCAATTCATCCGATTCGCATCCGCGAACGGTGGCTTTCGACAAGGTGAAAACTATCCATGGAGTCGCACGAAGGACGCGAGAATTACCCCCTTTTACTCCGCGTTTCTTCGTGCGACTTTGTGGACATATCGGAGGGATGAGTTTATGAGACGCAGCGCCGCTATTTGCATGATCATCGCTTTAGCGCTCGCGGCCTTCTTCGTATTGCAGCGACGTGGCGACGCGAGTGGAACGAGCAACGCGATTGTGACATTCAATAAAGATGTCGCGCCGATTCTTTACGCCAAATGCGCCAATTGCCATCGTGCCGGCGAGATGGCGCCGATGTCGCTGCTGGCGTACAAAGACGTCCGGCCGTGGGCTAAATCGATTCGCGAAAAAGTCCTGAGCCGCGAGATGCCGCCCTGGTACGCCGACCCGAATCACGGCGAGTTCCTCAACGACCCGCAATTGACCGAGCAGCAGATCGCCACGATCCGCGCCTGGGTAGACGCCGGGGCGAAGGAGGGCGACGCGAAGGATTTGCCTCCGGCGCCGAAATTCAATGACGTCGGGTGGAAATTCGGACAGCCCGACGCCGTCTTCTCGATGACGGAAGAGGCCTCGGTCCCCGCCGACGGCACGGTGCCTTACCGCTATTGGGCCGTTCCGACCAACTTCACCGAGGACAAATACATTCAATTCGCCGAGATCAAACGCGGCGAGCCGAGCGTCGTGCATCACGTCATAGTCAGCGTTCGCGAGCCTGATCAAGGCCCTCTTCCGGCCGCCGGAGAGATCACCGCGGGCCAGCGGCGAGCCAACCCCGAAGCCAGGCGCGATCCGCAGGCGCAAAACAACCGGCCCCGCGGCTCAAATCCCGACCGCATGCTCCTTGGCTGGGCGCCTGGAATGAGTCCGCTCACGCTCAAGCCGGGTCAGGCCAAGCTCGTCAAGAAAGGCTCGATGTTGGTTTTCCAGATGCATTACACTACCAACGGCCTTGCGGCTAGGGATCGCACAAGCATTGGCATATGGTTCGCCAAAGAGCCGGTCGAAAAGCGCGTCATCACCACAGGCGTTTCGACCGACCCGTCTAAGCTGACGATCCCGCCGGGCGACTCGAACTTCGAATCGCGCTCGTCATTCACCTTCACCGAAGACGCGCACATCTCCATGTTCATGCCGCATATGCACGTCCGGGGAAAGGATTTCGAGTACAAGCTGGTCTACCCCGACGGCAAGGAGAAGATTCTGCTGCGCGTGCCGAAGTACGATTTCAACTGGCAGTTGAATTACTTCGTCAAAGAGCCGATCGCCGCGCCGAAAGGCAGCCGCATCGAATGTCTGGCGCATCACGACAATTCGGCCGCCAACAGATTCAATCCCGACCCAACCATCACCGTCCGCTGGGGAGATCAAACCTGGGAAGAGATGATGATCGGGTGGATGGATTACACGATCGATGGTCAGAACCTGCGCGCGCAGGGGCAGACGCAGACCGCTTCCAAATAGTGGCTGGCGCCTGGTGGCTGGTGGTTGGCTAGACATTAACCACTAACCACCAGGCGCCAACCACCAACCACCAAAACAAGGAGTCATCATATGTGGATTCGTAAAGCGATTCGCGATATGAAGAAGGGCGTTGATTCGCCCATGCCCACGCAGGTGGTCTCGAACGAAGAGTTCGAGCCGCGCCCGCAAACCGAAAAACAGAAACAAGTAGAGCATCTGATCGGCGAACTCTCGGAGGAGCGCGCGAAGAAGCTGGGCATGCGTCGCCGCGACTTCATGCGCTCCTCAATGGGGTTGGCCACGTGTTTCCTCGCGTCGAACCTCGCTTACGGCAAGAACTACTGGGACGTGGACGAGGTCGAGACCTGGGAAGCGGCGGCCTACGATGAGAAGTGGCCAAAGGACGAATACTTCATTATCGACGTGCAAGCGCACTTCACCAACGGAATTGCCATCGGCTTCCGCAATTCGGAATTCGTGAAGAACATGGGCTTCCAGCTCAAGAACGACGCCGAATCGTACAGCTTCAAGAATTTCGTCAAGGAGATGCTCTTCGACAGCGAAACCATGATGGTCGTCATTTCCGGCGTGCCGGGGCGCGAAAACCAGAAGGGCGCAGACGGCGCCGTGCTCGAAGGCAAGGCGCGTGGCGGCGGCATTCTGCCGAGCTGGCTGATGTCGCAAGCGGCCCGCGAGATCAACGAGTTAGCCGGCTCACAGCGCGCCCTGTCGCAAGGCAATCTCGCGCCGAATCATTACTGGGATAAGACCGCGAACGCGGTAGACAAGGCCGCGACGATCGAGCAGATGGAGCGCGAGTTGAACCTCTATAAAATCAGCTCCTGGAAATGGTACTGCCACACCGACCCCGGCCGGACGGGCAACGGCTTCCAGCTCGACGACGACAACGCGCAATGGTTCATCGAAGAATCGCGCAAACGCGGCCTCAAGTTGATCAGCGTCCATAAAGGCTATTCGTACCAGTCGCGCACGCTGGGCCATCTGGCCAACCCGAAGGACGTCGAGAAGGCCGCGCTGCGAAACCCCGACTTCAACTTCGTAATTTACCACTCGGCCATCAAGCACGGCCAGATGGAACAGGGCATGGACCCCAAAGACTTTAAAACCTGGTTGGACAAAGACCATAATAATTATGACCCCGCGACCGGAGACTTCGAGTGGCACAAGATCCTGATGGACATCAAGAAGCGCAACCCGCAGATCAACAACGTCTACTGCGAGGTCGGCAGCTTCTTCAATACGCTGGCAATCGTCCATCCTGAAGTGTGCATGCACGGGATGGGCAAGAACATCAAACATTACGGCTCCGATAACGTCATCTGGGGCACCGATTGTCTGTGGTGGGGATCGCCGCAATGGGCCATTGACGCCTTCAAACGGTTCCAGATCACCGACGAGTTCTGCGAGAAGTTCGGCTACAAGAAGATCACCAAGGACGACAAGGCTAAGATCTTAGGGCTGAACGCCGCGAAGCTCTACAAAGTCGACGTGAAGGCCAAACGTAACGCCATGAAAGCTGACGCGCTGGAGAAGCTGAAACTGACCTACCTGGATCGCGGCGGTCAGCGCGACAACGCGGCTCACGGCTGGGTGCGCGCGACCGATTGAACCGCCCTTCCGTGGCAAGCAAGCTGAATGGGCGGTCCGATGCGCAATCAGGCGCGTTGGACCGCCCTTTTTAGCCGCGTCAGCGGCATACCGCGCGTTAATGGCCTTTGAAAATTAGACGCTACCACGCAATCCAACGTAGGGGCGGGTTTTCCCCGCCCCATCGCTCGGGTCACGAAGCAGGGCGAGGAAAACCCGCCCCTACACCCATGGTTGTATTTAATTCTCAAACGCCATAAACGCCCGGCTACATTCACGGCGCCGCTTTGCGGCGGGAAGATTGTCATCTGGGGAGAACCTCCATGCATAAGAAAACATTTTGGCTATGGCCCGTGCCCGTCAGCCTTCTTCTCTTTTCAGCGGCGTTGGCCTTGTGCGCATCAGGCTTCAACGCGCAGGAGACGAAACAGGCCGCTTCAGAAACCAAGCCCGCCGAGGCGCAGTTTCCCGAGGCCCATTTTCATCACATGCACTTGAACACGCTCGACCCGAATGGCGCGATCGATTTCTACACATCGAAGTTCGATTGCGAGAAGGCGAAGTTCGCCGGGATGCTCGACGCCGTCTGGGCGCAGAAATCCTGGTTGCTGTTTAGTAAAGTCGATAAGGCGCCGCCCTGGGAATTGACTTCGGCGATCTGGCATTTCGGCTGGGGCGCAGAGGACATGAAGGCGACTTACGAAAAGCAGGTTGCGGCGGGCACGAAATTCTTCACGCAGTTGACAGACATCAGTGACATCGGCGGCAATGCCGGCGCGACAGGGCGTTTTTATTACGCCTATGTCGAAAGCCCCGACAAAGCTCTGATCGAGATCAACACGGCGGGCCATCATCGCTTCGGCCATCTGCACCTCTTCAGCGCCGCCCCGGTAGCGGCCGGCGAATGGTATGCGAAATATTTCGGCGCCAAGCTCCGCTCCGCCAACCGCGAGCCTCGTCTTTATCGCGAATACCCGATCGGCCCTTCCACGTCACTGACGATGGACAACGTCAATATCATCATCTATCCGGTCGAATATACGAAGAAGGCTTACCCCGAACATTGGAAAGGCAAGACCGAGCTTGAATCGACCAAAGGCCGCGTCGTCGACCACGTCGGATTCAGCGTCGCGAATCTGCCGGAAGCCTTAGAGAAACTGCGCAAAGACGGCGTCAAAGTGACGGATGAAATTCGCTCGGTAGCGGGTGGCAAGATCAAATTCGCGTTCATCGAAGGACCGGACAAGATTCGAATCGAGTTGGTCGAGGGTCATCCGAGCAAGGAGTGAATCGGATGTCCCCCGTTTCCCCCGTCTCTATTGACGTCGGGGCGCATTTACAACGTGACCATCTTTTGAAGAAATGCGAAGCGGAACCCCAAAAGGCAAAAAACGCAAGAAAGGCAGAGAGGTAGGTCTTTTTGCCTATCTTGCGTTTTTTGCCTTTCTTGCTTCCCTCTCGCCCTTCAATTCCACGGGCGATCTTGCGCGCCCCGCGTTCGGCAAGTCTCAACAGAAGCAAGAAAAGGCGATTGTCATTCGTCTCGGCGAGCGTTTGTTCAACGACGACCGGTTCTCGACGCCCGACGGGGATCTGCCCGCAAGTTGCGGCAATTGCCACCTGTTCGACCAGGACCCGCAGGGGTTGCGCGCCTACGCCGATTTCCTCAACCGGAGCTGGGTCTCGTCGCGCGCGAAGGACCGCCGCCGGCTCGGGTTGCGCAATTCGCCGACGATTTTCGACGTGTCCGAAGCGCCCCGGCTGCATCACGACGGAGAATTCGGCTCGCTCGAAGAGCTGGTCAAGGGCACTATTTCCGGGCGTCCTATGGGATGGCTGTCGGGCGAAGAATCGCAAGCCTTCGAACAAGCGCGCGGGGTCATATTGAACGACGGCGGCGCCGAGACCTATCGAAATCATTTCAAAGCCGCGTTCAACGTCGAGGTCGAAAAACTCAACCGCGACGAAGTGGTCGACCTGATAGCCAAAGCCGTGGCCGGCTTCATCCGCACGCTCAACACGCGCAAAGATTCCCAATACGACAAATTCATCGAAGCGAACCTGTTGGAGAGCAAACCCGCGCCGGGCGAAGAAGGCAAGACATTCGCCCGACGGCTGCTCGCCCAGATCAATTCGCTCGAATCGAAAGGCGCGGTCAAACTAACGAACGGTTTCGACGCGACGGCGTTCAAAGGGATGAAGCTCTTCTTCGACGCGAGGGCGGGCAATTGCGCGACTTGCCACACGCCGCCGCTCTTCACCGATTTTTCATTCCACAACAAAGGCGTCAGCCAGCTCGATTACGACCGCACCCATAGCGAAGGCAAGTTCGCGGCGCTGCCCGTTCCCGGAGCCGCGTCGGCGCGCCGCCCCTCCGCGCAGTTCCGCGAAAACCCGTCGAATGAGAGGCCAGGCGATGCCGATCTGGGCTTTTGGAATTTCGTCGACCTGAAGACGTCGCCGCTGCGCTGCCCGGGAGAGAGCGATGACATTTTCCTGCGGCGGATGATCGCCACGTTCAAAACGCCGACGCTGCGCAACCTGGCTTACACACATCCTTATTTTCACAACGGCTCGATTCAAACTCTGGAAGAAACTTTGGGCGAGATAATACGTTTAAGCGATATGGCCCGCGCGGGCCGCGTCCGCGAAGGCGACGAAGAGCTGGCGAAGATCAGGATCGGCGCCGCGGAGATCGTCCCGCTCGTCGCGTTCCTTAACTCATTGAATGAAGATCTGAAGAGGGGATATTGATTATCGATTCAGATCATTTAGAGCTGTTCGCAATTGCGTGCACGGTAGGGGCAGACCTGCGTGTCTGCCCCGGTGGTCGCGTGTAACCCCGATCCGGGGCAGACACGCAGGTCTGCCCCTACACTGATTTGCGAGCCGTTTTAGAATTGGAAGATCCAGGCGCCGCCGCAGACGCGGAGAACGCCGAGGGTTCGCAGAGAGAGTAGAAGAGATAGAGCATTTCGTTTTGCCTCTCTCTATTCCGCTCCCTCTGGTCTTCTCTGCGAGATCTCGACGTTCTCCGCGCCTGCGGCGGTAAGGGGAGCAAATCCATATTGAAAACTGACCCGGAATGAAAAGGAGACCCGGCATGCGACGTTTCACGCGATATTTATTATCGACCTTCTGCCTGATTATCGCTCTGCTCACAATTCCGATCGCCGCCCAGAACGGCGCGAAGAAGCCGGCGAAGGACGGCGCCGGAAAAGGCGAGTGGCGTCATTACGGCGGAGACGGCGGCTCGACCAAATATTCGCCACTCGACCAGATCAACAAAGAGAACGCGGGCAAACTGAAGGTCGCGTGGACATGGGATTCGCCCGACCTGCCGCTGCAGAAAGAGAACCGGATGCTCTCTTCGTTCGCTAACGAGGCCACTCCGTTAATGATCGGCGGCAGGCTCTATACGAGCACGTCGCTCTCTCAGGTGACGGCCATCGACGCCGCGACGGGCCAGACGATCTGGACCTTCAACCCCGAAGCTTACAAAGCCGGACGCCCGGCGAATCTCGGCTTCGTGCATCGCGGCGTCACATATTGGACGGACGGCAAACAGGAGCGCGTCTACATCGCGACCGCCGACGCCTATCTATGCGCAATTGACGCAAAGACTGGCAAACCTATCGCGGAATTCGGCGAGGGCGGAAAAGTGAATCTGGCGAAAGCTATTCCTCTCGCCGTCAATTCGCGGAATTACACGGTGACATCGCCGCCGGTGATCTGTCGCGATGTGGTGATCGTAGGCTCTTCGATCCACGACGGGCCGACATCCAAAGAGTATCCGCGTGGCGACATTCAAGCCTTCGACGTTCGCACCGGCAAGCCGCTCTGGATATTCCAAACCGTGCCCCAGGCTGGCGAGTTCGGCAATGAGACCTGGGAGAACGAGTCGTGGAAGTACACCGGCAACACAAACGTCTGGACGTTGATGAGCGTGGACGAGGAACTGGGCTACGTCTATTTGCCCACCGGCACGCCGACCAACGACTGGTACGGCGGACATCGGCTGGGCGATAACCTCTTCGCCGAATCTCTCATCTGCGTGGAGGCGAAGACCGGCAAGCGAGTCTGGCATTTTCAGACAGTGCGACACGGCCTGTGGGATTACGATCTGCCCGCCGCGCCCGTGCTTTGCGACATCAAGGCCAACGGCCGGACGATCAAGGCCGTGGCCCAGATCACCAAGTCCGGCTTCACTTTCGTCTTCAATCGCGTGAACGGCAAACCGGTCTGGCCCATTGAAGATCGCCCCGTCCCCCAATCCACGACGCCGGGCGAACGCACGGCGCCGACTCAACCATTCCCGACCAGGCCCGCGCCGTTCGAGCGACAAGGCTCTACCGAAGATAATCTGATCGATTTCACGCCCGAGCTGCGCGCCGAAGCGAAGAAGATTCTCGAACAGTACGATCACGGTCCGCTCTTCACGCCGCCGACCGAAAAAGGGACGATCAATTTGCCGGGCTGGGCCGGCGGCGCCAACTGGTGGGGAGCGGCCTTCGACCCGCAGACCGGAATGTTCTACATCCCGTCCATAAGCTCGCCGATCAACGTCAAGCTGGTCAAACCCGACCCGACGCGCTCTAACTTCAATTACGTTCGCGGAGCCGGAAACGCCAACGGCCCGCGCGGGCTGCAGCTATTCAAACCGCCTTACGGACGCATCACCGCGATCAACCTCAATACCGGCGACCACGCATGGGTGATCACGCACGGCGACGGGGAGCGAACGAAAATCAACAACGTGATCAAGGAGATGAGCGGCAAAGACGTCGACGTAGGGCCTGTCGGCGCCGGCGGAGGCGGGCCTCTGTTGACGAAGACGCTCTTGTTCGTCGGGCAGGGAGCCGGCGGCCGCGGTGGACGCGCCGGCGGCGGAGAAAACATCCTGCGGGCCTTCGACAAAGCCACGGGCAAAGTGATCGCCGAGATTCCATTGCCCGCGCAGCCAAGCGGAACGCCAATGACTTATATGGCTGGCGGGAAGCAGTTTATTGTATTAGCAACGATGGATAGCCGGCTGGTTGCGCTGAGCCTGCCTGATCCTGTGAACCAAAGCGCGCAGGATTGATTTCATCAGGGCGTTAAGACTTGCGCATCAAGCTTTGAATGTTCTCGGAGAAAATTATGCTGCGACGATTGGCATTGATGGTTCTCATACTTCTTGCGACGGCGAGCTCCGCTTTCGCCCAACTGCCCCCCGACGCGGTGATGCTCGACAAAGTCAAAATCCCCGAGGCGCAAAAATCCGTAGACCTCTGCCCGGTCTACCTTGAGCCCTCCGATCCGAAGCTGCCTGCGTGGGACTACAAGGGCGTGAGCTATCGCGGCGCCAGGGCGGACGCTCAGGAGAAGTTCTTCAAAGACCCGGACAAATACGCCAAGGCGGCCGAGCGCCAGCGCTTCATCAACAACTTCATGAGCGCGATGAGCGCCGTCTGGTGCCCGGTGACCGACCAGGTCACGCCTGGCGGAATGCTGCAGTGGAAGCGGCTCGGTCTGACTTTTGAAAGTTGTTGCGCTTTCTGCGACGAGAATTTTAAAGAAGAGGATTTCCAGAAAGGGCTTGAGCGCCTGAAACTGCGCGCCGAGAAGACCTACGAATTGAGCGGCGCTAAATATACCGAGGGCGCGAAAAGCCCGGTCGAAGGCGCGATCAATAAGCCGAAGTCATAAAAAATCCCCGGGGGCGATCTTTAATCAGCGTCATGCGTTCAAGATACAAAATCACGCGGCCGGGCGCCGCTGTAAAATCGCTTGTTGTATGCGCGTTCGCGCTCCTCGCTCTGTCTTTCAACATTGGCGTTAGCGGGGAAGACCAGGCTCAGAACAAGCCGGAACAGAAGACGGTTGATCCGAAAGCCTGGGGCGGCAATCACGCCGGCAAGCCGGTCCCGGAATACGTGCACGGCGACGAGTGTCTCTTTTGTCACCGAAACGACATCGGCCCGACCTGGCAGAAGAACGCGCACGGCGTGACGGTGCGGCAGCGCGAGGACGCGCCGGAATTGGCCAGAACACTCGAATCGCTGCCGGCTCTGGCCGAGATGGCGAAGCAGGTCGAATACTTCCTCGGCAGCCGCCAACGCGCGCGGCTCCTGAAGAAAGAGGGATACGGCAAATTCACCATGCTCAACGCGCAGGTCGCGCTCGGCGGGAACGGCCAGCCTGCGAAATTGATCGATCACGAAAAGCTCGCGTGGGATAAAGAGAAGTTCGCCAACCGGTGCGCTGGATGTCACACGACCGGGGTCGATCCTGAAACCAGGGCCTTCAGCGAATTCGGGCTGGATTGTTACGCCTGCCATGGCGCGGTAGACCTCAATCACTCCAACGACACCTCGCTGGTCCTGCTCTCGAAGAAGCGGCGAAACGACGCAAAGGCGATCACCTCGCTCTGCGCCCAATGCCACCTGCGCGAATCGAAGTCGCGGTCGTCAGGGCTGCCTTACCCGAACAATTTCGTGGCGGGCGACAATCTGTTTCAGGATTTGGAATCGGATTGGGCCAGGGCCGATGACCAGAAATTGAACGCGGGAGACCGCCACGTCTGGCGCAACGTCCGTGACGTCGCGCTCTACGGCAATGAATCAATTACCTGTCTGAACTGCCATCAGGTTCACGCAAACTCGAGTTTCAAACACCGCCGGGTCTTGCGGGCGCCGATCTGCGCGGAGTGCCATCAGGGCGAAGGCTTCAAGGACGTCAAGCGGTACGAGGTTCACAGCCCGCTTTGTGAGTATTGATGAGCGAGAATGGCCCGCGACCACAAACCATTTTCCGTTTCCCAGTTTAGATTTGTGGTTTGTCATTGCGCCTGCGCCTCTGAGTCAATGACAGATGACAAATGCAAAATGCGAACTCAGCCGAGCAGTTTTTCCCTGACCCTGTCGCGGTACTCAATGCATTCTTCCAACACCCGCCGGTATTCCCCCACTTCGACGTCGCGTTCGCAGCAGAACATCATCAAATTTCCGTCGTCGCGGAAGGAACCGTCCCACTCGATGACCTGTTCGTCGTTCCAGGACGAATCGTACCGCCGCATCTTTTCATCATCCATGCGGTCGAAATAGGCGCGGAGGTTGACGCCGGTTTCGTCCAACGGCTCATCCGTCGGCTCCTGCTCGAAGTTCCAGATAGGTTGTTGCATATTTTTCCTGTCCCACATTTTCCTCCCCTACATCTTCCTGTTAGGGGCATTGCCGACGGGAAAATGTGGAATAGGAAAATATCTTGACGCAGCGTTCAAGCGAACTGACCGAGCGGTAAGTTTATGGTCGCGTTTATGCGCTGTCAATTCTTATCCGATTCTGGGACTCGCCGTTCCCAAAAACGCACACCCGACAAAACCGCATGGCCTAATAATCCCGGCTAAACCAAGCGATTTTGCCAATTAGCTTTACGGCTATGTTGGCACAGCTTTGGCAATGCAACGTGTGGAGTGGTGTCTCTTCCGCTAATCGTAAACTGGCAATCGACGGGAGGAAAATATGCAAACACCCTGGCAAGACCTGCGCTATGGCGTGCGCGCGCTGTTGAAGAATCCAGGCTTCACATTGGTCGCGGTCATTACGCTCGGCTTGGGCATCGGCGCGAACACGGCGATCTTCAGCGTCGTCAACGCCGCTCTGCTGAGGCGGCTTCCTTACGATGCGACTCGACTCGTGGCCGTAGAAGCGTTCAATCCACAGAAAGAGAAGAGCGCCTACGGGGCTCCGCCAGCGGACTTCTGGGATTGGCAGGAGCAGAGCCGGACGTTCGAGCAATTGGCCATGTATTCGGGCGGCGGGATCAGGCTGAAGGAATCGGAACGCATAGAAGTCATTTCCGGCGCAAGAGTGACGGTAAATTTCTTCGCCACGTTCGGCGTGCAACCGATGTTTGGGCGCGCATTCGACAATGAAGAGGGATTTGTGAACGGCCCACGGGTAGTCATCCTCAGTCACCGCCTCTGGCAGCAACGCTACGGCGGCGATCCGCGGATTGTGGGCCGCACGCTCAAGACCGACGACGGCGCGGTAACGGTCATTGGCGTTATGCCTCCTGATTTCAAAGTTCCGAGCTATGCCCAGGTCTGGACGCCGATCGCGCGCGACAGCGGTGAGATGAAGTCTCGCGCCAGTCGCTATTGTCAGGCCATCGGAAGGATCAGGCAGGGAGAGACTATTGAATCGACGCAGGCCGAGATGAAGGCTATCGCGGCGCGTCTGGCCACGAGCCATCCGAAAGATAATCAGGGCCGGACGGTAGAGCTCACGGATTGGCGCGAGTCGCTGTCGCAGGACAGCCGGAAGGCTCTGCTGGTGTTAATGGGCGCGGTCGGCTTCGTGTTGTTAATCGCATGCGCGAACGTGGCCAACCTGCTGCTCTCGCGCGCGGGGACGCGGCGCAGGGAGATGGCCGTCCGGATGGCGCTCGGCGCAACCCGGGCGAAGGTCCTACGGCAATTGTTAACGGAAAGCTTGCTGCTCAGCCTTGTCGGTGGCGCGTTGGGATTGTTGCTGGCGTTTTGGGGAGTGGAGGCTCTGACAGGTTTGCTGCCCAAACTCAACTTTAGCTTTCAATCGCTCTCCGAATTGCGAGACGAGATCCGCGTCGACCGCGTCGCGCTGCTTTTCACATTGACCGTCTCGATCCTGACGGGATTGGTCTTCGGCCTGGCGCCCGGCTGGCAGGCGGCGAAGACCGATGTCAGCGAGGCGCTGAAAGAGGGCGGTCGCAGCGGCGGCGCGGGCAATCAGCGCGCGCGTCAGGGGCTGGTGATCGTCGAGATCGCGCTGGCGCTGGCGTTGCTGGTCGGAGCCGGACTGCTCATCAACAGCTTCGCGCGATTGCTCCGCGTTGCCCCCGGCTACGATCCGCAGGGTTTAATGGTGATGTCGCTCGGATTCCCGGCGGAAAATAAATACGCCTTCGCCCAGCAGGTGATGGAACGCATCGCCGCTACGCCCGGAATCACGTCGGTGGCGTTGATGAGTTACCCCAGTTTGGGCGGACTGAACTTCCAGTTCAACCGCGAGAGCGATCCGTTGCCCGACGGCGACGCATTGGTAGCGTACAGCGCCATCAGCCCGGCCTATTTCCGCACGTTGAAGACCCCCCTTCTGACCGGGCGCGAATTCGACGATCGTGATCTGCCGAACGGGCGCCCTGTGGCGATCATCAATGAGACGATGGCGCGGCAATATTTCGCGGGCGAAAACCCCATCGGCCGGAAGATCGTCATCAACTATCTGGGTCAACGCCTCACGCGCGAGATCGTCGGCGTCGCCGGCGATGTTAAGCAGGAAGAGCCGAGCAAGCCTACCAAGTCGGAAATCCTCGTACCTTTCGCCCAACAGCCATGGTTCAGCGGTTCCCTGCTCGTGCGTTCGGTCCACCCCGATCCGCTGACGGTGAAGAGCGCCGCACAACAGGCCATCTGGTCGGTCAGGCCGGAGACGCCCGAATCGAAGGCCGAGCCATTGACGACGACGCTCGCGGGCCATGTGGCCGAGCCGCGTCTCTACGCCTTGCTGCTCGGCGTCTTCGGCGCCATCGCGCTGACCCTGGCGGCAGTCGGGATTTACGGCGTCATCGCATATTCCGTCGCGCAGCGTACACAGGAGATCGGCGTCAGGATGGCGCTCGGCGCGCAAACCGGCGCCATCCTGAAGTTGGTCGTCGGTCAGGGGATGAAGCTGGTGGCGAGCGGCGTCGCGTTGGGACTGGCCACTTCGTATGCGTTGACGCGACTGATGTCGAATATGTTGTTCGGCGTGAGCGCGGTTGATCCGCCGACGTTCATCGTCATCACGTTGTTGCTGACCTTTGTCGCGCTGCTGGCCTGTTGGATTCCGGCGCGGCGGGCGGCGAAAGTTGATCCGATGATCGCGCTCAGATGCGAATAGATATCAGATGTCAGATGCCAGATGTCAGTATAAGAGTGGCGGCAAAGCTCTCTCACTAGCATCTGACATCTGACATCTTCTTTTGGAGGAATTATGCAAACACTCTGGCAAGACCTGCGCTACGGCGCGCGAACTTTGTTGAAGAACCCCGTTTTTACATTGATCGCGGTCATCACGCTCAGCCTGGGGATCGGGGCGAATACGGCGATCTTCAGCGTGGTTGACGCCGTGCTGTTACGCCCGATGCCTTACCCGGAAGCTGACCGCCTGGTCGTCCTCTGGTCAACGGGATCAGGGGGAACATCTTCTTTCGGCAGCGCGATGCCTGATTACCGCGAATGGCGCGATCAGAATCGCACTCTGGATGGGTTGGGCGGTTTTTACTACGGCGACTTC
>Ga0207428_10003390_pt1 | contig 15489 bp, 11 predicted proteins | sample RhiMethybrSRZTD1_FD_187600 | JGI IMG/M metagenome (GOLD analysis project Ga0207428, IMG submission 187600) | Populus rhizosphere microbial communities from Tennessee, USA - Rhizosphere MetaG P. TD hybrid SRZTD1 (SPAdes) (version 3) | ecosystem: Host-associated > Plants > Roots > Rhizosphere >...
CTACGGCGGCCCGCAGATCGCGACCGGCATTTACGCCAACCCGGTCGCCACCAACAATGTGTTTGCGAAGATCGACCACCAGTTCAGCAGCCGCGACCAGTTCAGCATCCGCTACGGCCGTTACGGCGTTGACGCAACGAACGCGCGCGGCGCCGGCGGTCTCAGCGCCACCACGGCCTCATCGCACCTCGACAACATCGACCAGACGGTGGCCATCGCCAACACGCTGGTCGTGTCGCCGCATACGGTGCTCGAAACCCGCGCGCAGCTCGCGCGCGGCGACTTGCAGGCGCCGCCGTCGGACCTGATTGGGCCGGCGGTCAGCATTGCCGGCGTGGCCGCGTTCGGCACCAGCTCGAGCAGCCCGACGGGCCGGTTGAATACGACCTACCAACTCGTCAACAACCTCTCGCATCATCGCGGCTCGCACGCGATGCGCGTCGGCGCCGATTTCCTGTTCAACGACGACCTGATCACCTACCCGCGTTCGGTTCGGGGCAGTTACACCTTTGGGTCACTGGCGAACTTCACGTCCGGCGTCTACAACAACGCGGGCTTCAGCCAGACCTTTGGCATCATGGAGCTCGCGCAGACGAACCCGAACTTCGGCGTCTACGCCCAGGACGAGTGGAAGACGACGTCATCGCTCACCATCAACGCGGGCGTGCGCTACGACCTGCAATGGCTCGACACGATTCAGACCGACACCCACAACGTGTCGCCGCGAATCGGATTTGCCTGGACGCCGTCGAATTCGCGCCGCACGATCGTTCGCGGCAGCGCCGGAATCTTTTACGATCGGGTGCCGCTGCGCGCGCTGGCCAACGCGCTGATGTCCGCGGGCAATACGACCGACGTCACCGCGCTTCGCCAGTATTCGGTGAGCCTGTCGCCGACGCAGGCGGGCGCGCCGATTTTCCCCAACATCCTCCCCGCCGCGATTCCGCTCGTCACGCTGCCGAACCTGACGACGATGGATCGCAATCTCCAGAATGCATCGTCCACGCAGGCGAGCGCCGAGCTCGAGCAACAAATCGGCGGGCGCACCACATTCGGCGCCGGCTATCAATACCTGCGCGGACGCGATCTGCTGATGTCGGTCAATCAGAACGTCCCGGCGTGCGTCGCCTCCGGCAACAACAATGGCTGCCGGCCCAACCCTGCCTATGCCAACAACAGCCAGTACTCATCGGTTGGTGAGTCGAACTATCACGGCTTGCACGTCTCGCTGGCGCAGCGGACCACGCACTGGGGACAGTACCGCGTGTCGTACACGCTCTCGAAGTCGATGAACAACACCGGCGAGGCGTTTTTCAGCCAGCCGATCGATCCGTTCGACCTGATGAAGGACTGGGGACGCTCCGACAACGATCAGCGGCACCGCCTGGTGGCGAATGCGTCGGCGCAGAAGGGCGGCGTGCAGATCAGCGGCATGGTGCAGGCCTATTCGGCGGCGCCGTTCAACATCACCTCCGGCGTCACGACCGTCCAGGGCACGGCGGGACGGCCGATCGTCGACGGCGAGTTCATTCCGCGCAACTCCGGCGAGGGCTCACCGTTCTTCAGCCTGAACGCGCGACTCAGTTACAGCTTCCACGTCCGCGACCGCTGGCAATTCGAGGTGCTCGGCGAAGCCTTCAACCTGACCGATCACGTCAACGTGGTGACGCGCAACACCAACTTCGGCGCCGGCGCGTATCCGGCGAATCCGTCGCCGACGTTCAATCAAATCACCGCGGTCGGCGAACCGCGCTCGTTCCAATTTGGAGCGCGCGTCCGTTTCTAAATCATGAAAGACTCCGCCTCATGATCAAGACACGCAGCGTGCAGTCTCCCGCCGGAAAGGACGACGGGCTGAGGATCCTGGCGACGCGCTTCCGCGGCCGCGGCATGCCCACGTCGAAATACGACGTGTGGATGCCGTCGCTCGGCCCGAGCGAGCAACTGCTCAAGGCCATGATGGGCGGCGCGATCGACTGGAAAACCTTCACGAAGCGCTATCACGACGAGCTCTACATGGACGGCCCGATCGACGACCGCAGCGAGACGATCAAGAACCACGGCCAGAAGGCGACGCTGCGCTTGCTGAAGGCGCTCGGCCAGAAACAGAACGTGACGCTGATGTGCCACTGCGTCGAGGACGCGAAGGAGTGCCACCGGTTTCTGCTGGCGAAAGAGATCGCGCGCGCTTAGATCAAGCGCGCGCGGATTTCGGGCGGCGGGAGCTCGCAGGCATTCGATTCGCCGGCGATGCGGTGGCGAATCGACGCAATCACCCGGTAAATCGCATCGCGGACTGGCCGCGGCACCCACAGGAACACGGCGGCGAACTTCCACGGCGCCGTCATTTGTCCCGCGATGTGCAGCACCGCATCGGATCGCAGGTAGATGCGATCGCCTTCGATCAGGATCAGGCTCCTGGTCGCCTCGCGCGTCGTACCGAACTTCGCAAGGAGTGCCTGCCCTTCCGGGTTCTGCGACGCGCCGAACTTGAAATAACCGTTGTCGCGGCCCGCGATGAAGCGGACGGATCCTTCGCAGAACGCGCACGTCCCGTCGAACAGGATCACTCCACTCACAAGAACATTGTTCCATAGGTTCCAGACTGTTCCAGAAGTTCCAAAGGCATCGTTCCGACGTGGTTCCAGGACTTCTGGAACCATTGCAGAACGAAACCCTTGGAACCGATTGGAACTTCTGGAACCCCTGGAACCTTATTCTGTTTATTGCCAGGTGATGCGGGCGCCGAGGCGGATCGTTCTCGGCCAGCCGATCGATCGTAGCGGCGTGCGCGCGGTGTCGTAGACGGTGTCGAGAATGTTCTCGACGGCGAGGAACGCGTTCAGACCGCGCACCACCTGCCGGCTCACCGTCGCATCCCACACGGCGTACTCGCCGAGGATGAACGCCGGGGTGTTGAGGTCGTCGTCGAACTGCTCGCCGCTGAAGCGGACCTGCGTCGCGGCGGTGAACCAGCGCGGATCCGCCCAGGTCAGCGCCACGCCGCCCTGCACGTTCGGCACCTGCGGGACTTCGTTGTCGGCAATCGCCGGCGTCGCCTTCGATCCGCGGAAGTGGCTCGACGTGAACACGATCTGCCCACTCGCGCTGAGCGTGTTGGTGAAGCGCGAGTCGACTTCGATCTCCACGCCGGTGGCGCGAATCGTGTCGGAGTTCTGCCGCTGGCGGATGATCTGCTGCGGCGTCTGCGACAGCGTGACGTTGGCGATGGCGCCGTCGAGATCGTTGAAGAAGGCGGTGGCGCGAATCGAGGCGCGCGCGAACTGCGTCAGCACGCCGCCCTCGACGCCGGTCAGCGTTTCCGGATCGAGCAGCGGATTGGCGTTGGTGATCTGATTGCCGACGGCAAAACGGCGATGCAGCTCGTTCAGCGTCGGCGTCCGGTTGGCGTAATACGCGGACGCCTGCATCTGGTAGCGGCCGGCGCGATACGCCACCGCGCCGCGCGGGCTGACGTAGGTCACTTCCTTCGTGGGCAGCGTCGCATCCTCGGGCTCCGACTTCCAGGAATCGACGCGGGCGCCCGCTTCGAACGTGAAGGCATCGCTCACCGCGACATTCGCGCGCGCGTACGCAGCGGCGACGTTCTCGGTGCCGCCAGAGAGGAACGGGCCACTCGGCGTGTTCACGCCGCTCACCAGCGCGTAGCGAAATTCGTCCTGGATTGAATGCGTATGCCGGAAGTCCGCGCCGACGATCATCGTCACCTTCTCGATCGGACGCGTCCATTGCGCGTTGACCGCGCGGTGCGAGGTGTCGATGAACTGCTCGAAGGTGAGCCGCTCGGTCGGACGCGGCGCGGCCGCGGTGCCCGCGGCGACCGCCGAGAACGTCTGGTAATAGTCCTGCGAGCTGCCGATGCCATGCAGCTCGAAGACGCCGCCGGCGAGGTAGCCGCCGGCGTCGAGCGCGAGCTGCCGCCAGTCGGTGCTGTTCACCTGGACCACGGTGCCGTTATTGCGGTCCTCCGAATACCACCCGCCGCGCGCGTTGACGTGCCAGTTGTTGCCGCGCTTACCGAACGTGGCGAAGCCGGTCTTGTAGTCGCTGTCGGCGCGCGTATCGACGGCGCCGCGCACTTCCGGGGCGAGCACGTAGACGCCGTCGGTGTTCACGGTTTCGTACGCGCCGCTGGCGTTCCAGCCGTTTTTTTCCGCGGCGCCGAAAAACGATCCGCGGAACGTGTCGTGCGATCCGCCGTCGAACGTGGCCCTGGCGCGCGTGCGGCTCGGCTGCACGGTCAGGAGCTGGATGACGCCGCCGAGCGCGCCGGCGCCGTAGAGATCGCCCGTCGCGCCGCGCACGACTTCGACACGATCCACCGCGGCGAGCGGGATGCGGTTCCAGTAGACCCAGCTGCCAAACGGATCGTTCAGCGGCACGCCATCGGCCAGCACCAGCGTGCGGCTCGATCCTGAACCGGACACGCCGCGCAGCGTCACGCCCTGCGTGGTGGGATTCGCGACGCGAGACGATGAGCGGCGGAACAGCGTGAAGCCCGGCGTCGATCGCAGCGCGTCGTCCAGCGCGCCGGCGGCCATGTTGCTCAGCTCGGCCGAGGTCAGCACCGTGGAGCTCGCCGCGCTCGGCAGCCGCTCGGCGCCGCGCGTCGCCGTGACGACGACGGAGTCGGCGAAGTTCACGGGACGGAGGATGATCCGCACCGGGCCGCTGCTGTCGATTTCAACGTTGACGGACTCGAATCCTTCCGACGCCACGCGGAGGCGCGCCGCCGTCATGCCGGCGTCGAAGTTGCCGTCGGCGTCGGTCTTGATGGTGCTGGTGCGGCCGTCGCGCGCCGTCACGGCGAACGGAATCACCGCGCCGGAAATGTCGACGACAGTGCCCACCGTGCTGCCGGACGCAGGTGATTGAGCGGACGTCGTGGCTTGTCCCGCCGAAGCGTCTGCGCGAAGGCGGACGGCTTGTCCCGCCGCAGCAGGCGTCGCGGTCACGAGAAATAACGCAACCAGAAAGAAGAGGCCTGACTGTCGAATCATAAAGGTAGACTCTACAACAGTTCTTTCGATGGCCGAACCTGATCGCTACCTCCTCGAAGGGCCTCATTCCCGCTTCAAGGAACTCCGCCTGCTGCTGCGGGCGGGCCGTGATTTCATCCGCGGATTTCGCGCGCTCCATTTCGTTGGACCCTGCGTCACCGTGTTTGGGTCGGCGCGGTTCGACGAGCATCACCGCTATTACGCGATGGCGCGCGAGGTAGGCGGCGCGCTCGTGGGCCTCGGCTTCACGGTGATGACCGGCGGCGGCCCCGGCGTGATGGAAGCCGCCAACCGCGGCGCGCGCGAGGCGGGCGGAATCTCGGTGGGCTGCAACATCGAGCTGCCGTTCGAGCAGGAGCCGAACGCGTATCTCGATCGCTGGGTGACGACCGAGTATTTCTGGGTGCGCAAGGTGCTGCTGGTCAAGTATTCGTACGCGTTCGTGGTGATGCCCGGCGGCTTCGGCACGCTCGACGAGCTGACCGAAGCGTTGACGCTGATTCAGACGCGCAAGATCCTGCAGTTCCCGGTGGTGCTGATGGGCCGCGATTACTGGGCGCCGTTCATCGCGATGGTCAAGACGATGGTGGAGGCCGGCACGATCTCGGCCGCCGATCTCGATCTGTTGATGGTCACCGATTCGGTGCCCGACGCGATGGCGCACATCGAGCTGCACGCGGTGAAGCACTTCGGATTGAAACGCCGCAAGATCCCGCATTCGCGGAAGATCTTCGGCGAAAAACCGCTCGTCGAATAACGTCCGCACAACGCGCACCCCGTGCATCCCGTGCACCCTGTGCACCTCGTGCACCCTTGTGCATGTGAGTTACACTCGTTCAGATATCTATGCGCCTGGCGAAGCTGGCGGTAGCCAGCGTCAGTCCCACTGTCGGAGCGGTTCAGTCAAATGTGTCGCAGCTGATTGCGATCGCGAAGGAGATGGCCGACGCGAACGTGACGATCGGCGCGTTTCCCGAACAGGTCATCGGCGGCTACCCGCCCGAAGACCTGGTACAGTGGCCCGGCTACCTCGTGGGCCAGCGCGACGAGCTCGCGCGGTTCGCCAAAGAGACCCGGCTGTCGCCAACGGTCTACGTGATCGGCATGGCGGCGTCGGCGGGCGGGCAGATCTTCAACGCCGCCGCGGTGGTGCATCGCGGCCGCATCGCCGGCCTCGTACCGAAAGAAAAGCTTCCGACCTACAACGTGTTCTACGAGGGCCGCACGTTCTCGCGCGGCGGGCCGGGCCTCGCGCTCGACTGGCACGGCATCCCGCTGGGCGACTACCGATTCCAGTTCGACTTCGGCGACGTCGCGGTTGAAGTGTGCGAGGACGCCTGGTCGCCCGATGGCCCGATGCGCCGCCGCTGCTACTCGGGCGCAGAGATCGTCGTCAACGTGTCGTCGTCGCCGTATCGCATGGGCGTCGATTCGACGCGGCGCGAGATGCTCGCGACGCGCGCGGCCGACAACCAGGCGCTGCTGCTCTATGCCAACGCGGTCGGCGGCCAGGACGGATTGATCTTCGACGGCGGCGGCTTCATCTTCCAGAACGGCCGCCTGGTGTTCGAGGCGCCGCGCTTCGCCGAAGGCTGGTGGTCGAGCGTCGTCGATCTCGATCGCACGCGCCGGCTGCGCATGGAAAACACGACGTGGCGATCGGACTGCGAAGCGTTCCGTCTCGAGCGCGAAACGGTCCCGGTGATCACGGTCGAGGGCAAGACCGCCGACAACGCGTCGTTCAAGTATCCCGGCCCCGATGGCGGCAACTTCTTCCTGCCCGAGTCGGGCACGCCGAAGATCGATCCTCGCGATCGCGCGCTCGACGACCTGTTCGAGGCGCTGGCGATCGGCGTCAAGAGTTATTACGAGAAGACCGGCGCCTTCAAATCGCTGGGTATCGCGCTCAGCGGCGGTCGCGATTCCATGCTGACGCTGCTGGTCGCCTGGCGCGCAGCGCAACTTATCGCCCCACCCAAGGCACCTCAGGCACCTCAGGCACCCCAAATCTTTGCGTTCTACATGCCGAGCCAGCATTCCGGCGGCGACACGAAGCAGGCCGCCGCCCTGCTTGCCGAAGAGCTCGGTGTCAAGCTCGAGACGATCCCGATCCACGAGGCGGTCGAGCGGGAGATCGAAGCGACGGTGAAGATGCTCGGCGGCAAGCAGCCGACGGAGTTGACGCGGCAGAACATCCAGGCGCGCATTCGCGGCCAGCGGATGTGGAACTGGTCGAACTCGTCGGGCGCGCTCTTCCTGCAAACCGGCGACATGAGCGAGAAGGCCGTCGGCTATACCACGATCGGCGGCGATCTCGAGGGCGCGCTGTCGGTCATCGCGAATGTGCCGAAGACCGTCGTGATCGCGCTGCTCGAGCGTCTCGAGACCCGATTCGGATTCAAGGGCGTGTCGGCGACGCTGCACACCGCGCCCGGTCCGGAGCTGGCCGACACGCAGGTCGCCGAGAACGAGCTGATGCCGTTCCCGGTCCTCGACGCCTGTCTGCACCTCTACGCTGGAGAGAAGATGTCGCCCACCGAGATGGGCGTGGCGCTGAAGTCGCTGTTCCCCGATCACTCGGCCGACCAGCTCGCGAAGTGGGCGGAGCGATTCACGAAACTCTTCTCCCAGTCGATCTACAAGTGGGTGCAGTCACCGCTGTCGCTGCACGTCGGCTCGCTCGACCTCGATCGCGAACGCGCGCTTCAGATGCCGGTCGTTCAAAAGAACGAGTGGTAAATAGGGTGCCTGAGGTGCCTGAGGTGCCTGAGGTGCCTGGGGTGCCTAAGGTGCCTGGGGTGCCTAAGGTGCCTGAGTTCTCAGTTTCGAGTGCGTTCTTCCGTACACGAAGTAGATCACCAGTCCGATCACCATCCAGATAATCAGCCGCTCCCAGGTTGATGCGGGCAGGGCCGCCATCAACGCCGTCGACACCACTGCCGATGCGATCGGCAATGCCGGCACGAAGGGCGTCCTGAACGGGCGCGGCAGATCAGGACGCGTCTTCCGCAACACGATCACGCCAATCGAGACGATTACGAACGCGAACAGCGTGCCGATGCTGACGAGCTCGCCGAGCACGCCGATCGCCGTGAATCCGGACGCGAGCATGACGATCCCGCCGGTGATGAGCGTGGTGACATGCGGCGTGCGGAAGCGCGGGTGAATCGACGAGGCCCATGCCGGCAGCAGGCCGTCCTTCCCCATCGCGAAGAAGATGCGCGGCTGCGCCATCATCTGCACGATGATCGTCGACGACAGGCCCATGATCGCGCCGAGCTTGACGACGAACGGCATCAGGTCCAGGAGCGATTGCCACGATGATCCTGCGGCCTTGGCGCGCGCCGCATCCACGGCGACCGCCATCGGCGCCGCCACGCCGAGCTGCTGATACGGTACGAGGCCGACCATCACGCCCGAGACGAGCACGTAGAGGATCGTGCAGATGACGAGCGACCCGATGATGCCGCGCGGCATGTCGCGTTGCGGATTCCTCGATTCCTGCGCGGCCGTCGAGACCGCATCGAAGCCGATGTAGGCGAAGAAGATCACGCCGGCGCCGCGCATCACGCCGCTCCACCCGAATTCTCCGAACTCGCCGGTGTTGGGCGGAATGAACGGATGCCAGTTCGCGGTCGAGATGAACATCCCGCCAAGGCCGATGATCAGCAACACCACCGCGACCTTGATCGCAACGATCACGGCGTTGACGCGCGCCGATTCGCGGATGCCGATCAACAGCAGCATCGTCGCCGCGGCGGAGATCAACATCGCCGGCAGGTTGAAGAGCGCAGTCACGCTCGATCCATCCGCGAGCACGACCGCCGTGCCGGGCGCGGCGCTGAGCAGCGGCGGGAATTGAATGCCGATGTCTTTGAGGAACGACACGACGTAGGCGGACCAGCCGACCGCGACCGTGGCGGCGCCAAGCGCGTACTCGAGGACCAAATCCCAGCCGATGATCCAGGCCACGAGCTCGCCGAGCGTCGCGTAGCCGTAGGTGTAGGCGGAGCCGGCCACGGGGACCGACGAGGCGAATTCCGAATAACAGATCGCGGCGAGCGCGCTGGCGATGCCGGCCACGACCATCGACAACACGACCGCGGGACCGGCGTGCGCGGCGGCCGCCTGGCCGGTGAGCACGAAAATGCCCGTGCCGATGATCGCGCCAATGCCGAGCAGGGTCAGGTCGATCGGCCCAAGGACCCGCTTCAGGGGCTGGTTCGCGTCGGGCGCTTCAATCGGCTTGGTGGCGAAGAGTGACATGGGCCTAAAATGGCGGGAAGGTGCCCCGGATGTCCTCAAGATGACCGGAAGAAATCCTGAATCCGTCGAGTTCGGCCCATTTCGCTTCGTCCCGTCGGATGGTTTGTGGCGCGACGGTCGATCGGTCGCGCTGCCGCCGCGCGCGCTCGGCGTCCTGACCGCGCTCCTCTCATCGCCGGGCATCGTCGTCTCAAAACAGGCGCTGATGAATGCGGTATGGCCGGACACGTTCGTCACCGAATCCTCGCTGCTCGAAGCGATCGGCTTGCTGCGTGACGCGCTCGGCGACGATCGCAGGAATCCCGTCTATATCCAGACGGTCCATCGTCGCGGTTACCGCTTCATCGGCACCTTCGCACCTCAGGCACCTCAGGCACCTCAGGCACCTCAGGCACCCCAGGCACCCCAGGCAGCCCAGGCACCCAGTGCCCGTGAGGCTCTTCGGCCGATCCTCGTGGCGAGTGCGGCATACGCGATCACCACGATTTGCGTGGCGATCGTCTTTGCAGTGTTTGGACACGATCGACGCGAGCCCGTGGCAGCGGTTGAATCGCGCACGGCGCCGCGGTTCGCGATCTCGCACAGCGGCGAGCCGGTTTTCCTGCCGGCCGCGCCGTCATGGACCCCGAGCGGCCTCGAGATCGCGTTTGCGTTCAGCAAGACCGGCCCGTTCAATCTGCTGATGCGATGGCCGAACGATGACACCGCGCTGCTCGCGACTCCTGGGCGGCAGTTTCCGACATCGTGGTCGGCCGACAACAGCCAGCTCGCGTTCACCGAATACCAGCCGATGACGGGCGCCGACATCTGGGTGCTCGATCTCCAGACGGGCACGCGCCGGCCCCTCGCGCGGACCTGGTTCGACGAAACATGGGCGCGCTTCTCGCCCGATGGCCGGTGGATCGCCTACATGTCGAACGAGTCCGGAGAATGGGACGTGTATGCGCAGTCCGCTGACGGCGAGGGTAAACGCATCCGCGTGTCGACCGCCGGCGGCGTGTGGCCGTCCTGGTCGAGCGACAGCGCCACGATTTTCTTTACCTCCGGCGCGGCGACGATGGCGGCCGCGATCAGCGCCGCCCCGCTCCTGGCGGCAGCCAATCCCGTGATCGTGCACGAAGGTGGCGCGCGCGCCACCGGCCGTGCCGAGCTCCGCATCGTCCTCGAATGGTTCTCGGAGCTTGCCAAACCGCAAAGGACGTTGAGGCCGCAAAGCTAACCAGTGATTCCCATCGCATCGCTAGACGATATACGGGTCTCTAGCTATCGTCACATTGGTGAGGCCGATCAGTTGCGCGACCTCGGCCTGTTCGTCGCCGAGGGGCGGCTGGTCGTGCGCCGTTTGATCGATCTGCAGCACTGGTCGATCGAATCGATCCTCGTCACTCGGCCGGCGGCCGAAGCGCTCGTCGACATCCTGCCGAAGACGAGCGCGCCTGTGTACGTCGCCGATCAAGGGGTGATGAACGGGCTCGTCGGCTTCAACATTCACCGCGGCTGCCTCGCGCTGGTGAGGCGTCCGGCGACGACGACGCTCGATCGCATTGCGGCCGGTCCGCTGTCGCGCGTACTCGTGCTCGAGGGCGTCAATAACCCGGACAATGTCGGCGGGCTGTTTCGCAGCGCCGCGGCCTTCGGCATCGAGCTGGTCGTGCTCGGGCCCGACAGCGGCGATCCGCTTTACCGAAAGGCCATCCGCACGTCGATGGGCGCCACGCTGTCCGTGCCGTTCGTGCAGGCGGCGCAGTGGCCCGGGGCGATCCGCGATTTGCGGACCGACGGATTTACGGTGATCGCGCTCACACCCGCGATGAGCGCCGCGCCGATCGAGGAGATCTTTCCGCATGCCAAGCTGGCGCTGCTGGTCGGCTCCGAAGGCTCCGGCCTCACCGAACCGGCGATGCGAGCGGCGACGCTGCGAATCCGAATCCCGACCACCGCGGACGTCGACTCGTTGAACGTGACCACCGCGGCGTCGATCGCCATGTATCACTGCTTCGCGGAGAAGCGAGGCTAACGCCCGCTTTTCCGCGAAGCAGTCAACAGTCGAGAGTCGACAGTTAAGAGTCTCAGTCACGAGGGCGCAATTCAGTTCGCAATTCTCAGTCGGCTTGAAAACTACTGACTGGATTGCGAACTGCGAACTGAAACTCTTAACTGTTGACTCTCGATTGCTGACTGGGGCGGTAAGCTAGTAGTGATGGATTTCGTCGAAGAGGTCTTGAAGTTCCTCACCGAGCGGATGCAGATCGAAGCGGAGTGGGCGGTGCAGGAGCGGACCTCGTTCACCTGGTGGGCGCACACGCTGGCGCAGCGCGTGTGGGTGGCGCCGCCGCGGGAATTTCAGGGCATCGCGCTCACCACGCTGCACATCGAGACCGACCTGCTGGCCGGCGTGCCGATGGGCGAAAGCACGTGGGCCCGTCTTGCCAACGTCAATCAATACGCCACGCTGAGCGCTTACGTCGCGGACGCCGCGAACGGAACGATCCGTCTGCATGCATCGGTGTCGTTGACCGCCGAGAACTGGCTGCTCGCTCGAGCGATCGCGCTGCATGCGATGGCGTTGCAGATGGCGGATGCTTATGCCGAGGCGCCGGAGCTGGCGGCCGCGTTCGGCGGCCGGGTGGCGGCGACGCCGCATCCGCTGCAGGGCATGCGCGCGCGGCCCGACGAGATGGTCGAGATCCTCGAGATCTACCAGCAGCGCGGCGAGGGCGAATCGCCGTTCACCGCCGACGAGATCGCCGCGCTCGTGCATCTCGAGCCGCGGCCGTGGACGATGGCGGCCAATGAGCTGCATCGGCTCGACGCCAATTTCGAGTTCGCCACCGATCTGCCGGCGCGGCTGGAGCTGGATGCGTCCGAGCGGCACGCGTCACTTGGCAGCGGATTGCAGATGCGGCTGCTGTTGCCGGTGGAACCCGACGAGGCGCTCGCGCAGAAGCTGAACGCGAACGAGTGCCTCGAGCCCGACGCGCATCAACTGGGCGCGTGGTGCGTCGATCGCGAGCGCGGGTTGATGTTCACGGGATTCGTGCCGGCCGCCGCGTATACCCCCGGCCTCGCGCGCGCGCTGGTGTATCACCTGTCGGCGAAAAACGAATGGGCGCGCGCGCTGTTATTCCCCGCGGGCTGATGCGCCGCCGAGACGCAGAGTCGCAGAGCCTCTGCGGCTAATTCTCCCAGTCGAGCGATCGCGTCACCGCTTTTTTCCAGCCCGCATACAGCTTCTCGCGTAACGCGGCGTCCATCGCCGGGCTGAACTCGCGATCGAGCGCCCAGTTCCTGGTCACGTCGTCCAGGCCTTTCCAGTAGCCGACCGCGAGGCCCGCCAGATACGCGGCGCCGAGCGCCGTGGTTTCGGCCACGACCGGGCGACGCACCGTGACGTTGAGCAGGTCGGCCTGGAACTGCAGCAGCATCGCGTTGGCGGCCGCGCCGCCGTCCACCTTCAACGTTTTCAGCGGCAGCCCCGATTCGGCCTGCATCGCCTCGAGCACGTCGCGCGTTTGATAGGCCATCGCGTCCACCGCGGCGCGCGCGATGTGCGCCACCGAGGTATTGCGCGTCAATCCGACGATCGCGCCGCGGGCGCGAGGATCCCAGTAGGGCGCGCCAAGTCCAACGAACGCCGGGACGAGATACACACCATCGGTGTCGGGCACTTCCGCCATCAAATGTTCGACATCCGACGACGCCTTGATCGCCTTCAAGCCGTCGCGCAGCCACTGCACCGCCGCGCCGGCGATGAACACCGATCCTTCGAGCGCATACGTCGTCTTGTCGCCGATCTTCCACGCCACCGTCGTGAGCAGGCCCTTCTGCGACGGCACCGGTTTGCTCCCGGTGTTCAGCAACATGAAGCAGCCCGTGCCGTAAGTGTTCTTCGCGGAGCCGGGCTCGAAGCAGGCCTGGCCGAAAAGCGCCGCCTGCTGATCGCCGGCATCGCCGGCCACGGGAATCGCGGCGCCAAGCAGCTCGGCATCGGTATTTCCGTAGACCTCGCTCGACGAACGCACGTCGGGCAGCATTGCCCGCGGGATGTCGAGCAGCTGCAACAGCTCGTCGTCCCATTCGAGCGTGTGGATGTTGAAGATCAGCGTCCGGCTCGCGTTGCTGACGTCGGTGACGTGACACCGGCCGCCGGTCAGCCGCCAGATCAGGAACGTATCGATCGTGCCGAACAGGATCTCGCCGCGGGCGGCGCGATCGCGCAGGCCGTCGTAGGAATCGAGCAGGTGTTTGATCTTCGTGCCGGAGAAATATGCATCGACGACGAGCCCGGTCTTCTTGCGGAAGGTCGCTTCATGACCCGCCGCTTTCAGGCGATCGCAAATCGGCGCGGTCACGCGGCTCTGCCACACGATGGCATTGGCCACCGGTTTTCCTGTCGCCTTTTCCCACAGCACCGTTGTCTCGCGCTGATTGGTGATGCCGATCGCGGCGATGTCGAGCGCGCTGATGCCGGCGCGTCCGATCGCCTCCTTCGCGGTCGTCAGCTGCGTGGACCAGATGTCTTCAGCGTCGTGTTCGACGTGGCCGGGGCCCGGAAAGATCTGCCGGAACTCCTGCTGCGCCGACGACACCGCCTTGCCGGATCGATCGAACACGATCGCGCGGCTCGACGTCGTCCCTTGATCGAGAGCCAGAACGAATTTGCTCATCGGCCGGCCTCGGGCGCGACGTGGTGTTTGTTGACGAACGCGTCGTAGAGCCAGGCGCCGAGGATCGCGCCAACGATGGGCGCGACGATCGGCACCCACCACCATCCGCCGCCGGCGGTGAAGACGCCGGATCCCCAACCCGCCACGAACGTGAAGAGCCGCGGACCGAAATCGCGCGCCGGATTGATCGCGTAGCCGGCGTTGAAGCCGAACGCCACGCCGATCGCGATGACCAGCATGCCGACGAGCGGACCGATGAACCAGGCCGGCGCGCCGACGTTTTTCTGGTCGGTGACGGCCAGCACGCCAGCCATCAACAGCATGGTGCCCACGACCTGATCGACGAAGCCGCCGGCGATCGAGAGGAACGGTTGCGGATACGTGGCGAAGATGCCCGCGGTGGCCGTGGCGCCCTCCACCGCGCGCACGCCGCCGTCGAAGGCCGAGAGCGCTTCGCGATAGGTCGCAAACACCAGCGCGGACGCCGCGAACGCGCCGGCGATCTGCGCGATCGAATACGGCAGGACCTTGCTCCACGGAAACGCGCGATGCACGGCCAGCGCCACCGTCACGGCGGGATTCAGGTGCGCGCCCGACACGCCCGCCGACGCATAGATGCCGAGCATCACGCCGATGCCCCAGCCGATGTTGATCGCCAGGAACGATCCGTTGGCGTTCTTACTGAGGACCGTCTGGGCGACCACGCCAACGCCGAAGGCGATCAAAATGAAGGTGCCGAAGAACTCCGCGGCGGCTTCCCGCGCTGTGCCTTTGAGCATGCGCGGGATTCTACTTCAGTCGCAGTACGATGATGTGCTGCCACGGCAGGGTTTCGATCACCTTGTCGATCACGAACCCCTCGGCCTCCATCTCCTGCTTGACCTCCTCGACGCTCATCTTGTGCACTTCGAGGATCGGCACTTTCGGATCTTCCTTCCTGAACTCGAGCAGCACGAGGCGGCCGCCCGGCGTGAACGCGTCCTTCAGCCGTTGCAGGAAGATCTGCGGCTGCTGCAGCTCGTGATACACGTCGACCATGATCGCGAGATCGATCGACTTCGGCGGCAGCTTCGGATCGTCCATGCCGCCGAGCACCGTCGTCACGTTGGTGAGGCCTTCCGACTTGATCCGGCGCTCGAGCAGCTCGATCATGCCGGGCTGAATGTCGGTCGCGTAGACACGGCCCGTGGGACCGACGCGCTTCGCCATCCGCGACGAGTAATAGCCGGAGCCGGCGCCGATGTCGGCGACGACCATGCCGGGTTTCAATTCGAGCGCGTCGAGCGCCTTCGACGGCGCCTCTTCGTCCTCGCGTTCGGGCCGCTCGAGCCATTGGGCGCCGCCCACGCCCATCACCGGCGCGAACACGCGTCCGCTCACCGGGTGCCGCCGCTGCGCTTCGACGAAGACACCGGCGACGATCACGAGAGCAACACTGACGGCAATCACACGCATTTGTTTGTTATCCTTGACGTTCTCCATGGCGCTTGCCGCACGAGCTGCGACCCCGGCCGACGCCGAACGCATTGCCCAAA
>Ga0207428_10003391_pt1 | contig 15488 bp, 18 predicted proteins | sample RhiMethybrSRZTD1_FD_187600 | JGI IMG/M metagenome (GOLD analysis project Ga0207428, IMG submission 187600) | Populus rhizosphere microbial communities from Tennessee, USA - Rhizosphere MetaG P. TD hybrid SRZTD1 (SPAdes) (version 3) | ecosystem: Host-associated > Plants > Roots > Rhizosphere >...
GCACATTCGTTCAGGTCGAATCGCGCATGTCGCAGACAGGCGCTAACGCCGACGAGTGGGTCCCGGCGCGGCCCGGCACGGAGGGCGTCGTCGCATTGGGGCTCGCGCACGTGATCATTGCGGAGAAACTGCGGCCGGCCAGCGCAGCCGGGCGTGCTGGCGCAGTGATCGAAGGCTGGAGCAGCGGTCTCGCGAACTTCGCGCCGGAACAGGTCGAAACGATGACGGGCGTCTCCGCCGCGCGCGTGACGAGGCTCGCTCGCGAGCTGGCGGACCGGTCGCCCGCGGTGGCGATCATCGGCGGGCCGGCGCTCGCACACACGAACGGGCTGCACAGTGCGCTCGCCGTGAACGCGTTGAACGCCCTGCTTGGCAGCGTGGAGAAACCCGGTGGCGTGTTCTTCACGCCGCAGCTCAATCTCGCCGCGGCGGCAAAGGTGCCCGCGGCGTCTGCGCCGGCGTCCGGATCGCTCGACACGGTGGCCGCTGGGTTGCTGTCGGGCGCGCCCGCGGCACCGCAGGTGGCGCTGATCGACGGCGTGAACCCCGTGTTCAGCGCGCCGCCGGCGTGGAAGGTGCGCGACGCGCTGCAGAAAGTCCCATTCGTCGCCAGCTTCAGCAGCTTCCTCGACGAGACGAGCGTGCTCGCCGATGTCATCCTGCCCGATCACACGTTTCTCGAGTCGTGGGCGGAAGCCTTGCCCGCCTCAGGATCGATGGTTGCCGTCGCTGGCGCGGCGCCGGCAGCGATGAGACCGCTGCACGAGACGCGGGCCACACCAGACGTGCTGCTCGAGATCGCGCAGAAGCTCAATCAGCCGCTGACGATGCCGTGGCAGACGTTCGAGGAGATGCTGACGGCGACCTTTATGGCGCTGCCCGCGATGACCGAAGGCGGCGACGCGTGGATCGACGCGCAGGAGAAGGGTGGATGGTGGGGAACGCTGCCCGCGCCGCTGGTCGCTCCAGCGGCGTCGGGCGGCGCGCCCGCGGCAGCGACGTTTGCCGCTGCCGAGTTCGACGGCGACGCCTCACAGTACCCCCTCTCGTTCTTGCCCTACCCCTCCTCCGCCTTCCTCGATGGATCGCTGGCGCACCTGCCATGGCTGCAGGAGATGCCCGATCCATTGACGTCGGCGATGTGGAGCACGTGGATCGAAATCAACCCGGCGACCGCGACCAAGCTTGGCATCAGCGAGGGCGACATCGTCGAACTCGCGTCCGCGCACGGCAAGGTGCGAGCGCCGGCCGTCCACTTTCCGGGGATCGCGCCCGACGTCGTCGCGATGCCTGCCGGGCAGGGTCATCGCACGTTCACGCGGTATGCCTCGGGTCGCGGCGCGAATCCGATCGAGGTGCTTGCGCCAACGAAAGTCGCTGGAACCAACGCGCTCGCCTGGGCTGCTACTCGCGTGAAGGTCACTCGCGTCGGCGGACCCGATGGCAGTCTCATCCTCTTTGCGGGTGGATCGCGCGAGGAGGAACGCGCACGCTCGTAGGTCAAATGTCAATGGGCAAAGGTCAAAGGCGAGGTCAAAGGAGTATGTTCAAGGTCGAGGGGATAGGGCCGAGGGAACCTGGACCTACACGTAGGCCTACACCTTTAGCTTCACGTTTGCCCTTTGCCCTTTGCCCTTTGCCCTACGGAGTCTACTCATGAAGTGGGGGATGGCCGTCGACCTCGATCGCTGCGACGGGTGTGGCGCCTGCGTGACCGCCTGTCACGCCGAGAACAACATCTCGACCGTCGGTCCCGATCAGGCCGCGCGCGGACGCGCGAAGCATTGGATTCGCGTCGAGCGCTACTGGGAAGGCGAGTTCCCCGACGTGCGCGTGAAGTTCCGCCCGGTCATGTGCCAGCACTGCGGCAACGCACCGTGTGAGCCGGTGTGTCCGACCTACGCGAGCCACCACACGCCCGACGGGTTGAATGCGCAGGTCTACAACCGGTGCATCGGCACCCGCTACTGCGCGAACGCCTGTCCGTACAACGTTCGGTTCTTCGATTTCTTCAACCCGTCCTGGGACAAGCCGCTGCACCTGCAGCTCAACCCCGACGTCTCGCTGCGCGAGGTCGGGGTGATGGAGAAGTGCACGTTCTGCGTGCAGCGGATCAAGGCTGGAACGATTCAGGCGAAGGCAGAAGATCGAACGGTCAAGGACGGCGAGATACAACCGGCGTGCGCGCAGTCGTGCCCCGCGAAAGCGTTGGTGTTCGGTGACCTCGATGATCCCGAGAGCGAGGTGTCGCGGCTGTCGCGGTCGCCGCGCGGCAGCAAGCTGCTCGAAGACATCGGGACCAAGCCGGCCGTCACGTACCTGAGTAAGCAGTAATTCAACATTCAACATGCAAAATGCAAAATGCAAAAGAGACGAAGGCAAGATAGGCGCAAGTGACAATTCGACCGGCCTTTTGCATTTTGAATTTTGCATGTTGAATTACAGCGAAGGCCAATGACTCATCCGTCGTCCCAACGCGTCAACGCCGACCTGCTGCGCCCGCTGTTCCAGACGTCGTGGCGGTTCTATCTCCTGGTCACGATCTTCGGCGGGATGGTGGCGTTCGCGTTCGTGTCGTGGATCTCTCAGGCGTATTTCGGCTTCGGCGTGTCTGGGATCCGCTGGCCGGTCTACTGGGGCTTTTACGTCACCAACTTCGTCTTCTGGATCGGCATCAGCCACGCAGGCACGCTCATCTCCGCGATCCTTCGTCTGGTCGACGCCGGCTGGCGCCGCCCGGTGACGCGCTGCGCCGAGGTGATTACGGTGTTCGCGCTGATGATCGGCGCGATGTTCCCGATCATCCATCTCGGTCGGCCTTGGCTGGCGTTCTGGTTGTTCCCGTATCCGAGCGAGCGGCTGATCTGGCCGAATTTCCGTTCGCCGCTGGTGTGGGATTTCTTCGCCATCAACACGTATCTGACCGGCAGCCTGTTGTTCCTCTTCCTGCCGATGATTCCCGACTTCGCCGTCGTCCGCGACAAAGCAACCGGGCTGCGCAAGCGGATCTACACCGCGCTGGCGCTCGGCTGGCGCGGCACCCCGAAGCAGTGGCATCGCCTCGAGACCGCGATGCAGATCATGGCGATCGGCATCATCCCAGTGGCCGTGTCGGTCCACACGATCGTGTCGTTCGACTTCTCGATGGCGCCGGTGCCGATGTGGCAATCGACCATCTTCGGCCCCTATTTCGTCGCTGGCGCGATCTTCAGCGGGATCGCGGGTCTGCTCATCGCGATGGCGATCCTGCGGCGGTTCCTGCACCTGCGGGACTACCTGCGTCCAGTGCACTTCCAGAACCTCGGCAAGCTGCTCCTCGTGATGGCCCTGCTCTGGGGCTACTTCGTCTTCAACGAGCGGCTCGTGACCTACTACGGCAACGAGCCGTCGGAGATGGCCGTGTTCTGGCGGACGCAGCGCGAATCGTTCGCGCCGCTCTACTGGACGATGGTCATCTGCAACTTCGTGCTGCCGCTGGTGCTGATGGGCATCCGCTATTTCCGCACGATTACCGGCTGCGTGATCGCGTCACTCGGCGTCGTCGTCGGCATGTGGCTCGAGCGGTTCCTCATCATCGTCCCCTCGCTCGGGCACAAGTATCTGCCGTACAGCTACGGCATCTACCGCCCGCAACCAGTCGAGATCATCATTGCGATCGCGACCTTCGCGGCGATGACGCTGCTCTACGTCCTGTTCGCGAAGTTCGTGCCGATCATCTCGATCTGGGAGCTCAAGGCCAGTCCCCCGCCTTCGCCTTCGGCTTCGGCAAGACTCGCTGACGCTCGGCCAGTGGCGCAGGGAGAAGGCAACCTATGAAGGCCGTCTACGGACTGTACGGAGACGGGCAGGCCGCGCAGCAGGCGGTCAATCGACTGCGCGCTGTCGGTGTCGCCGACCGCGACATCACGATCCATTCGTCACAGCCGATGGAGGAGTTCGAGTTCGGCCACATCGACAGCAAGACCTGGATGTGGTGGATCGCGTGCGGCGGCGGTCTGCTCGGCATGGCTGCAGCGCTGGGTCTGTCATGGGTCAGCGAGATGTCGTGGCCGATCGACGTCGGTGGTCTTCCGATCTTCGCGTGGTGGCCGAACCTGATCATCACGTTCGAGTTGACGATGCTCGGCGCGATTCTCGCCACCGTGATCACACTGGTCGTGGCAGCCCGTCTCGGTCGATCCTCCGTCCTCTACGACCCCGCGGTGTCCGATGGAATGATCCTGGTCGGCGTGGAAGGCGCACCAGAGAGTCGACTCCAAGAAGTCGAGACCGCCCTCGGCGCCACGCCGGGCGAAATCAAGACTCTTTAGGTCGCTTGATGGCAAGACGCTCGACGCCCGAGGCGCAACGCGCCGCGCGGACCAGCTACAGCCGCGCGTTGCGTCCGCTCGCGCTCGCGGGAATGGCGATCGGTTTGTTGACGACCCTCGCCGACACTGACCTGTGGGGTCACGTGCGCTTCGGCCTGGACATTCTGCGCGACGGCTTCGCGTCAGGCCCCGATCCGTACACCTTCACGCAGGGGAAGCCGTTCACATATCACGAATGGCTTGGCGGCGTGATCATGGCCGTCGCCTATCGGATGGCAGGCCCGGCCGGCCTTGGCCTGCTGAAGGCAGCACTTGGCGCGTTTCTCCTCGCGCTCGCCTGGTACGCGCTGCGGCACAAGACGTTTGCGTGGCGGTGGGGCGGGATTGCGGTCGTCGCCTGGACCAGTTTGCCGTTCTTCTCGACGCTGCGACCACAACTCTGGACGGCGATTGGCGTCGCGCTCGTGTGCCGGATCCTGACGATGCGATCGGGGGCGGTCTGGTCTTTTCCGCTGCTGTTTGCCGTATGGGCCAACCTGCACGGCGGATGGATGGTCGGCGGCGCGGTGCTCTTCATCTGGACGGTGGTGGCGTGGGTTCAGCGACAACCCGATCGCGGGCGGCTGCTGCTGATCGGAGCGATCAGCTTCGTCGCCACGCTGTTGACGCCGTACGGCCTGGAGCTCTGGCAGTATCTTTTCGAGACCATGCGACAGGAACGTGCCGACCTCACCGAATGGCAGCCGATCGTGCGGAACGGCGCCGGTCCAATCGCGCTCTGGGCTTTGGGTCTCGCCACCGTGGTGCTGTCCTGGGTGAAGTTCGGCAGGCCGCCGGCGGCTCCGTTGGCAGTGCTCATCCTCGTTGGCTACGCGGCCGCAAGTGTCACGCGGCTGGTTCCGCTGTTCGGTCTCGCGGCGGTGATGCTGCTCTCTCCGTCGTGGCCATCGGAGGAGTCAGAGGGCAGCGCCGCCTCTGCTCGCACATTCGCTCCGCTGGCGCTGCTCGTGGTGGAAATGGTGTTCGTCGGCATCACGCTGGCGTTTGCGTTTCCGGTGGCGCTGATGCCGACGTGCGTCCGACTTTCCGGGTCGCCCTACGCTCCCGACACGCGAGCCGCCGAAGCACTGCGCGGTACGCGCGGACGGCTCGTGACCTACTTCGACTGGGGCGAGTACGCCCTGTGGCACTTTGGGCCGGCGCTGAAGGTGTCCATCGATGGGCGCCGGGAAACCCTCTACACCGAGGAGACGGTGGCAGAGCAGCAGGCCATCGTCGAAGGCAAGCCGGCAGGACTTGCCGCACTCGACCGCATCGCCGCTGACTACGTGTGGCTTCCGTCCGCTGCCAGGACGGCAGCACAGTGGCTGAGCGCGAACGGCTATCGCATGGAGGTGCAGACGCCGCGTTCTTTCATTGCCGTGCGAGCGGATCTGCCAGCGCTCTCCGGCCGCATCGTCAACGCATCTTCCGGGTGCTTTCCTGGTCCGTGAAGGACACCTCTTTCGCTTGCCGACGCGCGCGTGTGGAAGGAGTCCGTTGGTTCAATGCGGAACGGAACGCCGCCGGGTCGGATCAGCCTTCAACGTGAACGTCGCCATCGCCGAGGGGCTCGCGTCTGCAATCGTGACCTGCTGTGTCTGACGACCGAATTCCTCGTGCCACGCTTCGATGGTGAAGGTTCCTGTCGGCAACCCGCGAAGTTCGAACGTCCCATCTTCCTTGGTCACCGCAAAGAACGGATTCGCGACGACGTTGGCGAAGGCCTGCATCCATCCATGCAGATCACACTTCAGCGGCACGCCGATCTCGGGTTTGTCGAACGTCTTCGTGACTGGCTTTGTTGATGGTTGTTGGCTGAAGTTGAACTGGCTGTTGCTGTGCGCCATGGCGTGCACGTTGTGCGGCGTGGGGTCGCTGTTCTTGACCTCAATCGGTTGTCCGACGAACACGCCGAAGACATGCGGCTCGTACTGACAGCCGGACTGATCGAGCACGACCGGCGTGGTCGGCGCCGCATAGACACGATTGCCGAGTCCGTCGCGGATGTAGACGAACACGTTGGCGATGCCGCCCTTCGCGTCGACGATCGTCGCCTCCGAGAGTGTCGCGGTGATATTCCGGCCGGGCAGCGTGAAGGGATGCTTCGGCACGCACATAGGATCACCACCCATGCGCACAACCACGCGCCCTGGCGGTTCGCCGTCGAACGTGACGACGCCGGTGACGACACCAGGACCGTCTGCCTTGGCAGTCGGCGCTGCCGGCTGTGGTGCAGCCTGTCTGTCTCCACAGGAGGCGGTCGCCGCGACGGCTCCGATTGAGATCAGAAGGAGCACAGGTATTCGGGAATACATGACAGGATCATAGCCCGTGCTTCAGGCGAGTTCGACGACGGCCACCTCGGGCGAGGTTCGGCGCCGGCGCACGACTCTGTTCCACCACATGATCAGCCCGGTCACAAACATCACGGCGGGGACGAGACCGACGGCCGCCCACGCGGCCTTCAACCAAGGTCCCCACAGTGGATCTCGCCAGCGACCGAAGTGAAGGCGCGGCAGCCACTCCAGGAAGATATCGCCAGCACGCTCCCCATAAGGCTGGTCCGGATCGGAGATGTGCTCCACGAAGTTCGTCAGCGGTTCGGGCATCCCTAGGTACCACCCCGAGATGCCCCACATCAGCATGAAGAAGAACAGCCAGAAGCCGAGCGCGCTGTGCAGATCCCAGTTGATCCGCCGCCAACCGGTGGTCACGTTCACTCCCATGCTGCGCTTCCAGCGCGACACGCCCGGCCACCAGACGACAGCCCCCGTCAGCACCGACACGGTGAAGATCAGACTGAGCAAACCGTTCCACCATTGACCATCGCTACGATCCAGCAGTAGCTCGTCGTGCAGGCGGACCACCCACAAAAGAACCCACTGTCCGCGCGTGGTGCTGTCGCCCAGATCCGCACCGGTATATGGGTTGAAGAGGCGCTGTTTCTTCTCACCGCCGGGACGCTCGAGGTCGATCGTCGCCGTTGGATCCGGAGGACGCCGTGGACGAGCGGGCGCACCGTCGCCCCTGGCACCACCGGGATTGCCGGCCCCGCCCCGTCCGGGCCCGCCGGAACGGGCGCGATAGCGTCCCTCGTGAACCTCGCTCACCGTCCAGCCCGGATAGGCCCTCGCCGCCGCCGAGCGCAACTGATCGGCCGTCATCGGCGTTGCATGTTCTTCCAACGCGGCTCGGGGTGTGGCCAGGAATCTATCGAGTTCGGCTCGATATACCAGCAGGCTTCCGGTGACGCTCAGTACGACGACGTACAGGCCAAGCGCCAAGCCCGTCCAGAGATGAATCTGAAAGGTCGCGCGACGGAGCCAGACACGTTGCGGCTGATGGAGGAATCGACTCAGGACCTTCATACGGACGCGCTCTGATCGTCTACGGCACGCTGCGACCGTCGGCGCGCACCACGCCTGTGCCCTTGCCGAGCACGTCCACGCCAGGCGATCCGGTCGTGGCGGGATGCCCCTTGACGGTCACGGTTTCGCCGACCTTGAAGGTGTCGCCTGAGAAGCCCTGACGGCGCAGCGATGGCACCGCGGCGGGACCGAAGTAGACGTCCCACTCCTTGCGCACGCCTTTCTCATCGGCCGCGTCGAGCACCAGGATCGGATGCGGGTTGATGAAGCTCCACTGCTTGACGGTCCCCTTCAACTCGACGATGCGAGTGTCGTCGAAGAGACCCGCCTGGCCGTGGTGGGCCGCCGCAGTGACGACTGCGCCGAGGACGAGCGCGCCAATGAGTGCGCCAGATTTCATTGTGAGTTTCTCCGAGTGATGGGCGGGTCCTGCGGGTACTTGGACTTGACCACGTGCAGGTTGCGTTGCGCCGAGGCGGGATCGCAGTTCCACGGCAGCGAGAGCGGCTCCTTGGTTTCCGGGTAATCCATCGTGTAGTTGATCGGTCCAAGCAGGAACACCGGGTCCTCGGCCGTCAGTTCCAGCCGCAGGGTGTTGCCGTTCCGCGAATAGCGCTCCACGAGCCGCTTCTGCGTGGACGAGGGCGCGTTGATCACGTCGCCGGCAAACCCCTCGGGATCGAACGTGAACCGGTTGGTCTCGACGACGAGTTGATTCCCTTCGTACCGCCCGGTGGAGTAGCCGTGCATGAAGAGCAACCCCGATCGGGGTCTCTGATGCCCGTGTCCCTCCAACCAGACCGTCCGTACCACGTCGTCTTTTTCGTAGGTGAAGATCACGCGATCGGCGAGTTGCTCGATGCGGACCGCCCACGGGTCGCCGAAAATGATTGGGAGTCCCGCCGGCGAGCAGTCGTACTTGGGCGCGGCGTGCTCGTCGAACGCGGCGATCAATGCCTTGCCGCGGGCGGTCATCAAGCGCTCGGCCCCCTTGGCGTTCATCTCTGGACACACGTCCGAGTTGGCGGGGAAGCAGCGCCGGCCTGCGAAGATGCCGGAGAGGTTCGGGACGCCGGCTGGAACTGCCGGCGATTGAGTGAAGACGACGGCCAAGCCGGTGGTTGCGAGCGCGACAGCGATCGCCAGTGCTTTCCACAGCGGTTTCATCAGGCTGATGCTCCCTTGCGAGGCGAGTAACTTCGGCTGGAGCTATAGTACGCCGGGTCGAAAGAACAAGACCCGGCCTGCACTGTCGCTTGCGCTAACGGACAGTGTAGGCCGGGTCTTCTAGACCCGCCGTCCTCATCTTCGAACGACAACTAGCGTCGCTGAGCAGCGCGCGAGTAGCGTGCTCCGCCACGACTGACGGGGCCCACGGCGCGACCGTTGCCACGATTGCCCGGAGCGACCACACCTCTGTAGTAGCTCGGGCCGCGCCCGTAGTACGCCGGCCCGCGGCCGTAGTAGGGATCGCGGCTGCGAGAGTAGTAGTAAGGCGCCCGGCCGCCGCGATAGTAGTAGTCGGGGCGACTGCGGTAGTACACGCGTCCGTAAGGAACGGCGTACGGATAGTAGTAATACGGATCGTAGTACGCATACGGAACGTCGTAGTAGTACGGATCCACCACATACACCGGTGGTCCGCCGACGATCACCCGCGCACCGATGTGGGGCGTCCCGATACCCACCGCGACGCTCACCTGCGCCGCTGCAGGAGTGGCGTAGATGGCCAATCCCAGCGCCGCCCCCAGAATCCAGATACCCTTACGTCCCATTGTCACTCCCCCCGGCCCTGGCCCTAATAGAGTAAACGCCCAGCGGTCGCGAGCCAACCCTGGCGTGATGGCAAGCTGAACGGTGAGGCGACTTCAGATTCCGGCCCACCAGGAGTAACCCCATTCGGGGTTCGCGCCACCGAGACCCTTGCCGAACTTCTCGATCGAGTCCGTCAGCGTGAGCCTCGACAGGTACTTGATGCTCTTGTAGCCAAGCTGCCGCGCCACTCGAAGACGTACCGGCGCGCCGTGGTCGATAGGCATCGTCTCGCCGTTCATGCCGTAGGCGAGGAACGTCTGCGGATGCAGCGCGTCGGCCATGTCGATGCTTTCCCAGAACTCATCGAACGGAAAGAACACCGCATAGCGCGCGTGGGGCGCGACGCCGACGAGCTCGAGCACGTACGACAGACGCACACCGGTCCACTCGGCGATGAACGACCAGCCCTCTTCGCACGCCTGATGCGTAATCTGTGTGTGCGACGGGTAACTTTTCAGCTCCGCCAGAGAGAACGAGCGCGGTTGAGCGACCAGCCCGTCGACACGCAATCGCCAGTCGCGGAAGTCGTCGGCGAGCAGGCGATGGTAGTCGACGTTCTCGGGCGCGGCGCCGTTGACCGGAATCACCTTCGAGATGTCGGCACGACTGAACTCCCGCGCCAGCGAATGATCGCCGGCCAGGATGCGCTGTGCTGCATAGGTCAGCGTCTCGCCGACGCCGAACAGGCCGAAGTGATCGGGCGGGATCAGTCCGTTGCGACCGGCCGCGTGAAATGCTCCGAGTCCCGTGAGTCCGGCCGCGGCGGTCAGGCCAGTGGTGAGCACACGGCGTCGCGAGAGCAGCCTGCTCATGATTCTTCGCCGCCGGGGGTCAGGCCAAGGCCAGGCCTGGGACAGGCCTGGGACAGGCTTAGGGCAGGCCTAGGCCAGGCCCCAGCGTCGCGGGCTTCGCCCGTGATCATGGCGCGCACTCTCGCCACGAAGCCGGTCAGGCTGACCATCGTGAGATGAACGAGCACGAAGAGCACGACGGCAGCAGCCGCGAAGAAGTGAATCGTCCGCGCGGACTGCTGGCCGCCGAACATGCCGACCAGCGCCGGCGTCACCGACGCCAGCATCGGCGAGAACGCCAGACCCGAGAGGAGCACGAGCGGTCCCGCCACGAAGACGACGATGACATAGCTGACGCGCTGCACGACGTTGTACGAATCGTGCGACTGCCGGGACACGCTGAAACGAACGTGATCGGCGATCGTGCGTCGCAGGTTCGGCCACGCGAGATCGTGGCGGGACGGGAACAGGTGGCGACCGAAGTGATGCGTGGCGAACCCGCCGACGATGTACAGCGCGCCGCTGGCGACGCACACCCACGCGGCGAGAAAGTGCAGATAGCGGCCCCAGCCCGAATGCCCGAAGACGAACGGAATCGGAAGATCGATGAAGGAGTCGGTGCCGACCGCTCCCGTCTCACCCCAATAGAGACGAGGGTGGGCGAGCAGGATCGCGATGCCGCTCACGATCAAGGCAAAAGTGCCGATGGCTGTGAGCCAATGGGTGATACGAACGACGAGTCCGTGTCGCGGCATCACGTTCGGTTTGCCGGTGGCAGCATCGACGAGTGGGCCGCGACTGCGGACCATCGTCCGTCGCGCTGCGCCCAGACGCGAGTATAGCGAAACTGCCCGCTGGCATCCTGACCGCTATATCGACCACGAACGATGCCCCGGGCCACGACCACGGCAGCATCGCCGTAGAGGCGGACGTCGATGTCCGTGTTCTCGAAACTCTCGATCTCGTAGGCGGGCGAGAACAAGGAGACGATCACCTCCCGCTTCGTGAGAACTGTGCCGTCCGGCGTCGTGGCGATGAACTCGGCGGCGAGGAGATCGTCAAGCACGGACGGATCGCCTTCGGCGATGGCGCGTCCAATACGTTGTTCGTGTCGCGCAAGCTGCGCCATGGTCTGATCGTTTGCCATAGATGTTCCCTCAGCGTGACACGTCGGTCACGCGTTGCCGTTCTCTTGTTGGTGGAAGTCGGCGCAGAAACGCGCCTGAGCGAAGTCAGGCCTCAGTGAAGCCTGCGGCACCTCTTATAGTCGATGCAGGATGGGAACGCAAGCGATCATCGCGGTCAATCACGCCCGACGTTACGTCGGCTCCGACCAGACGCGCTGGTAGGACCACACGTCGCGAACATCAACCGCGTACACGTCCGGCATCGACATGCGTGCCCAGAATGTGAAGTCGACGTCCGCATCGAGCGTTCGCAGGAACAACGCCAGTGCGTTGCCGTGAGACCCAATCACGATGTTGCGGCCGCCCGACGATTCTGCGATTGCACGAATCGCTGTGCTGACACGCGCCTGCGCGGCCGTACTCGATTCACCGCCCTGGTAGGTCAGGTTGAAGTCTCGCCACGTCGCTTCGAGCGAACGTCGAAAGTCGTCGAGTGGACCTGTCGAGAGTTGACGCTCGCGCAGATCCGGATCGACCTGAACCGGCAGACCCAGGCGGTCGGCCAACGGCTGCACCGTCTCGACCGCGCGTCGGTATGGGCTCGACACGATCGCCGAGACGTCGCGATCCAGCAGGAGATCGGCTACCCGCACCGCGGCCTTCCGCCCTTGCTCCGACAGGCTACGCGTCTCGTCGGGGCTGTAATCTGCGTGCGCGTGGCGAACGAGATAGAGCATGCGCGATTTGATCGACGATCTCCTCGAGCCCTTATGGTGACGTCACACCGATCAAGTGCGGGGAGCTCGTCGTTCATAAGGCGGCGTCTATCACCGGCCAAAGTGCTTGGTCAAGAACTCCTCGGCCAGCCGGGACCCCTGCTCGGTGAACACAACGGACTTCGCCTTTCCCTTCGGGTCGGCAATCCAGCCGTTCTTGAAGAGAACGTCCAGCAGATCCCAGTCCATTCCCTTCCACGCTCTGATGGCCCCGTCATCTTGGTGGGCAGTGAGCCCGAGGATCGCGAGCGCGGCTTCGCTCAGTTTCTCTTGATCGACGCGCGGTGGCAGAGCCATATGTCCTTCGCGATTAACCGAGGAAAATGCCAGTTGGATCGGTTTCGACTTCGCGAAGCACGTCGCGAAAATGCGGCACGCGTTCGAACACGATCGCAGAACTTGTCGAGCGCTCGCTCGACGCGGTGACGTTCAAGTTCTGGAATGGCCATGAGCGGGCATCTTTCGTACGGGCTCGAGTCGGTCTGCTCGCCTAGTCTCCCGCGTACTTGTCAATCAGAAAGCCAACCGCGCCGACAACCGCGACCACGCAAACGACCACTACCCCGACGATCAACGCCAGCTTCATGCCGCCTCAGCTTCCTTCCTCAGAAAGCGTTACCAATGAACGGCAGCATGCGGCCGAAGTACATCACCCCGATCCACAACGCAATCGCCGATACAGCCATCACCTTGCTGAACGCGGGTGCCTTCTCGTTGGCGCCGATACTCCATGGCTGCTCGAACCCGGTCAGGTAGAGCAGGTTCGCCCCGGCGAGCAGGAGCAGGCCCATCTTCCAGAAGAACGAGACGTTCGTCATGTACTGCTCGGGCGTGGCGATCACCCAGCACATACCGGTGACGAGATTGATCCCGAGGCCCAGTGCTGCCCACGGCAGCAGCCGATGAAACGCTGAGAAGGGCGCGATCGTCACCAGACCGAGCATGCGCAGGTTCACGATGAGAATCGTGCCGAAGAGCAGCCACAGGCCGATGAAATGCAGCGCTTCGAGGGAGGGCCAGACCCACGTGTTGTCGAGCACGAGCCGCTGAATTGAGACTGCCGTCAGCCAGGCCGGTGCCGCCGTCGGCGCAGTCGCGCCCTCCGCCAGAATCTCCGGATGCCGGATCTCGCCGCCCATCGTTGCCGTGGTCGCCATCCCGCCGAAGGTGAGGAGCGACAACACCACGACGATCGTGATGTAGAGGTTCGACAGACGCGCCACACGGCGGAAGTGCCAGAGGCCGAGCCAGGCGACAGCCCCGGTCAGCAGCATGAACAGCGACGACTGCAGCGCGCCATCATGATGACGGGCGATGACCGCCGCGTTGACCTCTGGCATTTGCTGCAGCGCCATGCCACTCGCGACTCCACTCAAGTACGCCGGCAGCGTCAACAGCGCGACCACGCAGAACACTTCGAGACTCACGCGCGTGAGCTCCGTGTTGCGCCGTAGCAGCGAGAGCAGGAGCAGCCCGACGGCGACTGCCGTGCCGATGGTCGGAACGTGATTCAGGATCAGATGAAGATGCGGAACATTCATCATGGCGCCCTCAGCTGCTCAACCCGGCGACCGGGCCGATGTAGGCCATCAACCGCCCGGCGGTCGTGGCGCCCACCCAGAAGATCAACGACGTCGCGGCGAGCAGCCTGGCCTGGCTGCTCAGCGGCTGTGTGTCCAACTGCGGATCGGCGAACACTCGTCGCCGCAGCAATTGCATGTTGACGAGCGCGAGGACGATGAAAATCATCTTGACCCAGAACACCGGGGTGCGCAGCTTCTGCTCGGCGTCGGCGATGAGCAGGATCGTGCCTGACAAAGCGCTGACCCAGAATCCGGCCCAGATGATCGGAAAGAATCGCGTCAGCGGTGCGAGCGGAATCCGCGACGCGACGCCGAGCAATCGCAGGTTGATGATCGCGCTGATGCCGGCGACCGCAGCCAATCCGAGCGTATGGAGGAAGAGCACCGCCGGATAGCCGACCAGCGATCCGCTTTCGCGGAACCAGTCCATGACGGCGGTGTGTTGCAGACGGATGATGAAGTCCATAAGACGCAGAGTCTGGCACACTCGCCAGTGTGCGCCAAGTACTAGCAGGAATACCGAAGCAGCTCCTGCGAGTCATTCAGAATGCAGAATTCAGAATTCAGACACTGAAGAATGCTGAAGAACGAGCAAGGTCTGCATTCTGCATTTTGAATTCTGCATTACAGGTTGCGTTTTTCAGCAACTCTGATCCGGGTTGGACTTCCCTGGAAGCCGACATTAAGATTTGCCCCATGACGCGCGGGGACATGTCGAGGCGAGTAACCTGGGTGATCGCCGCCATCCTGGCGGCGGTGCCAGCAGGAGTGGGGCTGGTCGCGCAGGGCGCAGGACAGGCGCAGCAGCCGGGTGCTGGACGGGGCGCGGCTGCGCCGCAGGCCCCGGCGACGCCGCAGGCCGTGGCGCCGATCGATCTCACGGGGTACTGGGTGTCGATCGTGAACGAGGACTGGCGCTGGCGCATGGTGACGCCACCGAAGGGAGACACGGCGAGCGTGCCGCTCAACCCCGAGGGAACGAAGGTCGCCGGCTCATGGGATCCCGCTACCGATGGGTCTTGCCTTGCCTACGGCGCTGCCGGCCTCATGCGCATACCGACCCGACTGCACATCACGTGGGACGGCGCTCAGGTGCTCAAGGTTGAAACCGACGCCGGTCAGCAGACGCGGCGATTGTCGTTCGACAAGAGCCAGGGGGCGCCCGCGCAACGCTCCCTGCAAGGATTCTCGCTCGCGGAATGGGAGCTGGTTGGCGGCGGCCGCGGCGGCGGCCGTGGGGGTGCGCCACAGGCGCCGCGCGCCGGCAACCTGAAGGTGACGACCACGATGCTGAGCGCCGGGTGGCTGCGCAAGAACGGCGTGCCCTACAGCGAGAACGCGACCATGACCGAGTACTTCGACCGCTTCGCCGCTCCCAACGGCGACGAGTGGCTCGTGGTGACGACGATCGTCTCGGACCCGAAGTACCTGACCCAGGATTTCGTGACCAGCACCCACTTCAAGAAGGAAGCGAATGCGGCCAAATGGAACCCTGCCGCGTGTAAACCGTAACTGTCGTTCACGGTCCAAGGGTTCACTAGTTCAGAGTTCCGCGTTCACTGTTCGCCGGTTCGCGGTTCAGGGTTCCGCAGTCAGGAGTTCGATCGGCGTCGCTACGAACTCCTGACTGAACCGTGAACGTTGAACGGACGAACCAGGAACCCGGAACTGTGAAC
>Ga0207428_10003393_pt1 | contig 15485 bp, 9 predicted proteins | sample RhiMethybrSRZTD1_FD_187600 | JGI IMG/M metagenome (GOLD analysis project Ga0207428, IMG submission 187600) | Populus rhizosphere microbial communities from Tennessee, USA - Rhizosphere MetaG P. TD hybrid SRZTD1 (SPAdes) (version 3) | ecosystem: Host-associated > Plants > Roots > Rhizosphere >...
GTCGTCGGCCTCGCCGCCAGCTCCGCCGGCACTGAAATGGGTGACGATCGACGCAGCCAGCGCCGGCCCGATGCCCTTGGCCGCCATGAGTTCCTCAGCGGTGGCCGCCTTGATTTTCCGGACCGAGCCGAACTGGGCCAGCAGCGCCTTGCGCTTGGACTCGCCGAGGCCCGGCACGCTGTCCAGGGCGGAGACCGTCATGGCCTTGCCGCGCTTCTGCCGGTGGAACGAGATGGCGAAACGGTGGGCCTCGTCCCGGATGCGCTGCAGCATGTACAGGCCCTGGGAAGAGCGGGGCAGGATGACCGGGAAGTCGCTGTCCGGGAGCCACACTTCCTCCAGCCGTTTGGCCAGGCCCACGACATAGACGTCATCGACCCCCAGCTCGGCCAGGGCGCGGGAGGCGGCATTGACCTGCGGCTTGCCGCCGTCCACCACCACGAGGTTGGGCGGGTAGGCGAATTTTGCCCGCGGAGCGGGCGTGGTGGTGTCCGCAATGCCCGCGTCCGCCGCCGTGGCGCCCGCAGGGGCGGCCGCCTGTGCCGCGGGGACCGGTTCCGGGGATTCCAGCTGGGAGGCCTCCACCTGCGCGGTTTTGTCCACCAGGTAGTGCCTGAACCGCCGGGTCAGGACGTCGTGCATGGCGGCGGTGTCATCGGTTGCCGCCGCTCCGGTGATGGAGAACTTCCGGTAGTCGGACTTCTTGGGCAGCCCGTCCTCCACCACCACCATGGACGCCACCACGTTGGTCCCCTGGACGTGGGAGACGTCGTAGCATTCGATGCGCAGCAGCGGGACGGGCAGTTCCAGTGCTTCCTGAAGTTCCTGCAGCGCCTGGGACCTGACCGTGAGGTCCCCCGCACGCCGTGTCTTGTGGAGCCTGAGGGCGTGCTCGGCGTTCTCCCGGACCGTGGACATCAGGGCGGCTTTGTCGCCCCGCTGCGGAACCCGGATATCGACCTTTGCCCCGCGGAGGCCGCCCAGCCACACGGCAAGGTCCTCGGCGTTGCTGGGCTCGACCGGCACGAGCACCTCCCGGGGAAGCCGCCCCTGGGTGTCGCCGTCTTCGCCGTAGACCTGCTGGAGCAGGTGCTCGACCAGGTCCGGGGTGGTGGCGTCCTCCACCTTTTCGACGACCCACCCGCGCTGGCCTTTGACGCGGCCGCCGCGGACATGGAAGACCTGGACCGCCGCTTCGAGTTCGTCCTCGTACAGCGCGAAGACGTCGGCGTCCGTGTCCTCGGCCAGCACCACAGCGTTCCGTTCGAAGACCTTGCGGAGGGCCGCGATGTCGTCGCGGAGCCGGGCGGCCCGTTCGTAGTCCAGTTCCGCAACGGCGGCGGCCATCTCCTTTTCCAGCCGGCTGATGAACCGCTTGGCCTCGCCGCCCATGAAGGCGCAGAAGTCCTCGGCCAGGGCACGGTGTTCTTCGGGGGTGACCCGCCCGACGCACGGGGCCGAGCATTTGTCGATGTAGCCCAGCAGGCATGGCCGCCCGCTGGCCTGGGCGCGCTTCAGCACGCCGGGGCTGCAGCTGCGCACGGGAAAGACCCGGAGCAGGGTGTCCATGGTTTCCCGGATGGCGCCGGCCGTGTAGGGACCGAAGTAGCGCGTGCCTTTTTTCCGCTCGCCCCGCATGACCTGGACCCGGGGCAGCTTCTCCCCCATGGTCACGGCCAGGTAGGGGTAGGTCTTGTCGTCCCGGAAGACCACGTTGAACCGCGGCTTGAATTCCTTGATCCAGGTGTATTCGAGCTGCAGGGACTCCAGCTCGCTGCCCACGACCGTCCACTCGACGCTGCTGGCCGCGTGGACCATCGCGTGCGTCTTGGGCAGCAGCCCCGCGGGGTTCGCGAAGTAGGTATTCAGGCGTGAACGGAGGTTCTTGGCCTTGCCGACGTAGATGACCCGCCCGTGGGGATCCCTGAACCTGTAGACGCCCGGATTGGTCGGAATCTCACCCGTCTGGGGCCGGTAACTCGTTGGATCTGCCACGGTTCCAGTCTACTGAGCCGGCGGCCGGCAGAATGCCATGCACGAGTCGCCCTGCAAGGGCGGCCGGGCACAAGGCCCCGGCCGGCGCGCTACTCGACGGTTTTGCTCTGGTTGTAGCTGGTGGAGCGTTCCTGCCCGCTGAGTTCGGCGATGGCGTCCATGATGCGGTCGGTGACCTGGCGGCGTGCCGGCAGCGAGTGATCGGGCCCGGTCTTGTCGAAATAGAGCGGTTCGCCGACTTTCATGGTGAAGTGCTGCGGCTTGACCGCATTGCGGCCGGCGGGCTGCAGCTTCTCGGTGCCGATCAGCCCGACCGGGATCACCGGCGCGCCGGTGGTCAGGGCCAGCCAGCCGACGCCGGTCCGGCCCCGGTAGAGGATCCCGTCGCGGGAGCGGGTGCCTTCGGGATAGATGCCGATTCCCCTCCCGTCCTCCAGGATGTCCAGGAGCGTCTTCAGCGCCTGAACGCTGGCTGCCTGCTCGCCGCGCTCGACCGGAATGGACCCCACCGCCTCAAAGAAGGACTTCATGATGCGTCCTTTGACGCCCTTGGTGGTGAAATATTCCGCCTTGGCGAAGAAGGCGACCGGCCGGGGCATGAGGGCCTGCACGATCACGCTGTCAAGGAAGGAAAGGTGGTTGGGGGCCACGATGAACGGGCCCGCCTTGGGGACGTTCTCGAGTCCGATGACTGTGGGCCGGCACGTTCCCGAGATGAGGCCGCGCGTGGTCCAGCGGATTCCGTCAAACAGCTCCATCGTTGCGCACCTCGCTCAGTGCTGCGGCCCGGACTGCTTCCAGTTCCTCGATCTTGCTGGCCAGGGCCGGGGTGTCGTGGACCACGGCCACGGCTCCCGCTTCCTCCAGTTCGCCGTCGGGGGCAAAGCCCCAGCTGACACCGATGCAGTCAATGCCGTTGGCGAAGGCTCCTGCCACGTCCTGGGCCCTGTCCCCCACCATGATGGCGTGCTGGGTGCGGAGGTCTGCCAATGCCGCCGCTATGATCTCGGTCTTGCCGACGGGCCCTGCGGCTGCTGCGGTCTCGTCCATGGCGGAGCCCCGGATGAAGAGGAACCGGTCCGCAATCCGGTGGTGCTGAAGGACGAGGTGTGCCAGGTGTTCGGGTTTCTGCGTGGCCACCGCGACAGGGCGGCCGGACGCGATGTAGCCGTCGAGGAGCTCAACAATGCCGGGGTACAGGCGGCTCTGCCCGATGCCGGTCTCCAGGTAGCGCATCCGGTAGCTGCGGATGACGTTCTTCAGCATGGCCGGCGGAACCCGTGCGATGGTCAGCAGCGAGTCACTCAGCTTGGGCCCGACCATCGCGTCCAGGAGGTCCTGGCTTGGGACGGGAATACCGAATTCAGTGAGGGCCGCCGCAATTCCGTCTGTTATCCCGCCGGCCGGATCGACAAGAGTGCCGTCCAGGTCGAAGATCACGGGCACTGTTGTTGAAGTCACCGGCTTAGTTTCTCACGACAGCACGCCTGCACAAATTCACATGCCGTTCGTGGAATACTTCCGGCCGGCCGCGGGGTCCCCGCCGCCGTGCCGTGCGGCGGACCGGACCCCGCGGCCGCTACGCCAGGATTTCAGCCAGGAACGAGGCCGTGTGGCTCTCCTTCGACTTGGCCAGCTGCTCCGGCGTGCCCGACGCCACGATCCGCCCGCCGCCGGAACCGCCGTCAGGACCGAGGTCCACGATCCAGTCCGCGCTCTTGATGACGTCCAGGTTGTGTTCGATGGTGATCACGGTGTTGCCCTTGTCCACGAGGCCCTGCAGCACCATGAGCAGCTTGCGGATGTCCTCGAAGTGCAGGCCGGTGGTCGGCTCGTCCAGCACGTAGACGCTGCGCCCGTTCGAGCGCTTCTGGAGCTCGGCGGCCAGTTTGACGCGCTGGGCTTCGCCGCCGGACAGCGTGGTGGCCGGCTGGCCCAGGCGCACGTACCCCAGGCCGACGTCCACCAGTGTGTTCAGGTGGCGGGCGATCGGCGAGAAGGCCGCGAAGAACTCCGCCCCCTCCTCGATGGGCATGTTCAGCACGTCTGCGATGGTCTTGCCCTTGTAATGCACCTCGAGCGTCTCGCGGTTGTACCGCGCGCCGTGGCACACCTCGCAGGGAACATAGACGTCCGGCAGGAAGTTCATCTCGATCTTCAGGGTGCCGTCGCCGGAACAGGCCTCACACCGGCCGCCCTTGACGTTGAAGGAGAAGCGGCCCGGCAGGTAGCCGCGGACTTTGGCCTCGGTGGTTTCCGCGAACAGCTTGCGGATGTTGTCGAACACTCCGGTGTACGTGGCCGGGTTGGAGCGCGGGGTGCGTCCGATCGGGCTCTGGTCCACATGGACCACCTTGTCCAGGTGCTCCAGCCCCTGGACCGTGCGGTGCCGCCCGGCCACCTGCTTGGCGCCGTTGAGCTTGTTGGCCAGGACCTTGTACAGGATCTCGTTGACGAGGGTCGACTTCCCGGAGCCGCTGACCCCTGTCACCGCCGTGAACAGCCCAAGGGGGAACGCGGCGTCGACGTTGATGAGGTTGTTTTCGCGCGCCCCGACGACTTTCAGCTCGCGTTTTTTGTCGTACTTGCGGCGCTTCTTGGGGATCTCGATCTTCTTGCGTCCCGAAAGGTAGTCGCCCGTCAGCGACTCCGTGTTCTCGAGGAGGGCCTTGTAGGAACCGGAGTGGACCACCTGGCCGCCGTGCTCCCCCGCCCCCGGCCCGATGTCCACGATCCAGTCCGCCTCGTGGATGGTGTCTTCGTCGTGCTCGACGACGATGAGCGTGTTGCCCATGTCCCGCAACCGGGTGAGGGTCTCGATGAGCCGGCGGTTGTCCCGCTGGTGCAGGCCGATGGAGGGCTCATCGAGGACGTAGAGGACGCCCACGAGGCCGGAACCGATCTGGGTGGCGAGCCGGATGCGCTGCGCCTCACCGCCGGACAGGGTTGCCGACGGGCGTTCAAGGTTCAGGTATTCCAGGCCGACGTCCAACAGGAAGGTCAGCCGGGCCTGGATTTCCTTGAGCACCTGGTGGGCGATCTGCGCCTCGCGTCCGGTCAGCACAAGGTTGTTGAGGAAGTCGGCACACTCACGCATGGGCAGCGCCGCGACCTCCGCGATCGACTTGCCATTAATGAGGACGGACAGCGACGCCGGGTTCAGGCGTGCGCCGTTGCAGGCGGGGCAGGGAACCTGCCGCATGTATTCCTCATAGCGGTCGCGGGCCCAGTCGGAATCGGTTTCGCCGTGCTTGCGGTGGACATACTGGATGGCACCCTCGAATCCGGTGCTGTACTTGCGCTCCCGGCCAAACCTGTTGCGGTACTGGACCACCACCTTGTGGTCTTTTCCGTGGAGGACGGTCTGGCGGATGTCGGCAGGCAGTTTTTCCCACGGCATGTCCATGGAGAAGCCGAGCTCCTTGGCCAGTCCGTCGAGCAGCCGGTTCCAATATTCCGTGGTGGCTGTGCCGAGCGACCACGGGGCGATGGCTCCTTCAGCCAGCGATAGCTCCGGATTGGGGACGATGAGTTCCTCGTCGACCTCGAGCTTGGTGCCAATGCCGCTGCAGGCGGAGCAGGCGCCGAAGGGGTTGTTGAACGAGAACGACCTCGGCTCGATTTCATCGATGGCCAGCGGATGTTCATTGGGGCAGGCAAGGTTCTCGGAGAACGCCCGCAGCCGGCCCGGATCCTCGGCGTCCAGGTCAACGAACTCGGCCAGCACGCGCCCCTCGGCCAGGCCGAGGGCCGTTTCGATCGAGTCCGTCAGTCGCTGCCTGATGCCCTCCTTGACGACCAGCCGGTCAACCACCACCTCGATGGTGTGCTTGAACTGCTTGCCGAGCTTGGGCGGATCGCTGAGCTGGATGAGCTCGCCGTCCACCCGGGCACGCGAGTAGCCCTTGGCGGTCAGCTCCTTGAAGAGGTCCACGAATTCACCCTTGCGGCCCCGCACCACGGGGGCGAGGATCTGGAAGCGTGTGCCGTCCTCCAGTTCCAGCAGCTGGTCCACAATCTGCTGCGGCGTCTGCTTGATGACCGGCTCGCCGCAGACGGGGCAGTACGGACGGCCCACGCGCGCCCACAGGAGGCGCATGTAGTCGTAGATTTCGGTGATGGTGCCGACCGTTGAGCGCGGGTTCTTGCTCGTCGACTTCTGGTCAATCGACACCGCGGGCGAAAGGCCTTCGATGAAGTCGACGTCGGGCTTGTCCACCTGCCCCAGGAACTGCCGGGCATAGGCCGAGAGGGACTCGACGTAGCGGCGCTGGCCCTCGGCGAAGATGGTGTCGAAAGCGAGGGACGACTTGCCCGAACCGGACAGCCCCGTGAAGACGATCATGGCGTCGCGGGGAAGATCGAGGTCGACGTTGCGCAGGTTGTGTTCGCGCGCGCCCTTCACGACCAGGCGGGAGAGATCCGGGCGCGCCGGTTTGGGGTGGTTCAGCGGCACGACGGCGGAGTGGGCATCAACGGCTGTTTCTTCAGCTACGGCTTTAGGCACGGACTAATGCTAATCGAAAACTTCTTCGAATATCCATGCGGGCCCCGCTAACCCGCATCGTAGGCCGCCGCCAGCAGGTGGACGGCCTCGGCGAACGTGGCGCCCTGGGATTTGGCTGCGGCGGCATATTCCGCAGCGGCCTCCGACAACACGCCCCACCGTTCGTCGCGGGCGCACACCACGGTGCCGTTCCTGCCCTTCGTGGCCACGACGCCGGCCGCTTCGAGCTCCTTGTAGGCCCTGGCGACCGTGTGCGGGGCCACGCCGAGAACACCGGCAAGGTTCCTGACGGCGGGCAGCCGGGTTCCCGGGGCAATCTTTCCCTGGTCAGCCTGTTCGATGATGTGGAGCCGCAGCTGCTCGTAGAGGGCCACGGAACTGCCGTGGTTTGGCTTCCATTGCCCGGGGAAGGCTTCGCCGGTGCTCACAGGCCCGAGCCCTCTTCCTGGTCCATGCCGCGGAACTGGGCGTTGTAGAGGCGCCGGTAGTATCCGTCCACGGACAGCAGGCTGTGGTGGGTTCCCTGTTCAACGATGCGTCCGTGATCCATGACCAAGATTAGATCAGCGTCACGCACTGTGGACAAACGGTGGGCGATGACGAAGCTGGTCCTCCCCTGCCTGAGCCTGCTCATGGCCAGCCTGATCTGCACTTCCGTCCGGGTGTCCACCGAGCTCGTGGCTTCGTCCAGGATCAGGACGCTGCGGCCCGCAAGCTGCGCGCGGGCAATGGTGATGAGCTGCCGCTGGCCCTGGCTCAGGGAGTCGCCGTCGTTTCCCAGCACGGTGGAATATCCGGCCGGCAGGGAACGGACAAAGTGGTCAATGTGGCTGGCCTCGGCCGCGGCCACAATCTGGGCGTCGCTGGCCCCGGGCGCGCCGTACTCGATGTTTTCACTGATGGTGCCGCTGAACAGCCAGACATCCTGCAGCACCACGCCGAAGTTTGAGCGCAGCGAATCCAGCGGCACCGAGGCGATGTCCGTGCCGTCAATGGTGATGCGGCCGGAATCCAGCTCGTAGAAGCGCATGAGCAGATTGACCACGGTGGTCTTGCCCGCGCCCGTGTGTCCCACGATGGCCACGGTCTCGCCCGGACGGACCGAGAAGGACAGCCCGCTGACCGCCTCGACCTCCGGGGTGTAGCCAAACGTCACGTCCTCGAACTCGATCCGGCCGCGGAGGCTTGGCTGCCGGGCCTGCGCCGGGGCCTCGCGCGGGATTTCGGCCGCGTCCAGGAGCGAAAAAACGCGTTCCGCCGACGCCGCGCAGGACTGCATCAGCGTGAGCATCCCGCCGATCTGGCCCATGGGCTGCGTGAACAGCCTGCTGAACTGGATGAACGCCTGGATGCCGCCGATGGTCATGGCCCCCGCCGCCACCTGGAGCGCCCCCACCACGGCCACCGCCACATAGTTGAGGTTCGCCACGAACACCATGAGCGGCTGCACGGCCCCGGACACATACTGTGCGCGTTCGCTGGTGCGGGCCAGCCGGTCGTTGCTGTGCCCGAAAATTGCCGCGGCAGCCTCCTGCTGCCCAAAGGCCTTGATCACTTCATGGCCGGTGACGAATTCCTCGATGTGCGCATTCAGGTCCCCGGTGGAGGCCCACTGGGCCGCGAAGTAGACCTGCGACTGGCGTGCTATCCACACCGTGATGAGTGTTGATACCGGAACCGACAGGAGGGCGATGGCAGCGAGCACCGGAGAGATCCAGAGCATCATGGCCAGCGAGCCGCACAGCATCAGCACGGACATGATGAGCTGCGTCAGCAGTTGGTTGAGGGCCTGGGAGATGTTGTCGACGTCGTTGGTGGCCCGGCTGAGCACGTCCCCCCTGGTCTGCTCCTGGAAATGCTCCGACGGCAGCCGGTGGAGTTTTTCCTCGACGGCGGAGCGGAGCCCGAACACCAGCCGCTGCACCGCGCTGGCGGTCAGGGCCCCCTGTACCCAGTTGAAGAGTGACGTGCCGAGGTACATGAGCGCCACAATCAGCAGCAGCCCGGCCAGCCGGGCCTCGTCGAACGTACCGCCCACCAAGGGCTCGACGACGACGTCGGTGGCGTCGCCCAGGAGTTTGGGTGCCGCCACGTTCAGCGCCGCGAATCCGCAGGTGGAGGCAATGGCTATGAGCATCCGGCCCCTGACAGGGCGCAGCAGTCCGATCAGCCGTGCGGCAGCCGGAAGGAAGGTGCCGGCCTTTGGCTCAGCGAGGTGCGCGCCTTTCATTGCTGCTCGTCCAGGGCCAGCTGCAACTCGGCAATCTCCCGGTAGGTCGGCGAGGAGCTGAGCAGTTCCGCATGCGTGCCCTGGGCCACCAGCCGTCCGTCGTTCAGGACCAGGATCTGGCCGGCGTGCATGATGGTGGGGATCCGCTCGGCGATGATGATCACGGTGGCCGCCTCCAGGGCAGGCGCCAGTGCACACCGGACGGCAGCCTCGGTGGCGTAGTCCAACGCCGAAAAGCTGTCATCGAACAGGAAGAGCTCCGCCTTCCGCAGCGCCGCGCGGGCGATGCACAGCCGTTGCCGCTGGCCCCCCGAAAGTCCCGCCCCGCCCTGAACGACGGCGGCATACAGGCCGCCGGGAAGGCCGCTGACAAAGTCGTCCGCCTGCGCCATCCGCAGAACCTGCCACAGGTCGTCGTCCGTGGCGTCGGGTGCCGCCATCCTGAGGTTCCCGGCGACGGTGCCGGAGAAAAGGTAGGAGTGCTGCGGCACAACGGTCATCCGGGCGCGCAGGTGGTCGGCAGGCAGGTCCCGGACGTCCAGCCCGCCGAAGCGCACCTCACCCGCGGTGGCCTCCAGGAACCGGGGCAGGAGGTTCAGGAGCGTGGTCTTGCCGCTGCCGGTCGCTCCGATGATGGCCGTGGTGGTGCCGGGACGGGCCGTGAAGGAGATATCGGCCAGCACCGGCGATTCCGCTCCCGGATAGGCGAAGGAGACCCGCCGGAATTCCACGGTTCCGCTGGGGACGGTTCCGCCGTTGACGGGTCCGTCAGCTGCATGTCCGCCGGAGCGGCCCCCGGGGAGCGGGTCCGCCCCCGCCGGGGACGGCGGGGAAGCGGCCCCGCCGGCCGAGGCGTGCCGGCCGGTGCCGGCATGCCCGCGAACGGCAGGTGCCGGAACGACGTCGAGCACTTCCTGGATGCGTTCGGCGCAGACAGCCGCGCGGGGTGCGGTCATGAAGACGTACATCGCCATCATGATGGCGAGCAGGATCTGCAGGATATAGGCGATGAAGGCCGTCAGCGCGCCCACCTGCATCTGGCCGCTCTGTATGAGGTGTCCGCCGAACCAGACCACGGCCACCGACGAGAGGTTCACCACGATCATGATGACGGGCAGCATGCCCGCCACCAGGAGCGCCGACTGGAGGTTGTTGCCGGTCAGCTTCCGGTTCGCCTCGGCGAATCGGGACGCCTCGTGCCTTTGCCGCACGAACGCCCTGATGACGTTGGCCCCGATGATCTGTTCGCGCAGAATCCGCGTAATGCCGTCGATGAGGGCCTGGCCCTGCCGGTACAGCGGAATGAGGCGGCGGACTATGACGTACATGATGAGCACCAGCAGCGGAACGATGGCAATGACGACGCCGGACAGGGTAGCATCCTGCTGGATTGCCAGGACGATCCCTCCGATGCCCATGACCGGGGCTGCGGCCAGCATGGTGAAGACCAGCACCGCGAAGGTCTGGATTTGCTGGACGTCATTCGTGGCCCGGGTCACCAGGCTCGGGGCGCCAAAGGAGCCGACTTCCTGGGACGACATGTCCTGGACCCTGCCGAACAGCTCGTGCCTCAGCCGGTGCCCGATCCTCATGGCCACCACGGCGCCAAGGTAGCCGGCACCAAGGGCGGCACCGGCCTGGACGGCGGTCAGGGCCATCATCCAGCCGCCGAGGCGGACGATCACGTCGGGCTGGCGTGCGAGGATGCCGTCGTCGATGATGCTGGCGTTCAGCGTGGGGAGCAGCAGGTTCCCTGCCGTCTGCACCACCTGCAGCACAATGATGGTCCAGACCGCCGCCCGGTGCTCTCCGAGGAGTCGGATCATCAGGCGAAAAAGCACCGCGCCTCCTCCATCGATAGGGCCGACCAGGAGCCTTCTTGACCGCCCCCATAGCCGCTCCGTCATTGTAAGCCACATCACATCGATCCGGATGTGGTGCTGAAGCCGTGGCGCGGACCCCGCGGAGCGGGGCCGCTGGAACGGGCCCGCTCCGCGAGGCCGCGCCTACAGCTTGCAGGCCACGGCGAAGACCCGGCGGAACGGGTAGACGGTCCCGTATTCGGACGCAGGGTAAGCCTCGGCGAGGCGGGCCGCGTATTCGGCTTCAAAGGCCGCCGCGTCAGCCGGCGAAAGAGCATCCAGCACAGGCCGCAGTCCGGCGCCCCGCACCCATTCCAGGACGGCGTTTTCGCCGGGAAGTACCTGTTGGTAGGTGGTCTCCCAGGCGTCGGCCGCGCATCCGGCGTCGAGCATGATCTCAAGGTAGCGGGCAGGCGTGGCGACGGCGTCGTCGTGGCGCAGGAGGCCGCCGAGCTGGGCGGCCCAGGTGCCCGACTCCGCGAGCTCCCGCATCAGGACGTGGGACGCGGACGTGAAATTGCCCGGCACCTGCAGCGCAAACCACGCCCCCGGCGCCAGCGCCTTCAGCCACCGGGAGAGCATTTCCTGGTGCCCCGGGACCCACTGCAGCGCGGCGTTGCTGACAACGACGTCAGTCTCCGGGGACGGCGCCCACGTGGCGATGTCGCCGAGGCGGAATTCCAGCCGGGGTGCGTCCTGCGCGTGCGCGCCTGCCTTGGCGAGCATGTCCGGGGAGGAGTCCAGGCCGATGACACGGGCGCCGGGCCAGCGCGCGGCGAGCGTCGCCGTCAGGTTGCCGGGGCCGCATCCGAGGTCAACCACCTCCCGCGGCGCCGCAGCCTCGATGCGGCCGGTCAGGTCAAAGAACGGGCGCTGCCGGTAGTCGCCAAACTGGACGTATTTGGCGGGATCCCACTGCACATGGCCTCCGGGTGGTCGGAAAGGTTGACCCCCGGCGCGGCACTCGTGGCCGGGCCTGCACCAAGGGTTCGGATATGGCGAGCCTAGTGCGGGACCGGCGGGAACGCACGCCCCGGAGGCGCTGGCACTAAGCTGGAAGGCAATGAAACTCGTTGAACAGCTCCCCGCCCCGGCCGCACGGATCACCACGGGAACGGGCAACGACCCGGACACGCTGTACATGCGGTTCGTGGAGTGGACGGAAAGCCGCGGGCTTGCGCTTTATGCCGCCCAGGACGAGGCCATCATGGAGCTCGCTTCCGGCGCCAACGTGATTCTGGCGACACCTACGGGATCGGGCAAATCACTCGTGGCCATCGCCGCACACTTCCAGGCCATGGCCCGCGGGGAACGGAGCTACTACACCGCCCCCATCAAGGCCCTGGTCTCGGAGAAATTCTTTGCCTTGTGCGATATTTTCGGCGCCGAGAACGTGGGGATGATCACCGGCGATTCCGGGGTGAACCAGGACGCCCCGATCATCTGTTGCACGGCGGAGATCCTCGCCAACATCGCGCTGCGCGAAGGCGCCTCGGCGGAACTCGGCGCCGTGATCATGGATGAGTTCCACTTCTATTCCGACCCCCAGCGCGGCTGGGCGTGGCAGGTTCCGCTGCTGGAGCTGCCGCAGGCCCAGTTCCTGCTGATGTCCGCGACCCTCGGCGACGTCAGCCGCTTCGAGGCCGGCATGACCGAACTCACCGGCCGGCCCACCACCACGGTCAGCTCCGCGGAACGCCCCATCCCGCTGCACTACTACTACCACCAGACTCCGGTGCACGAGACGCTCGAGGAACTGCTGTCCACCAAGCAGGTGCCGGTCTATGTGGTGCACTTCAGCCAGGCCGAGGCCATCGAACGTGCCCAGACGCTGATGAGCATCAACGTCTGCAGCCGCGAGGAGAAGGACAAGATCGCCGAGCTCATCGCGAACTTCCGCTTCGCCGCCGGTTTTGGCAAGACGCTCAACCGCCTGGTCCGGCACGGGATCGGCGTCCACCACGCCGGCATGCTGCCGAAGTACCGCCGGCTTGTGGAGCAGCTCGCGCAGGCGGGCCTCCTGAAGGTCATCTGCGGCACCGACACGCTGGGGGTGGGGATCAACGTTCCCATCCGGACCGTCCTGCTCACCGCACTCAGCAAGTACGACGGCGTCCGCACCCGCCTGCTGAATTCCCGCGAATTCCACCAGATCGCCGGAAGGGCCGGCCGGGCCGGCTACGACACCGCCGGAACGGTGGTGGTCCAGGCGCCGGATCACGTGGTGGAGAACGCCAAGGCCATGGCCAAGGCCACCGCCAAGTTCGGCGACGACCAGAAGAAACTGCGCCAGGTGGTCAAGAAGAAGCCGCCGGAAGGATTCGTCTCCTGGGGAGAGCCTACGTACAACCGCCTCGTGGAATCCGTCCCGGAGCCCCTCACATCAAGCTTCACGGTGACCCACGCGATGCTCATGAACCTGATGGAACGACCCGGCGATCCGTTTGCGGCCGCCCGGCGCCTGCTCACCGAGAACCATGAACAGCGGTCTTCCCAGCTCCGGCTCATGAAGAAGGCGCTGTCCATCTACCGCGAGCTGCTCGCGGCCGAAGTGGTGGAACGCATCCCGGCCGACGAGCAGGAGCCGGACGGGCGCACCGTGCGGCTCACCGTCCACCTGCAGGCCAACTTTGCCCTGAACCAGCCGCTCTCGCCGTTTGCGCTGGCCGCCTTGGAACTCCTGGACCCGGAGTCGCCGTCGTATGCCCTTGACGTGGTCTCGGTCATCGAAGCGACGCTGGAGAAGCCGCGCCAGATCCTCTCCGCCCAGCAGAAGAAGGCCCGCGGCGAGGCCATTGCTGCGATGAAGGCCGACGGCATTGAGTACGAGCAGCGCATGGCGATGCTCGACGAAGTCACCTACCCGCAGCCGCTCGGAGAAATCCTGGGCGAGGCCTTCGAGGTCTACCGCAAGGCCGCCCCGTGGGTGGGCGACTTCGAGCTGGCCCCGAAGTCGATCATCCGGGACATGTACGAACGGGCCATGAACTTCGGCGAATTCGTCCAGTTCTACGGACTGGCCCGCTCCGAAGGCATCGTGCTGCGCTACCTCGCCGACGGGTTCAAGGCCCTGCGGCAGACGGTTCCGCAGGACGCCCTCCGCGAGGACCTCGAGGACCTCATTGCGTGGCTCGGCGAACTGGTGCGCCAGGTCGATTCGAGCCTGCTGGACGAATGGGAGGAGCTGACGTCCGGAGCCGCGCCGACTCCCCACGACGCCCCGCCTCCCCCGCCGCCGTCGCTGACGTCCAACATCCGGGCCTTCCGCGTCATGGTCCGGAACGAGATGTTCCGCCGCGTGGAGCTTTTCGCGGACGAGGACGCCGCCGCGCTGGGCGAGCTCGACGGCGGTGCCGGCTGGGACGCGGAGCGCTGGGAGGACGTGCTGGATGACTACTTCGACGAACACGACGACATCGGCACCGGCCCCGATGCCCGCGGGCCGGGCCTGCTGATGATCACCGAGGGCCCGGACACGTGGAAGGTCCGCCAGATCTTTGAGGACCCCGCGGGCAACCACGACTGGGGCATCTCGGCCGAGGTTGACCTGGCCGCCTCGGACGAAACCGGCACCGCCGTGGTCCGGGTGACCGAGGTCAACAGGCTCTGACCGCCGGGGCCGGTCCGGGACGACGGCAGCCCGGTCGGGGGCGGACACAGCGACGTCAGGGACGGACCAAGTAAGCTCGGAACATGAGCGTAATCCGTCCCGCAACCCCGTCCGACGTCCCGGCAATCCTGCAGATGATCCACGAGCTGGCCATCTATGAGAAGGAACCGGACGCCGTCCGGAACACGCCGGAAATGCTCACGGACGTGCTTTTCGGTGACAACCCGCGGGTGTTCGCCAACATGGCCGAGAACGACGCCGGCGAGATCCGGGGCTTCGCCCTGTGGTTCCTGAACTACTCGACGTGGGAAGGCGTCCACGGCATCTACCTGGAGGACCTCTACGTCACTCCGGAGGCGCGCGGCGAGGGCCACGGAAAGGCGCTCCTGCAGCATCTGGCGGCAACCGCCGTCGAACGCGGTTATGCACGCGTTGAGTGGAGCGTCCTGGACTGGAACGAGCCCTCGATCAACTTCTACCGGAAGCTGGGCGCGTTCCCGATGGAGGAATGGTCAACGTTCAGGCTCACCGGCGCCGCGCTGGCCGAGTTCGGAAGCCGCGCTGAGGCGGGCGTCCGTGGCTGAGGCCGCCGTGGACGCGGCAGTCCACACCGTCCGGGCCAGGCACGAGTTCCGCGGCATGCGCACGGCGGAGCACTACTTCACAGTTCCCCTGGACCACTTTGCGCCGCCGGGCGCCGATACTGCCGGCGAAACCATCACGGTGTTCGCCCGGGAATATGTGTCTGCCGAGCACAGCGAAGCCGCCGCGGCAGCGCTGCCATGGCTCCTCTACCTGCAGGGCGGCCCCGGCGGCCGCGGCAACCGGTTCACCGCCCTGGGCGGCTGGAGCAAGGCCGCCGCGAAGGATTTCCGGATCCTCATGCTGGACCAGCGGGGCACGGGGCTGTCGTCCCCGGTGGACCGCAACACCCTGCCGGCGCGCGGGGACGCCGCCGCCCAGGCCCTGTACCTTGAACACTTCAGGGCCGATTCGATCGTGGCCGACGCCGAGCTGATCCGCCAGGCCCTTGGTTCGGAGCCGTGGAGCGTCTACGGACAGAGCTACGGCGGCTTTTGCGCGCTCACCTACCTGTCGTTCGCACCTGCCGGCCTGAGGGAGGTCCTCATCACCGGCGGCCTGGCACCGCTCACGGGGCCCGCTGACAGGGTCTACCGCGAGACCTTCAAGCGGGTGGCCGCCCGGAACGCCCAGTATTTCGGCTGGTATCCGGAAGACCGGGAGACCGTAAACCGGATCGCCCGCCACCTGCGCGGAACC